>Ga0187889_10000618_pt1 | contig 41827 bp, 46 predicted proteins | sample June2016WEW_7_10_2_FD_132992 | JGI IMG/M metagenome (GOLD analysis project Ga0187889, IMG submission 132992) | Peatland microbial communities from SPRUCE experiment site at the Marcell Experimental Forest, Minnesota, USA - June2016WEW_7_100 | ecosystem: Environmental > Terrestrial > Soil >... | reverse complement strand
GCAAACTCGTGCAACCTGACCAGTCCTTGATCCTCACTTAAGTGATAGACCTTTGTCCTCCTCAGCTCGACCATTGTGGCTCCTACAGCCAGAACCTCGCCGATGTCGTACACAAGCTTCCTTATGTAGGTACCTGCTTCACAGTTGATTCTGATAACCATCAAGCGACCAACCTTCTCAATAACATCCATCTTGTAAATCGTCCTAGGTCTTATCACCCTCTTTACACTTGACTTTTGAGGGGGCCTCTGATAGATGGGGCCTGTAAATTCTTCCAAAACACTGTCAAGTTTAGCTTGAGGTACATCGTTATGTAATCTAACAACCGACACATATTCTTTTGGACCTAACAGAAAAAGACCTAGAGCCTTTGTAGCGTTCCCCAGTGCGATAGGTAAAAGGCCTGAAACGCCGGGGTCAAGTGTTCCGCTGTGTCCAGCCTTCTCTTTCTTAAGCATCTTCCTGACCCAGGCTACAACTTCATGACTTGATGGGCCGCGAGGCTTATCTAGTGGGATAAAACCATAATCAAGGTAAACCTCAATAGGCCTCTTGTCTGGATAAAAGCCATAGCTCTCGTTCGTTTTATCCTCCGATAGAACGACCATTGATTCCTCCTCTATCTCAGCAGGCATCTTATTGTCCAAGATTGCTTAACCTTATTTGAATATAGTATTTAAGTATCGAAAAAACTTCGTCTTCATTCAAACCCTGAATCGATAGAACGAGGTCGCACATGTTCTTAACATCGTCCAAAGTTATGTTATAATATCTTTTAAAACGATTTATCTCACTTGATTCTCTCCCAAGCGTCTCGTTATAGGCTTCTTGATAAGATCTCCCATCCCTTTTTGCTATCCTTTCAATCCTAACATTATCCGGCATAGTGAGGAATATTTTTATATTCGCTATACCTTCAAGAAACCAAGCACTCAACATGGAATCGATTGCAACGTTACCCTTCTTACCTTCCTCCACCATTGCACCGTCGATTAAACGGTCAATTTTATCAGAATTTTCCGCCATCTCAGACAAAGATAAAAGCGAGAGATTTTTTGATTCGGCAAGACTTCTGAAGATCATGCCGCCTGAAACATGTCTTAGGCCAAAGAATTCAGCTATCTTTTTTGCTTGAGTAGTTTTTCCTACACCGTGAAGACCGCTTACCGCAATAACAATGTTACGCGGGTTAGTCAAGGCTTGTCCCAGCCAGCTTAGTAATCAAGGTCGAGAAGGAGAAGGACGTTATTAGATACCACCAAAAGAGTTGGACGCCTCCGGCGGCAGTCACTATAAAAGGTATTTGTATAGGTGACGAGGCAACGACAGATGCACCCCCGATCAGACTAGCTATAAAGTAGTAAATTAACATGAATGGTATTATGAAAATAAAGGATGCCTTCAGACGCTGATTAGAGGATTTCATCTCCATGTCTCTAACACTCTTCTCCTTCTTTTTTAGCTTCGCTTCTTTTACCTTGTCGCCTTTTTTTATCGCATCCATCAGTTCGCCTCTAAACTGTTTGGCTTCGCGGGCAACGCGCCTCATTTCATCGACATTAGTGAGAAGACGCGTAGCCACCTGTGAAATTATGTTTAGTCCAACGGACATAGCAACAAGAAGTAGAGTTGAATTTGGGATATCCTTCCATACAATCTGAAGCACTATTGGCTCTAACATTTCACAAAACTCTCTTTATACTTCTTAAGGTTTACACCCTGCGAAAAATTATATATACTTTGTGCATACACATATCTTATTAACCTTAAAATATCAACTTCTACCAAGTATACCACTTAATCTCGGCATAAGCTCTTCCATCTGCTCCTGCACCAGCGTCTGATAGTATTGGATACCTATATCGACCATGAGAAGGATACCGATACCCGATCCAAGAACCGAGAACAGGTCAGAGAAACCGGCTAGAAGGCCTATAAAAAGGCCTCCTAATATTGTCAGCGTTGGAATATACTTTGCCAATATCTGGCTAATACTTACTTCAGATCTTCTGAAACCGGGAACCTGAACCCCCGCGTCAACAAGGTTCTTAGCGACCTTTTCGGCCGAGAGGCCACCAATTTCAACCCATATCTTTGCAAAAACAACACAGAAAGCGGTAATCAGCAGTATAAAGAATAGGCAATGAACTGGATCGGTTATAAGCGAAGAAAGACCTGTGGGCGCTGTTAGGTAGTAGGCTAACCCCCCTGTTGGCGTAGTTGTTGTGCTGTTAAATTTCCCCAAAAGGTTGAGTAAAGAGTTCTTGTTCTGCGGGTTAAACCTTACCCAAAGGAACTGGAATATGAAGTTTGCGTCGGTTAAAAGGGCGGATGTCAGTATTATTGGAATGTTAGACACGTAAAGGAATTTAATTGGATAGACACCACCGAATCCTCTGTATTTCGCAGAAGTGATAGGTATCTCAACCCTCAACCCTTCCACGTAGACGACGATAAGTATTATAAGCATGGTGACGAGGACGGTCAGAATAGATGGATATCCTGAGCTCCTATAAAAGAGTCGGGCTAAGCTCGATGTTGAAGCCTGCTCAATCAAGTATGGAATAAGACCGTAGGCTGAGGTAACATTTACTCCCTTTACTACTTCCGTTACCGGAAGAGGACTCAATATTCCCCATATAATCGATACCGCTGCACCGGCGAAAATGAAGAGACTTATACCACTACCTACACCCCAACCTTTCTGAACCAGTTCGTCCATCAACATGACGATAACGGTCGCAATGAAAAGCTGAAACATTATGATGATGATTATCTGAGGTGTAAGCGATGCGCCAAAGACGCCACCTAGTATGAACGCAGAAACCTCCATCAAAGCCACCAGAATCGTCGCGAACTTTGTGGAAGCCGTAAAGGTAGCTCTATCTTCACTCTTGGTGAGATCCAGTTTAATTATATCCGCACCCTGCAGAAGCTGAACGATCAAACCCGCTGTAACTATTGGACCTATTCCAAGCTCCATCAAAGTGCCTTGGGCGGAAGCAAAGATTATTCTAGAATATGTCAGAATATCACTTCCCCCTTGGCTAACACCGTACAATGGTATTGAAACCATAACGAAGTATACGACAAGTACGGCTGCTGTCCACAAAAGGCGTTCATTGAGAGAAAGCTTTTTTATAGGCTTAGGAACTTCAGGCATTATCGTAGCGAAGCTTGTGATGAAGTCGGAGAAAGCTCCCAAGCTCAGTTCGACCTTTTAATCAGTCCACCGGCACCAACTATCTTTTCTTTTGCGCTTTCAGTAAAACTGTCAACAACGACCAAATAGACACCCCTAAGGGAACCTCCGCCAAGAAGCTTGTCGATTTCTAGGGCCGAAAGATCTAGTACGGGTTTACCCTCTGAGTTTTCAACTTTACCCTGGCTTGACAGCCTCTGGTAAAGCTTGTCCAGTGAGCCGACGTTAATCCAGAACCTTGGCTTCGAGCTTTGTGGAGGATGCATGTCATCCTTTCCGAAATGATTTGGATCGTACTTCACTGTCCAGCTCCACCTATGTTTGTGGAGCCCTGCATTTCCTACGCCACCCCTCTGTCCTGAAGCTCTGTGTTGACCTACCTGGCCCCAGCCGTGCGTTCTGGAACCGCGGAGCTTCCTAACTTTTCTAAACCTTGTGGGCATCTGATTATCACCTTTAGCTTTATTTCTTATTCAATCTGATCTCCAAGATTCCGTTGTTATACACCATTTGCATGGCTTTCGTGTCTGCTGTTGCCGGAAGCGCTATAATCTTTTCATACTTTATATCCTTAGTATTGACAGATAAGCGAATCTCGCTTCCCTTGACACCTAGGTGAATGTCCTCCTTCTTGACACTGGGCACTTCTGCTATGATGACTACCTCCTTACCTCTGTCCATAACTTCGACTAAGGGCTCTCTGACCTCGGAGATGACTCTGCCCCGCCGTGTTCTGCGGATATTCCCAAATTCTCTTACCTCTGGTTTACCGTCAGGACCCACTGTGACAGAAAAACCGTATATGTAGGGCGTCTGCTTCCTGTTGCCTCCCTGCTCAGGTTCAACTTCAGCCGTATCAAAATGCTTAAACATTTCATCAACTAGCTCATCAAATTTATCGTCAAATTCATCGAATACGTCAAACCACTTCTTCCTTCTTTTATCCCAGCTCAAATCCCTTTACCTCCAAACACCTGCACCATCATGCTATTATTATTATATTTTTCAGAAGCCCTTATTAACCTAACTAAACCATTCTAGAAACCAAATACAGTATTCCTTCATTTTCGGCTAATACGCCACCAACCTTGTACGGCTTCTTTGTTGACCTCTTGAATCCTCCCCTAGGCGGGGCTAGATTAAAGTAATGCTTGACCGTATTAAGTTTATTTAATTGAACAGATCCCTCAACAATCCCGTTAACCATTTCGTCGAGGTTCTTGAAGCCTTCTGTCTTTGCCGTGGAATCGTCAACCGATTTACCGTAAATCGTTCTCCCTCTTTTTGTGATAAGCGTTTTTGCTGTACTAAAGTTCAATTCGCCCCAAGACAGATGGTCTTTTGCGAGATTTAGCATACCTAGATAGTAATCGTTTTTTGGAACAATCGTAGCACTGTACCTTCTACGAAGCTTCAATAGTTCAAATGTCTTTCTAATATCATAACGGATATTTACGGTTCCGCTGATTCTAATTACAATTAGCTGCGGCATCTTGATCAATCCCTGATGTGTGATAGAAGATGAAGACTCCTTAGCGCGTCATAGATGGCATATGCGACAGAAGGATAGGTGTTAGTGGCACCGTAGGTTCTTGTCCAAGCATCCTTTAACCCCGCAAGGGACAAAAGTTTTTTGACGTTCTCACCAGCTACCAATCCTAAGCCTCTCGGGCCTGGAATAATGTCAACGCGGACGCTTCCACATTTGCCGGTGACCTTGAAAGGAATAGAATGCTGCTGATTGCATTTGCACTCCCAACTGCCGCATCCGAGCTCAACAGGCACAATCTGCATGAGAGCATCACTTGTTGCCTTGTTTATAGCAGTACGCATCGTCTTAGCCTTACCGGAACCTACACCTAACCATCCATTACCATTGCCCACAGCTAGTATAACCCTGAATTTAGTAACTTCTCCTGCGTCGGTCTGCTTCTGTACAACTGTAACGCCGATTACCTCTGTGGTGACATCACCAAGTAAAGTCCTAACTATTTCAGGCTCCTTTATCTTGTAACCTAATTCAAAGGTTTCGTGAATGTCGGTGATCTTGCCTTCCGCAACAAGCTTGCCGAGTTTGGTCTTAGGAACCCACGACTTCAGAGCTTCTCTGGCGATTTCTTGATCACTCATTCTGCCTCCACTCATTCTGCCTCTACTCATTCTACCTCTACTCATTCTACAACACCTTTTTTCTCAATAATCGTTTTCTTGACCTTTTCAACTATATTGGACAATTCTTCTATATCCAATCCCTCCCGGATATAGTTCGAGAACCTCTTGTTGTAGAGGTCAGAGTCGGAAGACTTCAAGTTCTTAGCGTATTCGATGATGTGTCCTCCCTTTATCTTGTGATCGTCTGGAAAAGTTTTTGCATTAGCCTCGATCTTTAAGCCACTGTCAACAATTCCTTTGATGGCAGCAGCCGCTCTAGAACCTGAAACATAAGGCTCTACACCCATGTAGACGATAACCCTAGAATTAGTTTTGTCCTTAGCTCTTAATCCAAGTATTAATCCACAAAGGTAGCTTGCGGGAATGCTCTTGCGAGAAAAAGGCCAGTCGAACTTCTGAAGTTGCCTAGAATGCACAGATTCGACAACGGTATCACCTTTGGTACTGGCTTTGATCACCTGCAGAAGTATGTTCTTGTTCGACACTCTAATTGATACGAAAGGCAGGCGACTGACTACAATCTTCTTCCTAAGATGATAGTCGGTCTTTCCTTCTCTTCTTCTCCTAAATATTTCAATATATCTTACCTTCTTCAATTCTATACACCCTTTCTACCCATTTCTCTTGCAATTTTATCGAGTCTTTTAACAGTCTTTATCTGGCCACCTTTGATCCATAGATAAAGCTTCTTGTAATTCTCCTTGCTTATGATACCATGCTTCAGTAAATAGCTCAGATGCTTTCTAAGGGCTCTGACCTTCTTTACCCAGACCTGTTTCTTTCCCTGTCTAGCGCCCTTTGCACCCTTCCTAGATCCGGCACCTCTCTTACCATTCTTAACACGGGAGCGCGACACCCCCCTTCTTTGCTTAACAATTACCGCCTTCGAATCGATCAGCGATCGGATCTCCGCCCTTGTAATAGCATCCTGTATACGGTCTCTAGCTTCAGGCATGAGCTTTATTCTTGAAGCTCCTACGCCCAAAGTTCTCGCAATAAGTTCCTTTTTACTTTTGAGATTCAACCTTCTTCAACCTCCTCGGGTTAAGTATATGTACACCAAGTTCCTTAGCCTTCCTGACTATTTCAATTCTTTTCTTCCTACCTACTGTTGCAGCTATCCTTGCTGCTTCAAGCTTTGGATTAAGCCTTGACAGCTCTTCGACATTATGTACCAGAATATCCCTAAAGCCAGACGGATGCAGCCCTCTAAGCTCTTTGGGAGAACCATAGCCTACCTTGACCCTCGCGGGCCAACCACTAAACTCCTTTCTGACCTTATTGTCCAAGCCTTTGGGCTTCCGCCAGTTAGGCTTTAGCCTGACATACCTCCAAGATTCTGGTCTCAGAAACCTCGGCTTCTTTCTAACGTGAACCTTCTTTCCAACCTCAACTTCGCTCATAGATGTATACACCATCCAAAAAAACTCTTTGATCTTTCCTTTTAACAGTCGTTGCAGCTTCGATGTTCGCAGCAGTCTGACCTACATCATCTTTCGAAAGCCCCTGAACCACGACGTCGTCGCCTTCAACAGAAACCTTACATGGGCCAACAATTTTAGCGATTCTTGGGGCTTTTTCCCCGTAGAAATTTTCTATCAGAACATCGCTTCCCTTAACCTTCACGGAGATAGGAAAGTGCGCTGATACAACTTTAAGACGATACTTATATCCTCCTGTCACTCCTTTGAACATGTTCCTTAGATGGGAGGAGGCAGTTCCAAGCACTGCAAGATCGCTTCTCTTATCACTATAGGACTTTATTTTGATCTTCCCCTCAGACATTCCAATATAGACCCTTACCTTTGAAAAGTCTTTCTTGATCGAACCAAGAGGACCACTTACCGTAAGTATGCTTCCTTCTAGCATAGCGGAAATCTTCTCAGGAATTGGTATTGAAACTTCGGACAAAACAGACACCCTCTAGTAAATGTACCCCAGAAGCTTTCCTCCTAAACCCTGCTTTCTAGCTTCTATCTGAGATGTTACGCCCTGAGGTGTGGTAACGATTAACATTCCATAGTTGAACGATGGAAGATACTTTCTTTCCCAGACATCGTATTCGGTTTTTTGAATACTGTACCTAGGGGTGATAGAACCGCACTTTACGATCTTACCCAGCAGCTGTACTCTGAACTTTCCTCCACGCCCATCGTCTATGTGTTCGAATTCGCCGATGTACCCGTACTTTTGAAGAATTCGAAGGACTTCCCTTGCAAGGTTAGATGTTGGTGAGATAATGCATTCCTTCTTCCTTCTAAGTTCGTTGTTGTATATTGTGCTAAAAAGGTTTGGAATTACATTCTTGGCAGGCATCTTTTTCACCTATTCATATTTTCTAAAGCCGAGTTTTTCAGCTATTTCACTGAAACACTGCCTGCAATAGTTTAAGTCATACATCTGTATGATGGGACCATAGGCGCCACATCTCCTACATATTCTTGAACCCTTTCCAAACTTTCTTGGCTTACCATGACGTACCTTCACCAAATCAAGCCACCTCAACATTAAAAGTATCCGTCATAAACTTAATCATTTCATCTCTAGTCACCTTCTGCTTCTTACCGACCTTTGAAGGACACAGCCTGCGTCTGGCAACCCTATAGCCAGGTCGCTCAAGCTTAACGTTAACGTCAAGCCCGAAAATACCGGTTTCAGGGTCATACTTTATACCTGGAATCTCGAGGTGTTCCTTGATTCCAAAAGAAACGTTTCCTTCATCGTCAAAAGAAGAAGTTGGAAGTTTGAGAGCTCTGACTATTAGAAGCCTTTTTAAAAGTTGCACAGCTCCATCGCGCATAACGGTCACCTTTACACCGATTGGCTCCCCTTTATGAACACCCCAGTCTCTGACACTTTTCCTAGCCTTTGTCTGAATAGGCTCTCTTCCCGTGATCTGCCTTAAAACTTCCTGCGCCTTTTCAACGATTTCTCCAGACTTCCCGACACCGATATTTAGCACAACCTTTTGAACGCGGATCTTTCGCATAGGATTATCTGCCTTCTGAGCGCTCACTTACTATTCACCACCCAACGATATAAGAGGTTTCTCTGCACCCACAGCTAAAAGAATACGTACGGGAACTTTTACTGCTGAACCTTCGACATCGACCAAAGCAGACTTTTGGAAAGTTAGACCACCGGGTAGTATCTTGTTTACGACGCCTAGTTTACCTGATGCTTTGCCTTTCAAGAAGATCACTAAGGAACCCTTATCCATCTTAACGTTTGAAACAATTTTATTGTCCGGAATACTTATTAGCAGACTGTCGTCGACGTTCACACCTGTATCTTCCTTAGAAAGGATTGTGCGACCGTCATGGAGCCCATAGGAGAAAATGTTTCCACGAACTTTCATCTTAGATTTAACCCTACAGAGCTTCATCTTAGCTGATTCCGAGTCTATGACTACAGGAAAGAGTATTGAACCTTTCGCGGGAAGAAGGCGAAAAATTTTGCCCATTGATGGAATATTTACGACATCCATTAAACCTACAGGAAACTTTGCATCCCTTCTTACAACACCATCGACAATAATTTTGTTTGAATCAATCACGGATCGAGCGCCTCTCATCGTCTTTACGACCTTAATGACATCCCTTAGGAAGGTTGCCAAAGAGTAGCTAGCGTTGATTGGATGAGGACCTGGAGACTGCTTCAATGCAAATTGGCCTTCTTTACGCGGTATTTTCCAGAAGTTCGGCGCTGCACTTCTCTTCATGTGCCTTGAAGAACCCATGCTGCCCATTACTAGGCACCTCTTGACTTGGGCGTCTTCGACTCAAAACGCGTTTTTCTAAGCTTATCATCTAAGTTTAGCGAAGTTATCATAACCTTTGAGGCTGTAATCTTCACAGGAGTCTGCTCTCCTTTTACCCTTTCCCTGTAAACTCCTTCAACAGAAATCGTGCCGTTTTCTACATGAACACCGGTCACTTTTCCTTCGACTCCGGCATACTCGCCTCTGACAATTTTGACACTATCTCCCTTCTTGATGCGAGCGGTTTTAAAGGCATATTTTGTGCGCAAGTCGTCTGACAACCGGGCATTAATAATTTTACCTAACTTATGCAGCGGTGCGTTGAACATCCTACTTCTAACCTTCGATGGTTTATCAGAGGACATGCCAATCACCTACACGATTATAGACGAAAGGTTTGCGATGCGAGGCCATCTTTCAGCGGCCTCTGACGCGACAGGACCCTTTATTTCGGTGCCTTTAACATCACCCTCAGGAGTTATAATCACTGCTGCGTTATCTTCAAAAGATATTCTTGAACCAGAAATACGTCGTACAGGATACCTTTGCCTAACGACTATCGCTGTAAAGACCTGTTTCTTGAGATCAGGAGGACCCTTCTTGACAACAACACTAATCTTATCGCCTACTGAAGCAGATGGAATACGTCTAAGCCTACCATGGTACTGCAAGACCTGTACAACCCTCAAAGTCCTTGCACCCGTGTTGTCTGCACAGTTTATGACGGCTGTTACAGGTATACCTCTTGAAATGTAGGGCTTGAATTCTTCAGCGCCCTTTGCGGATACTGCTCTAGACTTACCGCTTGACATATTATTTACTACCTCTGTTTTCTAGTACAACAAAAGACACGGTCTTAGAAAGAGGTCTGCACTCTCCAAGAGTAACGTTGTCGCCTACCTCAACAGTGATACACTGCGGAAGTTTCGCGTGAACCTTCTTTCTTAACCTATAGTATCTATTGAACTTGGTGGAGTACCTTGTAAGCTCCTTTTCGACAACCACAATATTCTTAGCCTCTACACTAGCCACTTTACCGGTCTGCAATATTCCCCTAACAGGTAGACTTCCGTGGAAAGGGCACAGCGAATCACTGCACGTTCTTTCTGGAGGTTTTAGGGGGATACCAACATTCCTCACAAAATTTCACCTTAACCTTAATAGTCTAACCTCAGGCCTCCCTAAGATGAGGGAGCCTGGAAGTTCTGTCAACTGACCTGAAGGCAGAGTAAATTCAAACGTGCAGGCTGCCTTAGGTGCGGCTAGATTCCTTCTTCCATTGTTAAAGTATATCATATTCTTCGTCTCCAGTACAACCTTCCCTTTTGAGCCAACTAAACTCTCAATCTTTGAGTTAACTATTTTAACGTTCAAACAGATAAGCTCGTGATATCTCAGATTACTTGATGTAATCATGTTTACCTATTCGCCTCATTTGTTTTGCTAATCTTCCTGAGACTTCTTGCAGTTTCCAGCCTCGCGATATTCCTTCTTATGCTCTTAATCATGCCAGTCTCCTTCTTAAGAGCACCTCTTGTTGACATACCCCTGAGCCTAGAGTATTCGTTACGGAGCTCAAGTAGCCTTTTTTCGAGCTCCTCTGCGGAGAGATTAAGTAACTCCTTCTCCTTCAGCTTTTTCAACAACTTCACCTTCTTTCACAGGCTCAGCGACCTGCTTTAATTGGAATTCAGGAGTCATTCTACTCTTCAAAGCGATTTTGACTTTAACACCGAAAAGACCGGCTTTAAGGAGAACGCTCGTTGTACCCTTTAGAACAGCGACCCTCGCGATCTCTCCACTCTTCGGGACTACTCCTGCAACAAACTTTTGGTAGTGTGCGCGTTCACTTCTTATTTTACCAGAAATTATTATTTCACAACCTAAGGCGCCGGCGTTCATTATCTGATTTAGCGCCCAGATTGCCGTCCTTCTAAAGGGTGTACCCTTCTGCATAGATGCCGCGATCCTTTCACAAATCACTCTTGGGTTAGCTTCAGGGACTTCAATTTCAGCAACAGAAATCTGTATATTATTTAGATTGAACTTAGAAGTAAGCTTGTCTGAAATGTCTTTAATTCCTATACCTCTCCTACCGATGACAAGGCCAGGTCGAGTGACGTAAAGGGTCAACTTTACACCCAATGGGCCTTCAGAAACTTGTACTCCACCGTATCCAGCGTCCTTCAATTCCTGCTCAAGGTATTCGTCTAACCCTACGTAAGTCAACTGTTTGACCAAAATCTTCTTAATCGGAGAACGCTCTATCTGTTCAGACATAATCTTACGCCATCTCCCTTCCAACAAGCTCTATATGAACTAGTACATGAAAATTGGGGGAGGAGCGTCCCATAGCCCTTGGGACGAAATCCTTTATCACTAAACCCCTATACGCGTTAGCATGAACAACAGCAACCTTGTCAACATTCATACCCTTAAATGAAGCATTATTTTCCAGATTATCTAAAAGCTTTAGAAAAACTTCGGCTGCTTTAACAGGATAACGTCCTGCCACATAGCCCGGAGTAGAAGACTTGTGTGAGACCTGCTCATGGTAGCGTGCAAAAGATATAGCGACCTTCTTTTTAATAACATCCTCCAAAAGCTTCCTTGCTTTTGCAATATTCATCCCCTTTATCGTCTTACAGATCTCTCTTGCATGCTTTGGTGAAATATTGACTTCACGAGCGCTAGCCCTAACGTATAAAAGTGGTTCTCCTACTTGGAAACTGTACCCAAACTTAGGCAAATATCATCACCGGGTAAGTTAACCCCAATTTCTATTAGCATAAATACTTTAATTAATTTGGGGAAAAAAAAGTTAAAGGGTAGCAACAAGAAATTATATGAGAAAAAAAGGTTTAAGGACTTTGAATAACAATTACTTTAAAACCAAGTGGATGATGGAGAATAGAGCAAACAGGGGCGCGGGGAAGACCTTATTCCTCCGGAACAATAACCAAATATACTTTAGACCTGTATGTTATATATCACTTTCAGTTTTGTAACTAGCCAGCTTTTTCGAGGTCAACGATAAATCTAACCAAGAGCTTCCTTCAAAATTTAAACATACATAAGATAGTAAGATAACAGGGTATTTTCCCTTTGCGATCGAAGTTATCGCTGCACACAGTGACCTCGAAAGAAAACGAGACCTCTATTGGACTGAATCTACTTCAGAGGCACGTACAGACTTGAACGGGATGCACCAATGCCTGGGGTGCCGTGAACAACCTTTTTGTTTGTTATCGCGAATTCCCCGAGATAGTGGCCTATCATCTCAGGTTTTATTTCTACAGGAAAGAACTCTTTTCCGTTATGGACTTGAATGGTTGCACCGACCATGAATGGTAGAATGATCATGTCCCTTGTATGAGTCTTTACAGGGTTCTTTTTGGGGATTTCCTTCGATTTTTTGACATCGTCGAGAAGCTTTGTCTTTTCTTTACTCAACCCCCTGTTAAGGGAACGACGCATCCGTGATGGCAGAAGACCGATGAAGGTCTCATACGACATTTCCTGCAACTGTTCAAGCGTGTAACCCCTATACTTAAACTCCTTAGGCATCCTTCTACCTCACCTCTAACGTTCTTCTTATACGCTTCCTACCAGTTTTTCTTGGCGCTATATGACCAACTTTTCTGCCAGGTGGGGCATTTCTTGAAGTCGAAGTTGACTTTCCGGGATGCTGGTGTCTACCTCCACCGAAGGGATGGTGTACGGCAGCCATCGCAATACCTCTCATACGCGGATAGAGTTTGATCTTTGCTTCCATCAAGTGATGTTTCGCTCCAGCTTTAAGAAACGGTTTTTCTCCGAAGCCGCTTCCAGCTATTACTCCCATTGTGGCTCTACACCTCCCATCGAGTAAGATCATCTTGCCGCTTGGGAACTTTATAATACTGCCCTGAGCCGACTGCGAAAACAGTATTGCAGAGGTACCGGCAGCTTTAACTAACTTGCCGCCATCTCCTGGATGTCTTTCAATATTACATATGGCGGAACCTTCGATGACTTCCTTAAGCATCAAAATATTACCATTTTTCATTTTGGCCTTAGGCCCCAGTTCGATATCTGAACCAACTACAGTGCCCCGGATTGCAGGAAGGTAATAGAACTTTTCTCCGATCTTCAATTGAGCCAACGGTGCCATTCTACCACGTTCATGTTGCAGTCTCATAACTGAGCCTACAGTCTTCTCTCCGCTAATAGGCGGGTAAAGCGTCTGACTAATTTTGCCAACCTTAGGAGCACGATACTGTGAATGTCCCATCCCTCTTCTTTGCTGAATCAACGACTTGCCCATTTACAATCACCACTATACTATACCGATCTTTGAAGCCAGCTCCGATGCGGGATACTCGTTCGCAAGGCGCACATAAGCCTTTTTCCCCTTTTTTGTAATAAGAAGGTTAACCTTTTCAACTTTGACGCTGTAAATGGTTTCCACGGCGTCTTTAACCCTATCCTTATCACCTTTCCCATCTACAATAAAAGTTAATGTATTATTGCTATTAATAAGCACAGAAGTCTTTTCAGTAACATAAGGATATTTAATGACTTTCATGGCTTCAACCTTGTTCATGATACAACACCCTTGAACTTCTCATCCAGCTTACTTAGCGATGACTCGGTCCAAATAGCGAATCTTAAAGGATGACCTCCAGTGACAAAGTCAAGAACTGACAGCGAAGAGACATCTACAACCTTTACGCCCGGAATGTTTCCAGCGGCGTTCATTAGACCATTTTCCTTAGAGGACACTACTATAAGAGGCCCAACTGGAACACGTTTCCCACGACCCCTTCTTCTAGCATTTCCACTTCTCTTCTTTATGCCATCCTTTATCCTCTGCATTTCTTCATCCAACCCCCAGAGCTTAAAGGCGTTGATGACATCCTTGACCTTCGTAACCTGCTCAAAGTCTGACGTGACAATGAATGGGAATGAGGGAACATTCTGAACTTTGTGGCCTCTATTCTCCGCAACCTCCTTCAAAGAAGTAGCTGAGATTGCAGATGCTAAGGCCAGCAATCGTTCTTTCTTGTTAACTTTCCTATAGATAACTTTCTCAGCCTTCAATGGATGAGGCAACCTACCCTTAACAACACTTGCAACACCAGCCGCCTGACCGGATCTGCTGTATCTTTCACCCTTAACCCGTGGAACCCTTGCTACACCTCTGCCGGTTTGCCAAGAAATAGCGGAAGTCTTCTCACCAGCCTGTGGATCTCTTCCTTCAGGCTGCAGAGAATGAGTCCACTGCGCAAGATACACATTGTGTATTACATCTGGTCTGTAGCGTACTGTGAAAACCATAGGAAGGGATATCTGAGACTTCTCGGAACCGTCAAGACCGTAAACTGGAACTTCCGGCATTACGCAGCACCCTTAATCGCAATAGGCGATACACTCATCTGAATGATCTTAGGAGCCACAGGTTTTTCTGCTCTCTTTCTAATAGCAAACCTCATTACAACCGGACGTTTAGGCGGCCCCTGAACACTACCATCAATGATTAAATAATCGCCTTTAACGACACCAAAGTGTTCAAAACCTCCTTTAGGATTAAACATCGTGTCTGCGCTAGTGGAATCAGCTAATAGAACCCTCTTGCCATATTCCACCCTTTGACTGAAACCCATCTGTCCTGCTCTGGCAACAGTGTAAACCACAGTAGCTGGATGCCATGGGCCAATGCATCCGACAGCTCTAACACTCTTTCTTGACTTGTGCTGTTTCTTCTTTATACCGAACCTTTTAACTGGGCCTTGGAAGCCCTTGCCTCTGGTTATTCCTATTGTGTCAATATATTCTCCTGGTCTGAAAACGTCTTTAGCGCGTATTTGACTACCGAGTATCGATTTTGCGTAATCCAATCTTTCCTTAAGGGATTTACCGCCACCAACTTCTACTTCATAGATGATGGGATTCTTCTGGGGCAGATTAGCTTGTGAGGGTTCAGCGCCCACAAAAATCATAACACGTTTAGTCTTTTCAGCAAAACTATCTAAAGCATTAACATCGAACTTCTTCTTCAAACAACCTTTTGGCAGCACACGCTCATAGACCTTTGGAAGCTTGTCAGAATAAACTTCAGTGAGCGCATATTCACCATAAACATCCTTACCATACAATCTTATTCCACAAACAGTTAATGGAGGAGAAGCAACAATTGTTGTAACTCTGAAGACTGGTTTACCAAAAGTTGGAGTCTTGGGATTATCTCCTGTGACAATGGCATGTGTCGTGCCAGCTTTGAAGCCAATAAAACCCAATAAGATAGGCTTAGGGCTGTCAATGTCGGCCCAGTTCTTTACACGCGGTGTGATATCACCAGCCCTTCCTCTTGGGCGAAAAGCCAGCGAACCATGTCTCGGAGCACTCTGCTTTCTATGTCCCACAGTGAATCACTTGCGTATCTTACCATTTCTAAAGTGTTTTTAAAGGTTTACCTTTTTATCCTCGAACTTTCTGGATCAAATTGATTATTGAGAGAGAGATAAGTATTGCTTCTTCAGACCTTACCGTCACTGTGCCCTGCCCTGGCACGAAGTTTAATGAAAAATCAGCCACTTTTTCCGGTGTCATATTCTCCTCCTTTAAAATGTCATAGAGACCCTTTCTCGGCGAACCAAAGATCAGGGCAATGCTATCAACTTGCTTTGTGGCCCTACATAATTCTCCAAAATTCTCCTCTGCAGGCGCACCTAACCTCGATGTGATAATTTTGAGTCCGCTGAAACCACTTTTCAGAGCACGCCCAATGGCACCAACCCTAATCACCTTGTAACCCCAATATTCCTTGATTTCCCCAGCAAAAGCCCGCCTACATAATATTTCAGGGGTGAGTTCTTGCACGACAGCAGTTATACGTTCACCTTCGAAACCATGGCCATCATACTTGATAAGAGACTTTAGACCAACGTCAACGTAATTGATACCACTCTTCTTTAGGACAACACCCTCCCTAACATCACCGACCTTAAGGTCCTCTAGATGAATGTACGGCTTGTGATGAGGAGTTCGAAGTGGAGGAAGAATCCCCGCTTCCCTAAGATTTTCATTCTTTGGGAAAAGATGCTTTCTGAGATACTGGGGGGTCTCCGCATACTCTAGGATAAGTTTCATGATCTTGAAGTCCTGCTCAAAGGGCCCAATTTCTTTGTAGATGTAGATCTTTTCCACTTTGAAGATCGAACAAGATCTTGCTATCGAGCCCAGCTTGAGAGTCTTATCCCTCAGATTTGACTCCTCACAGAGGATAGAATCTGGGATATAGATTGATAGGACCATGTCAAGCATGGCTAACACTTAATATTATATATGCTGTACTATGTGGCTTAGTCGATAAATGATGTCAGAAGAGGATAACGAACTAAGGATACTTAAAGCAAGGAGGTACGCGGAGCTGGCGAAAAAACTGAAAGTGCAGACTAAAGTAACAAAGGTGAAGACGCCAAGGGACATATTGCTGGAACAATTGACAGACAGAGGGGACGAAGTCCTTTTCAAAGCAGAACAGAGTTATCCTAAGGAGATGCAGATTGTCGAAGAAAAACTTGCTGAACTCATCCGAACAGGTGAGATAAATCAGAAGATAAAAGGAGGCCAACTACTACAGCTTCTGAGGATGCTAGGTTTGAACGTGGCAATTGAGACTAAGATCGAATTCTATGAAGATGGGGAGTTTATATCCTTCCAGGATAAAGTTAAGAAGTCCATTGAGAAAGGTTAGAATTTTTTCATGCGCTCTTTCCTTACAGATTTTGTGGAGCTTCGCCTGTCCTTTCATAAACAGTCCTTAACAAAATCCTCACATTAGAAAGTTCTCAGCCATCATTCTTTATACTATGCTGTTAATAATTTAAACAAAAAAGAAAATGTTTTCATTTATTGTTTGATACGGTTCATGGCCTTTTCAGCGATGGCTTTTGCCATTCCAAGAGTGGAAGCGTTTCCTCCTAAATCGTATGTCACGCTCTTTTTTTCGGCAATCACTTCTTCTGTTGCATCAAAGATTGCTTTGCCAGGCGCCATTTCACCGAGGTACATCAACATCCATGCGGCTGAGAGTATCATAGCTGTTGGATTAACTTTGTACAAGCCCTTATATTTCGGAGCGCTACCGTGAGCAGGCTCAAATAAGGCATAACCATCCCCGAAGTTTGCAGAGTATATGCATCCAATGCTACCTACAAGACCGGAAGCTTCCTCAGATATGATGTCCATGAACAGGTTTGAGCCCAGTATGATGTTCTGATTGAATCTTTGTGGGTTCTTAACAAGCTGCTGGGACATATTGTCAATATAATATTCTTCAAATTCTATCCCTCGAAAACTCTTGGAAATCTTGTCAACAGATTCCATAAAGATTCCATCGCATTCTCTCATTATATTCCGTTTTGTGACAACAACTATCTTAGTCCACCCTCTTTCTTCGGCGAGCTCGAATGCCTTTCTTGCAACCTTTTCAGACTGTTTTCTGGTAATCTTTCTTATAGCAATTGCAGCATCATCGCCGATTTTATGCTCTAAGCCACTATAGAGACCTTCAGTGGTTTCTCTAACACATACAAAATCGACTTCACCAAGGGGGCCTATGAAGCCCTTGAATGTTTTAATAGGTCTGACATTTGCGTAAAGGTCAAATTTCTGTCGAATACTGACGACGACGCTCCTAGGGGCGCCACTTATCGATGGCGTGGTCAAAGGCGCCTTCAGGCACACATCTGCTTTCTTAAGCTTTTCCCATGTTTCGTTGGGGATAAATGATTCTCCTCCATGAGTCTGCCACCATTCGTATCCCGCATCGCATTCAACAAAATCAATCTTCGGTTTTACAGAGTCAAAAACGATCTGTACTGCTTCAATTAGCTCAGGACCTACTCCGTCACCCTTAATTAATGCAACTTGCTTAGCCAACTATATACACTATAAGAGCTACGTATAGTTGTCAATTAAATCTTTCGCATAACCTGATTATAAAATTTTAACTCCAAAACCAGTCGCAACAAAAAACAAGATTTCATGTGAGAACCAAATTTTCATGACATCGAAGTAATGACGTAAATAATGCATATGTTGGATTTCAAATAAATGAAGATAAAGGAATGGATTTAGTTACGCCTTTAATCACATTAAATTGTAAAAAAAGCGGCTGCTACACTTGGAGGTCGTTCTAATGTTAGAACAATTCGTTCAAATTATAGTATTATCTCTACTACCATACATCACATAAAGCGATGGAAATGAACAAAGGACAAAAGATAGTGACAATCTCTATATTAGCGCTTGCGATAGTTCTTATATCAAGCTCCTTATATCCAATACTAGCTAGCGCTCCGACCACTGACACAAATATACCGGCGGAACACACTATTTCAGTTACTGGAACAGGGGATGTCAAAGTCAACCCTGACCTAGCAATAATCCTGTCCAGCGCAGTTACAAAAGGAAATACAACAAACGATGCGGTAGCGATGAATTCTGAAATCCTCAACAACCTTTTAGAAAGATTAACAGGAATAGACATAACAAAAGACCAGATACAGACAACTGGTTACAACATCTACCCAGTCTACGAGTATCCAAAGGACAACAGTCAACCCTACATAGTGGGATACACAGTTCAACACAACCTCGAGGTGTCAGTTAATAATACAGATGTAACACAACTAGGAGTGACCGCAGGAAATGTAATCGATGAGGCAGTTACCGCTGGCATAAACCAGGTATCGGGAGTACAGTTCACCATATCAGAGCAAAGCCTTAAGCAGTTAAATAGTCAAGCACTACAATTAGCAATATCCGAAGCTTCGGATAAAGCAAACATTACAGCTAAAGCATTAGATGTTAAGATCGTCGGTATACAGTCAGCTTGTGAGAGTTCACCGACTCCAAATCCTGTCTTCAACACAGTAGACACAAAGCAAGGACAAGGAACAACATTTATCCCAGGAGCAGTCACCATATCAACTTCGATAAATATTGTATATATCATAGGCTAGCAAAAACCTAACCATTCATCAATGAAGGCAAATTGGATGATAAGGCCTTCCCTCCCTTTTTATTAACGGGCATTAATAAAAAATGATCCTGCAGCTAAGGGTAAACAAAAAACACTTTTTGATTTGAACAAAAATGAAAACATATTTCATACAACAAATTCGTAATAAAAGAAGGAAAATTTATCGATGATAAAGGCATAAAACCAAGGCAGACAAACATATAGCTGAGTAGAGAGAAAAGATAGAGTTCAATAAGGAGTTCTAAACTTTTTGTTTTATACTTCTTCTACGGAGTATTGCCTTTCTTATTTCTTCTAAGATGAATATTACCGGCGCAAAACTATAGAGGTAGATCCAGTCGGATAAAGAAAGAGGTGTCGTTCCAAATAGGATATTGAAGAATGGCACATAAACTATAGTTATCATTATAGCTAATGATGAGACGATTCCTATTAAGATCCATTTATTTCTTAATGGGCTTAATTTGTAAGCAGGTTCCAAATTGGTCCTCGCAGCCAGAAGGGTTCCAAGTTGTCCAGCTATTATTCCTACCATGACCATGGTTGTGCCTTTAGAATATAGTAAAGGATTAGTAACTGTATTTTGACCTAAAGACCATCCTGCTTGGGACCACTTGTTAAATGCGTTTAACATAGCCCATAAGGAGATAAGTAAGCCAACATAAAACGCGTGAAATAATGTTTTAAAATCAATTAGCCTAGTTCCTAGACGCCTTGGAGGCTTAAGCATAACATGAGGTTTGGGAGGTTCAAGGGTGATGGCAAGGGATGGAAGAAGATCCATGCCTAGATCTATCGCTAAAACTTGGGATACAAGAAGGGGTAACGGAATATTGAATAATATAAAAGCGATGAATGTGATCAGTTCAGCCATATTATGTACAAATACATAGTAAACGAATCGCTTCAGGTTATCGAATACTGATCGCCCAAGCTCTATTCCTTTAACGATAGACACGAAGTTATCATCTAAGAGAACCATATCAGCTGATTCCCTTGCGACATCTGTTCCAGTTAGGCCCATGGCGATTCCCACATGAGCTTCTAATAGGGCTGGCGAGTCATTTACTCCGTCCCCTGTGACAGAGACTATTTCACCCTTGGATTTTAGAATGCGAACAATTCTTAGTTTCTGCTCAGGAGCCGTGCGTGCGAATACGATTTCGCGTACATCCAAGACCTTTGAAAGCTCGACATCAGATAACCTTGTAAGATCGAGACCCGAAACTACGATATAGTTAGGCGAAGTCAAGATGCCAACCCTTTTTGCAATCGCTTCAGCTGTAAGCTCGTAATCGCCGGTGATCATGATTACTCTCATTCCAGCACCCCTCGCTTTCTCCACTGCCTTTTCAACATCCGGCCTGGGAGGATCATGCAGGGCAACTAATCCCAAAAAGACTAGATCCTTCTCAATCGCTTCAGATTGAAAATCTTTTAAATCGTTCGGCAGAACCTTCATCGCTAGCGCAAGCACCCTAAAAGCTTCAGCAGCAAATTGATTTATCTGACGATTTATTATCTCCCCCATACCTGCATCTAATTCAATTACATCATTGTTGAAAAATATTTTAGTACATTTCGATAAGACCTCAAACGGAGCACCTTTTGTGTAGGCTGTGATTTCACCTTTAACATTCTTATGCACACTTGTCATCATCTTTCTTTTTGAATCAAAAGGAATCAGAAAGATTCTGGGATTTTCAGCTAGGGCGAGTCTTAGGTTAAAGTCTCCCTTTGCCGAAAGAACTAGGAGGGCAGCGTCTGTCGTGTCCCCAATCGCTGTCCACTTTGGAATTCTATCGGATGGAGGAATTAGCTGAGCGTTGTTTGCAAAAGCTGCTGCTTCAAAAATTCTTAGAATATGAGGCATCTCTAGTGAGTTTGTCTTCCTTCCATCGATCGTGACGAAACCTTCGGGTTTATAGCCGTCTCCTGTGACTTCAAAAATGTGTCCAGAAGCCCAACCTTTCTTAACGAACATTTCACCGCTTGTTATCGTCCCCGTTTTGTCAACACATATTACTGTAGTTGAGCCAAGAGTTTCGACCGCTGATAAACGCTTGACGACGACCTTTACCTTCGACATCGCGACAGCACCAAGAGCTAGTGCTAGCGAGACTGTAACCTGAAACCCTTCAGGAACAAGAGAGACCATAACACCTATCGAAAACAGCATACTCTGTATTAGTGTTAGTTTCAGAAAAGACAACGATATTACAAAGAATAATCCAGCAACAGCTATTGCGACTAGAAAGTTGATCCTTGCCGTATAATTTATTTCCTTTTGCAATGGGCTCAAAGGATCCTTTATTTCTCGTGCAATAGACACTATTCTGCCAAATTCAGTATTTTTCCCCGTAGAGACAACTATACCCTTTGCAAAACCCGAGGAAATAGTAGTTCCGGCAAAAACAATATTACCATAATCTGAAATATCTCCTTCAGAAATATTTGGTAGTGCTTCAACGAATCTTCTTTGAGGCTCTGATTCGCCGGTTAGGACAGAATTGTCAACAGCGACTTCAAACATCGTAGTCAGTCTTATATCTGCTGGAACTCTATCGCCTTCCTCAAGCATTATCAAGTCACCCGGAACCACCCCCGAAGCAGGGATTTGTATCGTAAAATTTCGTCTTACAACTTTCGCGCGTTCAGGAACCAATTTTTTAAGCGCTTCAACAGCTTTTTCCGCTCTAAATTCTTGGAAAACACTAAAGACTGAATTAATTATTACAACTAAGAAAATGGCGACACTTATCTGAATCGAACCTACGTTCTTATATAATAAACCGCTTAAGAATGAGAGAAGTGAAGCAAAAAGAAGAAGAACATTAAAAAGGTTCTCGAACTCTTTTAGAAACCTTATAACGATATTAACCTTTTTGGTAGAAGGAAATATGTTATGCCCATATTTATCTAATCTCTCTTCAGCTTCTTCATTAGAAAGTCCTGAAGGACTTGTACCAAATTCTTTGTAAAGTTCCTCCACACTTAAGGAGGCAGCTCGCTTGTAAGACAAAACAGGCACCCAAGGTTATAAACTCCCGATGCCCAACTCCATAAAAGGCCTATTTAACTATTTAGTAGGTTAACACAATTGAAAACATGCGAAACCATTTTTGATCCACACCGGTTACAACACTCTAATCGGCTCTTTTGAATTCTCTGAACCAAGTTAATTAGTTAAAGACAATGTTAAGTATCATATCAGAGTGTTAAAGAAAAAATATTAGGTTAAAGCATGCTTTAATGTCAAATAGTTTGGCAAAGAAGTAAAATAATACTACGGAATAAAAATAAATTTATATAGATTCGGCGAAAATTAGGAAGCGTGTCCGAATTACAAGAGAGCCATATTTTGATAAAGCTCCATCACCCTGATATATATGAAAAAATCTTTTTCTTCCTTTCAGGGATAATAATAAGTGTACCTCTCACACTTTTTGTAGAGATTTTCGGAAGTCAGAATTTTTTGGAAATCCCAGGCTTCTTTTTCACCCTTTTTTCTGTAGCAATTTTACCACCCTTAATTGAAGAATTTGCAAAAGCCTACCCCATCTTCTATCGTCATGGCGAAACTGAGAGATCAATTTTTATCCTTGGTTTCCTCTCCGGATTAGGTTTCGGTGTAACGGAATTCTTTTTTTATGTCGTCAATGGGGCACCGATATACATAAGGATCTTTGGAGTTTTCTTTCACGCGGCTAATACTTCGATAATCGCATACGGTGTAGCGAAGAAACAGGTTCTTAAATTCTATTCTTTGGCCGTTTTCCTCCACGCTTTAAACAACTTTTCAGCACTACTTGGAATTTTTTATCTTGTAGGAGGATCAGCCGCCTTGGCGACGTCATTCTCTTTTTCGTATTACTTTTATACTATAACAAAGGAAAAAATTTATGGTTAAAGTTAGATCAACGTTTTTTGTTATCCTTCTTTAATTGTAGATTTAACATATGTCCCTTTAATCATGTCACATCCTGAGCCAGACTGAGAAGTGATCTTTTAACAAGGTCTATGAATGTTATACTTATACATAAAAAGTTGGGACTTTTAGGGAACAATATGCTATTCTAATTCCTGGATTTTAATTCCTCGGGCTTTTTGCTAGCCTGTCTAAATAAGATATAACCTAAGGCCGATATCACGACACCGATAACGATTAAACTCGCCCACTCAGGTATCACAGTCGTCAAAGCTTTAACTAAGCCAAACGTCACATAAACGAACCCTATCAAGAATATGGTGAGGGCTAAAGCAAACAAGGCCATCTTTCTAAACAAAATGCGCAGGTACACCCAAGCCATTTCTTTAACGGAATCTATTTGTTCCTTTAAAGCCGCAGCTACAAAATTCTTGATATATTTTAAGATTACATCTCTGACGTTATCAAATGCAGACTTACGCTGGCTCATAGAATTTAATCTTCTTTCATTTTCTTAGCTGCTAGGACCAGCATTCCACCTACCGCCAGACCGGCTACAAACGCAACAGTCAATGCAGTTCCAGGATGCTCCTTCGTCATCGTCTCAGCTTTTTTAACATCCTCTTCAACATCCTCTTTAAGCATTAGAACGTTCCGGTTTATCTCATTTAGCATTTCCTGCATTTTCATGCCGACCTTACCCGTTATTTCTTCATTTTCTTTCTTAGACTCACTTGACATAATACATGTTTATTTTATGCTTTATATAAATGTTATAGCGCTGTGATATATACAAATTATTGCTCAGAAAAAAAATCATAAATATTAAAAAAAATTAATCTAAAATCTAAAATTATAATACGTATACACCTAACACGAACATGGAAATTGGGTAACAAATACAGTTTCTTGACCTGTAAATCAAAGACAAGTTTGTTAACTCACTGCGATCTTTCAGTAGCGTAACAGTTCTCTCATACTTTTGTTATATATCGACTAAATGACCAAATATAAAAAGGGCACTACAGACTTTAGGATACAATTATATATAGATACCATTTCATTACTGATACACAATACATATTCAAAGCATCTACACAATAAAAATAGCTTCCTAGTTTCTAGGCTTGGAATAGGAATTAACCCTTCACGACTCCAATCGGGGTGATTCTAGCGACCTTTGTTGCAATACCAACTTGATGAGAGACTTCTACCACCATATCAACGTCCTTGTAAGCTTCAGGAGCTTCCTCACTGACTACTCTGATATCTGCGGCTTCTAGCAGTATTCCACGGTTCTCCAATTCCCTCTTGACATCAGAACCACTTTTCGATCTTAATGCACCTCCTCTACTCATCATCCGACCAGCACCGTGAGCGGTGCTACCGAAACTTTTTTTCATGGATAGCTCGTTTCCGACTAGTACCCAGCTTGAAGTGCCCATGGAACCCGGTATAAGAACGGGTTGGCCGAGATCTCGATATCTTTGAGGAACCTCAGGTCTGCCCCTTGGGAAAGCTCTTGTCGCGCCCTTGCGATGGACCAAAACTTTCATCTTTTGACCATCTACGTCATGTTCTTCGGTCTTGGCGATGTTGTGGGCTACGTCGTAAATTAGCCTCAGTTCCCTCTCGTCTACGCCGAAGATCTTCGAAAAAGCCCTGCGAACCCAGTGCGTAATCATCTGACGATTAGCCCAGGCAAAGTTCGCCGCCGCGGCCATGGCACCAAGGTATCTTTCACCTTCAGGACTGCGGATTGGGACACTCGCGAGCTCACGATCAGGCAGCACAATGTTGTATTGTCTACTACACTGCTCCATCAGCCTCAAATAGTCGCTGCATACCTGATGACCTAAACCTCGGCTGCCAGTGTGAACCCATAGCACGACCTGTCCTGTAGACGGTATACCAAAGACCTTTGCAACATTTTCGTCAAATATTCTGTTGACAACGCCGATCTCTAGAAAATGATTACCGCTGCCGAGGCTACCCAACTGAGGAGCACCACGCTTCTTAGCGTTTGGGCTGACCATACTCGAATCGGCGGATTTCATGCGCCCATTTTCTTCACAGAATTCCCTGTCCTCTGTAAAACCGTAGCCGTTCACAACGGCCCAGTCAACCCCTTCGTCAAGCGCAGAGTTCAAGGAACCCTGACTTAGCTTCAACTGACCCTTACTGCCTAAACCGCTGGGAACATCGACAAACAATTCATGAACAAGATGCCTTAGCTTAGGGCGGACATCTTTTTCAAATAAAGGAGTGGAAATTAGTCTGACGCCACAGTTGATATCGTAACCTACTCCCCCGGGGGAAATAACCCCTTCATCGTAGCTTGTCGCTGCTACTCCTCCTATTGGAAAACCATAGCCTTCGTGACCATCCGGCAGAACTATTGAAAACTTCTGTATTCCAGGTAGATGTGCAACGTTCACCGCTTGACCTAACGTACGATCTTCTGTCATTTTACGTAAAAGTTGCGCGTTAGCGTATATTTTGACAGGTACCCTCATTCCCCCATCCTTTTGTATTTCGTATTCTACTTCTGAAACTTTATCAGGCGAATATTTTGACATTTAGGACCATCCCTTTCAGTACATTATTATTTTCCTGGAGATGATTCAAGGAAGAACAGAGCTGTTCATTTTCAATTTTGAATTTCATTATATAAATGTTTTTATTGTTAAAGTTCACAGTCATCGAACTTTTTCAAGTAAAAATAAGCCTAAATCGATGGCTTTACCTTTAACCTTATATAAAAAATATGTAGACATTTTATTTCAACATGTATTTCTATTTTGATCAAGATTTATTACCGCAGCTAGCTTTAAATGAGGGTAAAAGACTTTTTTCAATTGGAGATTCACATCATGGTGAAAATTATTGATGAGCCATCTTACAGAGAAAAAAAATTTGTTTTTAAGGATAGATTCCAAGCAGGTAAAATCTTGGCTGAAAAATTAGGGGAATATAAAAGCAGATCTGATGCCATCGTTCTCGCCGTGCCTGCCGGTGGTGTACCGGTAGGATACATCGTGGCCAAAAATCTTTCCATATCTTTTGACATTATCTTAGTGAGAAAGATACAGATTCCGTGGAATACTGAAGCCGGTTTCGGCGCTTTATCTTGGGACGGAGAAATCGTCTTCAATGAACCACTAGTCAGAAGCCTTAATTTGAGGAAAGATGAGATTGAAGACTTGGTCTCGAAGACCAAGAAAACAATTCTCGAGAGGCTTAAGAAGTTTAGGGGTGATAAACCGATGCCTGATATTGAGGGTATAGATGTGATACTCGTAGATGACGGTCTAGCTTCTGGTTTCACAATGTTGGCTGCTATAAAATCGGTTAAAAAAATGGGTGCACAAAATATAATTGTAGCTGTCCCTACATCATCTGTAAGCGCGATCAGACTTCTTAGATCAGAGGTAGATATGCTGGTTTCTCTAAATGTAAGAAGTGTTCCTTCCTTTGCCGTCGCAGATGCCTACTTAGAATGGCATGATCTGTCGGATGATGAAGTAAAAAAGATTCTGGATGGTAAAGAAGGAACTTCTAAACGAATAAAGAATGCCATTAAGGACAGAAAAATGTGTTCACTTTCTGCACAATTGCTCAGGATAACAAAGAATATATTTCACGACTTTACAATCAATAACATTATGCAGTCGATCAGAAATGACATGACCGGTAGAGTCTGCATTATAACAGGCGGCACTTCTGGGATAGGCAAAGCAACAGCGTTGGGATTAGCGAAGTTAAACGCAACATTGGTTATCGTCGGAAAAGACAAAAAAAGAGGGGAATCGGCATTGGAAGATATTAGGTCAAAGAGCGGCAACAAGAATGTTAATCTAATGTTAGCAGACTTTTCTTCACAGCAGTCGATTAGGCAGCTGGCACAAGATTTTAAAAGCAATTACAAGCGTTTGGACGTCCTTGTCAACAACGTAGGCGTCTTTATGCTAAGACGTTCTCTTACGGTGGACGGAATCGAGAAGACCTTCGCAGTTAATCACCTTGCTCCCTTCCTACTAACAAATCTCTTACTCGATCTGCTCAAGAGCAGTGCTCCTTCCCGTATAGTAAATGTGGCGTCAGCATCCCATTATGGAGCGAAAATACATTTCGAAGACGTACTGGGAGAAAGAAGATACATAGTAGGGTTAAGAGCATACGGTCAATCGAAACTTGCCAATGTACTATTTACATATGAGCTTGCTAGTAGGCTTAAATCAACAGGTGTAACCGTGAATTGTCTTCATCCAGGCTTTGTAAGGACAAGCTTGGGTCGAGACAACGGTCCTCTGTTCCCCTTCTTCAAGATTACAGGAATATTTGCTTCCAAACCTGAAAAGGGGGCGCTGACAGTGGTGTATCTGGCATCCTCTCCAGAGGTTTCAGGAGTCACTGGAAAATATTTTACTAAAAGGAAGCAGGTAAGATCCTCTGAAGAGTCTTACAACATAGAAACCGCCAAACGTCTTTGGCAATTAAGCGAGGAACTTACAGGACTCCCTAAGACAAATGAAAAATTATGGAAGACCGGAAGGATTGAGTAGCTAACGTTAGCGGGTTTAGAAGTTTTGATGAGGTTAAAAATTTTTTCTTTGGCAGTAGAAAACGACTCAAGGTTTATTGATTTTAAGAATTATGTTCACCTTCAATAGAATTGCATCATAAATCGCATTTGATCCATAACGGCTCTTAAATCAGCCAACTTGATAACGTTGCATGGCCAAACCTGAAACTTACCTCTATTAATCTAACCAAACATTTTGGTAATTCCCTTTGGTTTTAGTTAATTTAACTCTATTCTTCCATAACAATCGTTGTGAGAGTTGAACGAATACTCTTTAACCCTCTGATCTTAGAACTTACGGTATCCTTTAATTTATCCATTGTGTCTGCAGAAAGCTTGACAATTACATCATATGTGCCGTAAATAGCATAAGCTTCCTTTACCTCTTCTATCTTTTTAAGCTCTTTGACTATTTCCCTTTCAGAACCCAAATCCGCATTTATCAATACAAACGCCGTCGGCATTCCTATCATTTTAAATATGAAATTGTTATATAAAACCTTTTCCATAAATATATGATAATATTTTTATAATATCTAAAAAAAATCTAAATTTATACCTTAATCTGTAAAAAAAGATTATATCAATAGTTCCCCACCTTATAATCGCCGGACGCTTCGATGGAACCCTACAAATTAAGAAAGTTCAATCATTTATGTCCGATCATTTCAGATTAAACACGTGTACACTTGTAGAAAGCAAACTATTTCTGTATAACCTGTTACCGTCGAATCTAAAAGTTTTGGCAACAATGCATAACACCTTTAATATTTATCAAAAGATAGTTAATGCGAGAGCCTTGAACAATCGTGAGAGAACTATGGCAGTCTTCACTCGCAGGAAAGCCGATCGTCTTATTTGGCAGCCTAGACTTCACCACTGGCATGAAGTTAACAAAGCTAGAGGCTCTCTGCCTAAGAAGTATAAGGATTGGGATATACTGCAAATTTATGACGATCTAGGCGCCTCACCGAGATCCTATCACTACTTTAATAACGTGATCAGAACGGTTGAAGGCGACGGCGTAAGGATCGAATTAAAGGAAGATATTGAATATGTTTACACTAAGTACATGACTGCAGAAGGGGATATTACTCAAATAGAAAAGAAGAACCTTTGGGGCACCAATAAGATGCGTATAAAGTATTTCTTGCAGACAACCGATGATTTTAGAATTCTCGAACATATTCTAAGAAGACAACATTTCGAATTTGACGAAGAAGAATACGATAGAAATGATAGACTCTTAGGCGATAGATGCGAACCTATATTAAATCTGCCTCATGGATCGATACAGAGACTCTTTATCGAGTACATGGGACTTGAGAGGGGGACAATAGCACTGTGGAAGACCCCCGAAAAAGTTGAAGAACTTCTACGTACATTCGACGAAAACGACGATAAAAGATTCGAACTGATTAAGAGAACTCCCTTTAAGATAATAAACTTTGGTGATAACATAGACGATTCACTTGTTTCTCCAACATTACTAAAGAAGTACATGTTGCCGTATTACCAGCGTAGAACACGAGAACTTCATCAGATGGGTAAGTATTCCACTTCCCACTGGGATGGTAAGATTAAACACGTTCTACCTTTTGCCAAGGAAACCGGGCTAGACGGACTTGAATGCGTTCCACCTATTCCACAGGGTAGTGTCACCTTAGAAGAGCTTAGGGACGGCTTGGAAGGGATGATGCTGTCGGACGGAATTCCTGCCACCCATTTCATGCCCTATACGGGTGAAGAGGAACTTAAGAAGTTCATGCAAAAATTACTAGACCTTTTTGCGCCAAATATTATCGTAGGGATATCAGATATGATGCCGCCTGATGGAAGTGTAGAAAGGCTAAGAATGGTCGGAAGAATAGTTGAAGAATACAAAATCTAGGAACTAGATATCAGAAGCAATCTATTCCCTGACCTTCATAATAAGCCACTGTTCTTTCCCCTCTTTTGTCTGAAATCTGATTAAATTATAGGTTCCATTTAGGCGTCCCCCTTTTAGATTAAATTTGATGCGTTTTTCCAAATTTTCTATAAGAGTGTATGTTCCTCTGTCCCAAATCGTAACTTTACCTGCACCATACTGACCTTCAGGAATCACACCACTGAAATTCGCGTACTCCAAAGAGTGGTCCTCCACCCTTAAAGCCAGCCTTTTTACCCCATACTCTTGTGGAACACCCTTCGGAACAGCCCACGACTTTAAGACACCGTCCATTTCAAGCCTAAAGTCGAAATGGTGAGTGGTGGCCCAATGTTCCTGCACAACAAAAATAGGCATGTAGAAAATAGAGTGATGGCAATATAAGAACCTTACAGCAACAAATTTGTTAATCTTTTTCAATAAATTTGTGACTTATACCGTGAATATATTCGGGAAAAGATTAAATAATAAAAATGTCCATTATTATTTAAACTCATTTAATGTCTAATTGACATATGGCCTTAAGAATAGATAGATATCCTCAAGGGCATATTGTCCCCGTAGTTTACTCTGGTAAAATGTTTGGGAGAATTTTTATCAGGGTAGCAGTTTGCAGGCGTTCGAATCTATTCGCAGGACATATGTCTCATCAAAATTGTTTAGATAGATATGAATAGAATGATTGAAGCGATTTAAATAAAGCAGAGAGGCAGTCAAACATGACGAACGATAAAAAAGATCTGATGTCACCGCAGTGTTCACTTGAAATCAGATGATTTTTGAGAAGATGTTTTAAATGATAAATAGATTTTTGTTTTAGTTAAAACCTTGTCTCAAAAATTTTACGTCTGTAAATAAATATTAAGGGAGAAGTTGTTTATTTTTAATTTGAAACGAAATATGTTAGAATCTAAGGGCTGGCTATGTAGCTCTGGTTTGAGTCGCCATTGATTGAATAGCCATTCTGCTCCCAATAACCTTTGAAGTCCGTATTATTGGAGACCTCTATTTTTGTGATCCACTTTACCCACTTATAGCCCCATTTGCCTTCCGCAACCACCTGAAATGGCCAACCATTTTCAGGCGATATAGTAACGTTGTTCATCTTGTAGGCGATCATAATGTTATTGCTGTTAATGTAGTCGATGGGCAAAGAGTCAGAATAGTTGTCGTAGCCGTAGAAAATGACTATCGTTGCATTCGATTTTACACCTGCATCTGCTAAAAGGTCTTTTATGAGGAAACCCTGCCACAGCATTGTGACACTCCATCCTTCAACACAGTTCAACGTAACAACTTTTTCATAGGCTGTATACCTCGATATAACCTCATCGTATGTGAGAGTAAGGTTCTTGTCAACGAGGCCAGTGACAACGAGCCTATAGGTACTTTGATTGATGTATTGGGTTCCCTTGATGGAGACTTCTGGCTCATCGCTGATCGAGGAAAGCTTTTGACCCTGGTAATCTGTTATCTCAGAAGTGTTAAGTTTAGTTGTACTGCCCACAGTTGTATAGTAGCCCAAAATAGCCGCTGCGGCAACAATCACTATAATCACTAAAAGGAACGGCAGTCTCTTAACTGATACATTCCGCTGCATTTATAGGCTATATTATAGCAGTGTTATACTTAAGTGTTATTACTGGAAAAAAATAATCAGAATTATACATTAAATGTTCTGAAGGCTAGTGTTAAGCTTGGAAAAGACTGCCAAGTTTAAAAGATCATAAATAAACTAATTAAAGTCGTTAGGTGGACCATACATCGTGCAGATTGAAAGCTACGATTTATTTCTTGAATTAGACTTCAAAAATCTAAAGTTTGTGGGAAAAACGCTCATAAAACTTGAAACTGAGGGGGATGTAATCCTAAACTCTCTTGGCCTTACTATCCTTAACGCCGGAACCAACACTAGGTCTTACCCTTTTAATCAAAGAGAAGAAGATCTAATAATTAAAACAGGGCCTTTCAATGGGACACTAGAAATCAGATACTCCGGTCAGATCCCCGATACACTAGTGGGAATCTACAGAGCACCTTATGGGAGCACTTACATGATAACCACACAATTTGAAGCTGCAAATGCGAGGAGAATGTTCCCGTGTTTAGATCACCCAGGGTATAAAGCCGAGTTTAAGCTAACTGTGAAGATAGACAGAGAGCTAGATGCTATTTCGAACATGCCTGTCGAGTCGACGGAAACAGAGGGTGATATGAAAACCGTCTCCTTCCAAAGGACACCGAAGATGTCGACGTACCTGCTCTACTTAGGTATAGGAAAATTTGAGGAGATCAATGACAGAATAGGCGACATTAAAATATTTGTGGCTACAACGCCTACTAAAGCAAGCAAGGGGGCGTTCGCATTAGATGTCGCCAAGAAGTCTTTAGAATTCTACCAGACATACTTTGGTGTTTCATACCCTCTTCCAAAGATTCATCTAATAGCTATACCTGAGTTTGCCGCAGGTGCCATGGAGAACTGGGGCGCGATAACTTTCAGAGAAACAGCACTTCTGGTTGACGAAAATAGCAGCTTCAAGACTAAAAAGAGAGTGGCCGAGGTTGTAGCCCACGAGCTTGCGCACCAATGGTTTGGAAACTTAGTGACCATGAAATGGTGGGACGAAATCTGGCTGAACGAAAGCTTTGGAACATTTATGTGTTACAAGGCGATGGATGCCATCTACCCGAAATGGAAGGTTTGGCAGGACTTCTTAAATGACGAAACTGCGGGCGCTTTTGCTAGGGACTGCCTAAAAAGCACTCACCCTATAAAAGCACACATCGAAACTCCTAGTGAAATAGAGCAAATTTTCGACAGCATAAGTTATGGTAAGGGTGCAAGCATTCTTAGGATGATTGAAGCGTATATGGGACCAGGTGACTTCAGGAAAGGCATATCGAACTATCTTATGGAGCACAGTTACTCTAACGCATCTGGAGAAGATCTTTGGAATTCTCTTGAGAAAATATCGGGAAAGCCGATAGAGGTGATCATGAGCGAATGGGTAGGAAAGCCTGGATATCCAATTGTAAACGCAGAAATGAGAGGAAACAGCTTAGTGCTCAAGCAGAATCGGTTTTTACTGGCAAACGAGTCCAGAGAAGACGTTTGGAGAATACCAATCGGTATGAAGATCAATGATAAAGAAAGAACTTTGCTCTTGGACAGCAAAGAGGAAGTTATCGAGGCTAAAAACTTGGAGTCCCTCAAGTTGAACGTTGACCAAACAGGTTTCTACAGAGTTTATTACGGGGGACTCTACGAAAAAGTGTGGCAGAGTAACCTCTCAGCTTTTGAAAGGTGGGGGATAGCGTCCGATTCACTGGCCTTCCTATTGGCTGGCAAGCTGTCTTTCAGCGACTACCTTAGCCGTGTGGAGAGATACTATAATGATCACGACTATCTACCGGTCCTCGAACTTTCTGATCAGCTGGCGTTCCTATACTCGATAGTTCCATCCAAAGTTTCCGAAGCTTCAAGAATGTTCCATAATTTACAGCTAGAAGCCCTTCAGGAAAAATCTGAAGAGAACAGTTCAATGTTAAACGGCATTATAGCTGGAAGACTAGCTATGTTAGATGAAGGCTACGCTAAAAAATTAGGTTCAGACTTCCACAACTACGCCAAGATAAAACCAGATATGAAAGACGCAGTCGTAATAGCCTATGCTAGGGCAAACAGCGATCTTGAGGGTGTTGTAAAAAAGTACAGAGAGAGCGATTCAGACGAAGAGAGAATACGGTTTCTTAATTCTATGATGCTCTTCAAGGATCGTTCACTTGTTGCACTTTCGTTTGGATTAGCTCTCAGTGGCGAGGTGAAAAGACAGGACATAACAAGCATGATCTTAGCGGCCACAAGAAACCCGGATGCCAGAGACGTTGCTTGGATGTGGATGAAGATCAATTTACAAACACTCAGGAAACTAAATGAAGGCACAGGTAGACTATCACAGGTCTTGCTATCCACTATACCTATTCTTGGAATAGGTAAGGCTGATGAGGTTGAGGAATTCTTCAGAGAGAACAGAATACCTGAGGCTGGGAAGGGGATTGAAGCAGGTCTGGAGAAACTCAAAGTCTACGATAGATTTGTTAAAAGCACCAATTTCGGCGATTAGAATCCACTTAAAGCCAAAATTATCAGGGTTGCCCTAAATACAATGAACAGGTTCCACAACAATGGGATATTAACCGATAAAGGTAGCATACCCCATTCCAATTTTCTAACCTTGAATTTCATTTACTTAATATAGCTGGATAAGCAGCCACTTAGATATATATTCAAAACTGGAGAGACCGTATCTTGGTTCAAGTGTAGGCTTAACGTTTATCGCCTCTCAAGCACTAAAATTTAATAAGAAATTAATCTTTAAAAATGAAAAAAATCCAGTGACAGAATCCTTAACTTTTTTGAAGTTGCATAGAAATAGTTTAAAGGTTAAAGCTTTCAAGAAACTTTTTCAGCAGTCCACATGATTGGTTAATTTAATAATCGGAGTTGGACATGAACTCTTTTCTAACGATCGACAGCTCGATGTGTCTAAAATATCTTCTACAGAAGTTTCTCCCAAAGAATAGATGTTATCTATCTACGTTCTGTAAAAGGTTTTAAAACACTCTGACTGCATACAAAATAGGAGCGTGTGTTAGAAAGACTATGTCAGAGATGTTAGATGAGAAAACAAAAATGCAGCTTCGTGAAATCTTGGAGGATTTGGATTCTCCAGTAAAGCTATTATTTTTCACTCAGGAGAACGCCTCCCCGTCGTGCGCCCAGCAGAAAGGACTTTTGGAGGAGCTGGTTTCACTCTCAGACAAACTTGAGATCCAGATCTTCGACTTTATACTACATAGTGAAGAGGCTATGAACTCCAAAATAGATAAGATACCTGCCACGGCTGTAGTTGGGAATAAGGATTTTAGAATTCGATTTTATGGCATTACCGCCGGATACGAATTCAATTCGCTTTTAGAGGCTATTTTAATGGTTTCAACTGGTAATTCTGGTCTGGATCCTCAGCTGGAAAAACTTGTTAAGGATGTAAAGGAACAAGTTCACCTCCAGGTGCTCGTGACGTTAACGTGCCCCTACTGTCCCAAGATAGTCCATATCGCTCATCAGTTTGCCTTTGTCAATGAAAATATTCGTGCGGACATGATCCAAGCAGAAGAATTTCCACAGCTTGTACAAAAATATAATGTAACCGCTGTGCCAAAGACCGTTATCAATGAAGTACATTCCTTTGAAGGGGCTCTGCAGGCTGGAGCCGCGTACTTGGAGATTTTGAAAGCTGTCAGCCCTGAAGAGTACAGGCAACTAGAGGAAGCCCTCCATGAGATCCAAGGAGCACACAAGGTTAGTAAGGCAGATCAAGAACATGAGTATGAAGTTGCGATTGTTGGAGGAGGACCTGCTGCCATGTCAGCCTCAATATACGCAGCCCGAAAGGGTCTAGATGTAGCTTTAGTTGCAAGGAAGGTGGGAGGACAAATAACGTACACCGCAAACATTGAGAACTACCTTGGCCTTCCGGGCATCGGAGGAACAGACATGAATCAAGCGTTCCGCAACCATATTGAAAACTATCCGATCGCGGAAGCTCTCGGAAGAGATGTCGTACAGGTGAAAAAAGATGCCAATGTTTTCTTGATAATTACAGACGATAACCGACAGTTCAAAGCGAAGTCCGTGATTTATTGCGCTGGAAAAGAATATAGTCGACTAGGAGTGCCTGGGGAGGAACAGTTTATTGGAAAAGGGATCGGGTTCTGTGCTACCTGTGACGCTCCTCTCTACCAAGGTAAAAGTGTTGCAGTCATTGGAGGAGGTAACTCGGCGTTCACCGCAGCGCGTGACCTAACCAACTTTGCCTCAGAGATTCACTTGATCCACCAAAGGAAAGAATTTCGAGCAGATGATTCTTTGGTACATGAAGTCCTCAGAGCAAAAAATATTGTAGTCCACACCCCGATGATTGTTCGCTCCTTCCTCGGAAAGGACAAGCTGACAGGTGTCAGACTCGAATCCGTTGACGGTGTAGAAAGATACGATCTAAACATAGATGGAGTCTTCCTTGAAGTCGGCCTGACACCAAACACGGGCCCCCTACGTGACCTATTACAATTGAATGAAAGAGGTGAAGTGCCTGTGAACAAGGATCAATCAACAAGTGTGAGTGGGTTATTCGCAGCAGGAGACGTTACAGACGTCGAAGAAAAGCAGATATCTATTGCAGTGGGTCAAGGAGCCCTAGCTGCACTTACGGCACATAAGTACCTTGTCCAAAATAGTTTGACTGGAAGCATGATTGGCATAAAAGAGCCATGGCAGTAACCAATTAATGGTTGGATACCTCAGTTGTAACTGCACCTCCTTTATTAAACATAAAAACAATATTAAAGTTCTCTTTTAGTTAACCTAAAAGACAGCGTTGACTTAGGCTTTTTTATGGTAGCTTCACTCCATTCGAATCGACTTGAAGGGACAGGTAAATGTCTACGACACATTAAAGTCAGAAATCAAAATTACATAGGCGAACCGGAATTTATTAGACTTCTCAAAGAGTCATCTAAGCTGATTTAATGGATAGACACCAAAAAAGGAAATGAATAGCTTACACATCCATCCCATACCTGTGAATATCCTTCCTAGGATAAACTGCTACCTTAGGAATAATAACTTTTTTATCCCGTGTGGCAACGAATAGGATAACCTCCGCGACATCTTCAGCTTCCAATGAATTTTCCCAATCCTTTTCCATCTGGAGCGTCCAAGTTTTTCCGGACATGTCAAACCCTTTTCTATACTGTTCTGTTTTAATATGAGACGGAACTATAGCAGTGACACTTATACCCGTGCTTTGACTCTCCTTTAGAAGTACCTTTGTCAATCCCATTAAGCCATGCTTGGCTGACCGGTAGGATATTTCCCCTGGAGAAGAGGCAATGCTACCAGAGGTGGATGATATGTTTATGATTTTGCCTTCATCCTGTTTCTTCATTATCTTGAAGGCTTCCTTGCAGCATAGAAAAACGGCCGTAAGATCAACAGCGATTACATAATTCCATTCTTCCAATGTAGTATCATCTATTGAAGAAGTGTACGACGCAACTGCGGCATTATTTACTAGAACGTCTAGACGTCCATGCATCTTAACAACCTGCTCAAACAACCTCTTTACCTGATCCTTGTCTGTAAGGTCTGCAGGAAAATAATCACATCTTCCTCCTGTTTTTTTAATTTCGTCCGCGACTTCCAGCAGAGCAACTTCATTTCTCGCCACTATAACTGTTTTCGCTCCATTTTCGCTGAACATCCTCGCTGTTGCCTTTCCAACACCCCTGCTTCCGCCTGTAACAACACAAACTTTGCCCTTTAGATCATATGTCACAGTCGATTATTTTCGTCGACAGTATTTAACCGTTATATTGTAAAGGCTGAAGAATCTTTATCAGTGTATTTAAATAAGATACAGTTGTTAGCATTTAAAATTTCTAATATAATAGCTAAAATTTAGTAAAAGAAAACAAAGTATATCTTGGGGGAAAAAAGAGAAAGGGACAGAACAGCAAATGTTCCGATATAATGATATTTATCTATGGTTTGCGAAGTTAGGCGTAGCGGAAAAGCTGTTCGCAGAGGAGGACTGACTCTACGAACAATGACGATTTCAAAAGCCTTTCAGAGGCGGTGGTGGGGGCAATTAAAAATTACTTCGTCAGCGACCCCATTGTTCTAGAAAAACTGTTGTGCGCAGCACTCTCGAACGGGCACATATTATTTGAGGACAATCCAGGACTTGGGAAGACCCTCTTAGCTAAGGTCTTCGCAAAGGTCACCGGCTGCAACTGGGGGAGGATTCAATTTACACCCGATCTTTTACCAGCTGACATTATTGGCACTCGTGTCTGGAAGGGTTCAGATTTCACGGTGGAGAAGGGCCCGGTTTTCACCAACATACTACTTGCCGATGAGATTAACAGGTCCCCTCCTAAAACTCAGTCCGCTCTTCTGGAAGCTATGGAAGAAAGGCAGGTTACGATAGAAGGTAACACTTACAAGCTTGAGAAGCCTTTCTTTGTCATCGGAACCCAGAATCCAATAGAGATGGAAGGAACTTTTCCTCTTCCTGAGGCTCAATTGGATCGTTTTCTGCTGAAGTTGTCAACAGGGTATGTTAAAAATCTAGAGCTCGAGAGCGAAATCTTGAGAAGAAGGATAAAGTGGGCTTTAGACGATCCGACAGAAAGGGTTGAAGCAGTTGTGAAACAAAAAGATTTCTTAGAGATGCAGAACTATGTCGAAAACTTTTTGTACATTGACGAACAGATTCTAGATTACATTAGCAAGATAGTCAGGGGAACTAGAGAGCACACGGCGGTTGAAGTTGGTGCTAGTCCGAGGGGAGGGCTGGCGTTGCTTAAGGCGGCGCGGGCTCATGCCGCAGTTCAAGGACGGGACTTCGTTACTCCTGATGATGTTAAAATCTTTATCAAAGAGGCTCTATGTCATAGGATAATATTAAAGATGGAGTATGAAATAGAAAATCTTATTACAGTGGAAGGGGTTGTTGAAAGCGTAGTTAATAAGGTTGAACCTCCGATAGATTTTACTAAAAAATAAAACTCATAGTTGATAATACCATGCTCTCATCTGATGTACCCCAGCTGGTTTGGAAGGCCTTTGCGCTAGTGCTACTGGGAATGATATTTCTTAACACACTTTTTGTCTGGTTTGCCCTTGTCTACCTGCTCTTCCTTGTTCTAGCTCTAGCTATAGAGCAGCCTAAAAGCGTTCATATCCAGAGAGTTGGAGGTGAGATAAAAGCTTATGTTAATGACGTAATTAAGTTGGAAGAACACGTCACCGTCGGAGAGGGCAGGGGTATAGTAACAGTTGCGGATAAGCTGCCAGAGCACTTTGAACTTGAATCAGATGAAGAAGATTATCATAAGAATTTTAGGGTGTTCTGGAAAGGCGAAGGGACCTTGTCTGAGGACATGTCATATAATGTTAAGCTGACTAGGAGAGGAAATTACGATATAGGTCCTCCCATCTATGAATCTTTGCACACTGCGAACCTGAGACAGGTTGAAGTCGGATTTGGAAGCGACCCTCTGAAACTTGTTGTGAGACATCGTCCTATAAATGTAAGAAAATTAAGAGATCCGAATGTGCTATCACAGATACCCATGCCGTTGGGAGCGATGACCTTGTTCGGTGTTCGCACAAACGAATTCATAGAGCTAAGAGAATACAAGCACGGAGACCCCTATAGCAGAATAAACTGGAAGGCCACGGCGAGGCTCAGTTGTCGAAGACCAAACTCAACTCCGCTGGTTAACGATTACGAAAGTGAAGGGAAGAAGACGGTTTGGTTCTTCTTAGATTCCTCCATGAACATGCGTATAGGCACCGAAATAGATAACGCGTTTGAATATGCCATAAAAGCTATATCAGGTCTTTCACAATTCTACCTGTCGAAGAACTGTAGAGTAGCTTTAAACGTTTACAATTGCGGTAAGACTATTCTTCCAGACACGGGCCGAAGGCAGGAATACAAGATAGCAAGGGAACTCGAAAGAGTCGAAATAAACGAACTCCATGGAACCCTCAGGCAGGCAATCGAAGACAACAAATGGCATCTGGTAGGCCAAAACCCTCTTTTTATCGTCGTCACAATGGTGAGGAAAGAAAATTTAAGGGAACTTTTACAGGGCATAAAAAGTATGCGCCTCTATTCAACGGTCGGTCGAGCGCAGATCATCATCATACACGTGATGGGTTATGACATCGCGGCGAGGGGTTCTTTTGAAGAGGCTGGAGCCCGGATGCTTGATTTATCAAACCTTGCATTGTTAAGGTCATTGAGAAGGGCTGGAGCCTTTGTCGTGCCCTGGAACACCAAGACCCAGATAATACTTAAGCCCATGTTAGCGAGGGCGAGAATTAGATGAAGTCATTGAGCACAAGTCGATATATATCGCTTCTAGAACTTATGGCTGCGATCACCCTTTTTAGTCTTTCTTTCTACATATTTGCTAGAAGCTTTGCGAGCACCGTGGTACTAAATGTTCTTACGTCGATTTCTCCTTTTCAGTGGTCTATAGACACGCTTTTTATCAGCCTAATTGTACTGATCATTTTAGGATTTGCGTACGACATAGAAAGTGGAGGATGGCCCTTAGCTGCAACAATATCATGGACCCTGCTTTTGTCCAGCCTTCTAGGATATTCAAACACGGATTTTCTGGGATTCTTCGGCATCCCTCTAAACCTTGCAATGTTTAAGCCTGATGTACCGGTTCCATTTGTCCTTGGAACAGGAATTCTGTTAGCTGCAGGGGACCTCTTTTTCTTCAACATGGATAGCTTGAAGTGGATCAGATCGAGGCTCAGCTTAAGGGGGGCACCGAGAAGGGACATCGACTTGGTGATTTGGAGGAATTTCGTATTTCTGTCCGGTATTGCCATCGCGAGCGCAGTCTTAACTTTCAGCGGTGGCATATCTTCTCTTCTTCTAGCTGACATATTTTCGGATCTAGCGTCTAAGTTTCATCTTATTTTTATAATCCTGCCGGTTGCAGCAAGCGCAATCATCTCAATCACACTTTTACTTTATCTGAGGAAGACAGGTGAACCCGGTCAAAAAGAGGGTTTTTTAGGAGCCTCTGATGGAAGATGAGAGCAGTTTCAAAGGGAAGCAACAGAAGGAGGGCCCGATTACTCGCCGTTTTAGTCATCCTAATATTATCGACAACTATGTTAGTCGCTGCCTTAAATCTTATGAACGGAAGTGTGCAGTTCGCAGGACCAGGAGCGCAGATAGGGAATGTTGTAGAAGTGGAGGTGTTTGTCAAGTACGTGAATGGTTCACTGAACCTGGTCCTACCTTTACAGGCCAACTATACTGAGGCAAGTAACAACACACTTTTCCTCATTATCGGAAGCACCGGAACGAGCTACATGCGAAACTTTGTGGGAGAAACGTACTCTAATGGTCTATGGTACGGCAATTATTCAAATGCCATAGGATACGGGGGGGAAAACTTGGACCTTGCGGCACCAGAGTACGCGGATTCTGGAACGGAGAAAAACATCATCATAGAACCAGCTGCAGACCTTCAAGGTGTAATACCAACGATGAAGGACACCAGCCTCGTATCTGTGCTGCCGCAGTCTAAGCAGACAGACCTCTTATACTACCAAGATCAGGAACTATTCTATTCGTCCAAAGCTATTGACAGCCCTTATAATTTGTCATACGCTATCTACAACTTGGATCCAAAAGTTTTGAATAACGCAACCGTAGAGGAGAATACAAAATATCTCTCGGTTCCAGATTCACTGGCTAACGACCTAAAAAATTTGGCCGAAAATATCACAGAGAACGCGGCGTCTCCATACGAAAAGGCTAAAGAATTGGAGTCTTACCTGCAAAACAACTACGTCTACAGCCAGAATTTTACAGCAGCACCAAACGGTACGGACCCGATTGAATGGTTTCTATTCCACGATAGGAGAGGGGTCTGCACACAGTTCAATACAGCCTTCGTTTTAATGGCCAGGACCCTGGGGCTACCAGCTAGGCTAGTAGGGGGTTACGCGATAAACAGCACAGAGGAAGATCAAGAAGTTACTCAGCAAGAAGCTCATGCCTATTCAGAGATTTTATTTAACGGCTTCGGATGGGTGACCTTTGACGCGACAGCCCCAGTTGTAAATAAAGTCGAACGCGTCAATAACGTTATAGAACATCGCTACAACCAGAGCGATATACCAGGCTATATCACAACATACACGACAATTCGCTCCACCCCCAAAATTGGGGTTAATGGCGACAATTTCACTGTCACGGGAACAGTCACCAGCAGAATTCGCCAGCCTATCAGCGGCCTTATAGTTCAAATCACGCTCTCGCAGAGTAGAACAATCTCTACTGTCTACTATTCTACAACTTATTCCACTGGACACGTCTTCAGTTTATACAGAAGTGAGTTAATTCAACAAAGCGCATTTGTAGGTGATGGATTAGTCAATAACGGGTTCTTCAACATCACATGCACGATTCCAAGCAACTTTACAGCCGGTGACTACAACGTAACCGCAAGAACCCTTGGAAACGGCGTCTATAACGGTTCATCAAGCGACCCTATTATAACTGTCATGACTGGAACTAAAATAGACCTGATTACACCACAAGAAGTCGTT
>Ga0187889_10000617_pt1 | contig 41839 bp, 46 predicted proteins | sample June2016WEW_7_10_2_FD_132992 | JGI IMG/M metagenome (GOLD analysis project Ga0187889, IMG submission 132992) | Peatland microbial communities from SPRUCE experiment site at the Marcell Experimental Forest, Minnesota, USA - June2016WEW_7_100 | ecosystem: Environmental > Terrestrial > Soil >... | reverse complement strand
TCGGAGGGCGTCAACGCCGCCCGAATGGCGACCGGACTGGGCGCGGACGTGACCGTGCTGGAGGTAGATGTCGAGCGCCTGCGCTTTCTCGACGTGACGGTGCACGCGGCACACACCCTCTATTCCAGTGAATCGCACTTGCTCGAGCTCTTGCCCTCCGTCGACCTCTTGGTGGGTGCGGTCCTCGTCCCTGGCGCGCGGGCGCCCAAGTTGATCCGGCGTGAGATGCTCCGCCGCATGCGTCCGGGGAGCGTTCTGGTTGACATTGCCATCGACCAGGGTGGCTGCGCCGAGACCTCCCGGCCGACCACCCACCACGACCCGGTCTATGTCGAGGAAGGGGTCTTGCACTATTGCGTGGCGAACATGCCGGCGGCCTACGCTCGCACCGCGACCCAGGCGTTGACCAATGTCACCTACCGCTACGTCGAGCTGTTGGCTGACCAGGGCTTGTCGGATGCGTGCCGGCTGGACTCCACGCTGGTCAGCAGCATCAACGTGGCGCAGGGCCACGTGGTCCATCGTGCTGTCGCCGAGGCTTACGGGGCGGCGGCCTCCGACGTGGCCAGCCTTCTGCCCTGACGGGAGGCACCTGTCGACTTGCAATGGCCGTCCGCCGAACCCCTTGCAGCTTGCAAGCAAAGTCGAAAAGAGACCTGTGAAGTCCACAAGTTGCCTGGCTTGGGCCTGGCATGCCCTGTGCTCCCTCGGGGAGGGAAACTTCCCATGTCGCAGAAGAGGTACGGAGAAGGTCATGAGTCACGTCCTGGTTTGTCTTGAAGGTTCCCCCAGCAGTGCCGCGGCCAGTCAGATGGCCATCGCCTTGGCGCGGGAGCAGAACGCCCAGCTAACGGGTTTGGCTATCAGCGACCTGGGCGCTGCCGTAGCCTCGGTGGCCGGCGGTCTCGCCTCCGCCGGCGCGGGCGAGACCACGGCATATCTCGAGGGTTTCGCACGCACTTGTCGCTCGGCCGGCTTGTCCGCGCGTCTGATCACACGGGTCGGACATCCGGCCGACATTATCCTGGATGAGATGAGCAACTACGATGTCACCGTGATCGGGCGCGAGGCCAGCTTCGTGACAGCGGGTGGCGACGGTTCGAGCATCAGAGACAGGATATTGCGCGGCGCTCGTCGTCTGGTGCTCCTGGTGCCCGCCGAGAGCGCCGCCGCGCCCGGGCTGGGCAAGTCGGTTCTCGTTGCCTATGACGGCAGCGCCCCCTCCGAGCATGCGCTGGACAGCTTCATGAGGAGCGGCCTTCCGGCCAAGCGAGATATCCACGTGGTCACGGTGGGCGACGATGGCGAAAAGGCCTGGGACGTGGCCACCCACGCGGTCGAGAAGCTGCAGTCGTTCGGGGTCCGGGCGGTGACCCACAATCTGGTCTCGCGTCTGCGCGAAAGTGAGGCCTTGCTCGAGCTTGGGCGCGAGATCGGGGCCGGGCTAGTGGTGATGGGAGCTTTCGCCCACTCACGGTTGACCGAGCTCATCCACGGATCGGGCACGCGTGAGGTGGTCGCCCATAGCCCGGTACCGATCTGCCTGCAGCACTGATCTCCGGCCATAGCTAGCTGTCCACATGGGTGCCGGCGCTTTGCCGACCCATTGGGGAATCCTGCCCGCTAAAGCTCGTGGCGGGGGAGGGACCGAGCGCGCCAAGCTCCGGCAGGATGAGGGCCGCGGTAATGCCGAAAGCCATTTGCGGAGCCTCCGCGGCTTCGGCAAAAATCATGCCACCGCTGGAGAGGTGCTGCATGCCGAGTGGGCGGTCTCTGAAGATCTCCAGGGCGCGGGCGACCGGGTGGGCAGCGGGGCAGGGCGTGGCGAGCTCAGGCTCAGGGCTGGCTCGGCGCATTTCATGACAAGGTGCGCGATTAAGCGCCCCGTGCGAGGTACACGGCCGTCCCGCGCCAATCAGGAAAAAAGACACGGCTTATCTCTTTTCGGTTGCGTGCCGAGTGCGCTTTCGGCCAAGCTCGCCACATATTCTCCATCGTTGACCGGTTAGAGTTGTGCCGCCCCTACCAACCTCTCCAGCACCATGATGACAGCACCATGAAGACTCTATTATTGCGCCGCCTTTTCCCTCTGTCTCTTCTCCTCGTGACCCTGCTACCCGTGACGGCCGTGGCCCAAGTGGCCCAGGCAGGCGCGGTCGAGCCGCTCGCTTCCCCGCGCACCCAGGCGCCTTCGCTGTCCGACCCGCCCGGCTCCCCCGGGCAAGACCGGCCCGAGACGGGTCCGGCGGCTGGCGCCGGGCAACCCGGCGCGCTCGACTTCAATCTCTTCGACGAGCCCAGCAAGCCGTCGGCGCTCGCCGAGCCGTCCAAGCCATCGCTGCTTGCGCCGACGGCGGGCGACGCATCGGTGGAGGCGCTGGCGCACACGCGCCGGCACCGCCTTCAGGTCCACCAGGTTCTCGGTCTCACCACGTGGGGCCTCATGCTGGCTGCGTGTGTGGTCGGCCAACTGAACTACGGTAACCTCTATGGTAGCGGTGGCTCGGGGAGCGGAGCCTACATCTTGCCCCACGAGATCTTGGTCTATTCCACAGCCATGGCATTCGTTGCCACCGCTGGCTATGCCCTGTTCGCGCCCAAGCCCTACGCCAAGCCGCTCAAGCTCGACACCGGGCTCCTCCATAGGGTTGCCGTCTTGGGCGCCTCGGCCGGAATGGTGGCGCAAATGGTGCTCGGTTTCGTCACGGCGCGCACGGCCGATGCGGGCAATCCTTACAATCTCGAGCGCAATGCTACCGCCCACGCCGTGCTGGGATGGACGACCTTCGGTCTTATGACCGTGGCTGCCGCGAGCTGGGTATTCTGAGTAGCGTCGCCACCATGACCAAGCCAACCTCAGCGCAAGCGCGCCTTAGCTTCCCGGCCCTCCGCATCTCCGTCCTGGTGTGTGCCGTGGCTTACACCTTTGCCTGCGCTTTCAGCATCCCCGACATACCCACCGTCCCCGCCAATCCCACCTATGCCGCGGACGTGAGACCACTCTTGGCGCAGCACTGCCTGCTCTGTCACGGGTATCCCGCCAGGCGCGGCGCTCCCAGCGACTTCCGTCTCGACGTTTACGCTGACACCGACGGGGTGCGGGGCGCTTATGGCGAAGCCAGTCGTTTCGTCCACGCGGTAACGAGCGATAGTATGCCTCCGGCCGCCGCCTGGGGCGACGGCGTGGGGCCGAACGGCAAGCAGCTGCTCCAAAACTGGCTGGCCGACGGAGCGCCTCCTTAGCTGTCGGGATGGCTTAGCCCGATCCGAAGAGGTCGAGCACCTTGGCGAAGCGGAGAGTGACGGCGGCGCAGATCTTCTTCTCAAACTGAGCATCGATGCCGAAGGCACGGAAGGACGTGCTGTCGTCCTCGGGATGAGGCCGAGGAACCCGGCTTTCCGGCACGATGACCTTGGCCAGCTGATTGGCCACGCACACAACATGGCAGGCGGGTGGTCGCTCGTCGCTGGGGCTGTGGTGATACTGGATGGCGAGGGCAAGCGAATTGGGCAGGCCCCAGTGCCGCGCCATGATGCCGCCCAGCTCGGCGTGATTCACCTCGAGTATCTCCATCTCGGCTGACAGGGGGTCGCAGCATCCCTCCTCCTGGGCACGCTGCAGATAGGCCTGTAGCTCGGGGTCCAGGAATCGGGCCAGCACCAGCTTGCCGATGTCGTGTAGGAGTGCTGCGGCATATGCCTCGGACGGGATGGGGCTAGGCGCCAGCATGCCCAGCGTTTCGACCACAAGGGCGGCCGCAACCGAATGCCGCCAAAGCACGTTTTCAGCCAAGCCGAACTCGGGCAGCGGTTGTTGTAGTTGCTGCCGCACCCTGGTGCCGAGGCCCAAGGTCAAAATGGTGCCGCGACCGAGACGCACGACCGCGTCCTTGACGGTGGTGACCGGCGAGCGCGCGGCACTGGCTGCCGAGTTGGCGGCACGCAATACTCGCACCGCGAGCGCCTGATCGAGGCCGACGATCTGTACGATGTCGTCCAGGCTGGAGTCCGGGTCGGCTAGCAGATTGGCCAGCTTGATACCGCTCATCGGGAGCGGGTCGAGATCGTAAGCCTTGGCGATGATCTGGTGAAGGTCGAGCACTGACTTCCCCCGGGTCTTGTGAGCAGGGACTCCTCGCTACCCCCGCGTGATGTCGGGTTGCCTCGGTCCGGGAAGCAAGGCCAGCGACGGCCGAGATGCGGACTTCGGCATGTTGGTATTGGGCGGCCCGCCCTTGATGACGATCACCTTCTTCATCTCTGGCACCACTCCCGCGCGTCCTTTGCGAAGGTTGGGCAGTGGGCGGTCACGGCCAGGATATCGCCGGGTTTGGCTTGGTTCTTTACCGGCGCGGTCGCCATCTTGAGCGCTGGCGCCAAACCCTCGTGGCCAGGCGCGGCAGACGCAGCCGCCAGGTTGGAGCTCGCCATCTCCCGTGTGACTTGGTTGCGCCTCGGGTGGTGGCGCAACTCTTTGCAGGGGTGGCAGGAGAAGCTGAGCACGGGCTCAAGATCGTGGCCCATTCCGTCGCTTTTAGGGGTTGCCTATGCACTGCAAAGCGAGCAACCGCAATTGCCGATGGGCCTGGGTAAGAGCGGCATCGGGCCACGCCTGTGCCATGCGAGTTGGCCGCATTTTCTTGCCAGCCGTTGTTGCCGAGGAGTCACATCTATGAGTCTACCTTTGCCCAAGGCCGATCGCCTGGCCGCGCTGGTGTCCAACGTTACCGAGACCATGCTCGGGCTCTCGTTCGTGCCCGCGACCGCCGCCAACGCTCACCCAGGCTTGACCTGGCGGACCGCGATCATGTTGGTGCATGGTCCGCGGCCGGTAAGCGTCGGACTTTCGTCGGACGAGGCTGGCTGTAGCAAGCTGGCCGCGGCCATGTTCGGCTGCCAGCCGGAGGCGGTCGACGGCGAGATGATCAATGATGCCCTGCGGGAGCTGGTCAACATGACCGCCGGTCTGGTCAAGCGCGAGATGGCGCTCGATCAGGCGCTGACGGTGCCATCGATTATCGCCGAGCGCGAGGCGCTCGAGGAGATATCCGAGCAACATCCGGCCCTGGTGCTGGTCGCGCGGGAAATGGGTATCGCGCTGTGGGCCTTTGACGGGCTACTCAAGTGGAAGGCCCAGGCGGCGTAACCAGAGACTAGAGTGAAATAGACAAAGGAGCAGCACGATGCCAAGCATTCTCACCGTCGACGACAGCCGACCGATTCGCATGATCGTCGCCAAGGCCATGGCCGAGCTTGGCTTTGTCATTGGCGAGGCCGAGGACGGCAACGATGGTCTCAAGAAGCTCGCCGAGCGCAGCTACGATCTGGTCATCCTCGATGTGACCATGCCCAATATGGACGGGCCGGCTATGCTGGGCAAGATGCGGGAGCTGGGCAATGGCACCCCCGTGCTCATGCTCACTTCGGAGTCGAAGACGTCGATCGTGGCCGGGCTCATGAAGCTCGGTATCAAGGACTACGTGCTCAAGCCGTTCAAGGGTGACGAGCTGCGCGCCAAGGTGCTCAAGGCCCTTGGCTTGCCGGCTGGCTACTCCGCCGCCAATCCGGGCGGGACGTCGGCGGTGGCCAAAGTCGACGACGGCAAGCTCAAAGTCATGGTCATCGACGACATGGAAAACGTGCACAAGAAACTGCAGTCTATGATGCCGGAGTCGGTGGCACTGGAAGTCGCCTTGACCGTGGCACAAGGCCTGGCACTTGCGCGCGGCAAGAAATTTCGCCTGCTGCTGGTCGATGCCGAGATCCAGCCCGGAGGTCCCTCCTCCCTGATCAAGCAGCTGCGCTTGCTCCAGCCCGATGCCGGCATATGGGGAATGGCCTTGCGCAGCGCCAACAACGTCAGCAAGGAGATGCGGGAGATTGGCTTCGACGATGCCCTGCTCAAGCCCTTTACCCGCGAGGCCATCGAGGAGCTTATCGGACAGTACATGACGATGGCTGAGAATTATGTAACGGCCAAGGAAGATCTTATCCAGGTGGCGCCCTTCCCCGGCAAGGAGGACAAGCTCGAGCGCTACTTCAGCAAGTTGACCGCTGACCTCAAGTCGATCGTGCAGAAACTGGGCGAGGCTTGCTTCGAAGGCGCGGTGCTTGACGCCACCGCGTTGACCGTGCTGCAACCGGCCCGGGTGGCCAAGTTACTCGTCGAGACTTTCCAGAGCGCACAGCAAATGGGCATCACCCTACGTCTGGTGGCCACGGAGGACCTGCTCAAGGCCGTGCGTGGTTTTCAGGAGACCAAGGACCTGCGCTGCTTCTCGTCGATCGAAGAGGCTCGCTCGCAGGCGGCGTAAGCTAGAGGGTGGTGATGGGCTGTTTTCTGCTCGAGCGCCAAGGCGCGAAAGTCAAGGTGAGGGTGGGTGGGGAGCTCTCGGCCGACACCGCACCCGAGCTGCGCGAGCTCCTGTTCGCCGTCATGGAAGACGGGGTGACGGATCTGACCCTTGACCTTTCGGGCACTGCGCTACTCGATGCCACCGGCGTGGCATTGCTGCTCGCCGCGGCCAACAGCTATCGGGGTGGTGACCGTTGCTTTGCCCTGGTTGCGCTGCCGCCTGCCATTGTCGCCCTGCTGGAGACGCTACGGATTTCTCAGCGCCTGGGGGCGCGGATCGGGTAACCCGCCGTGACTGCACCGGACGATGATATTCTGAAAGAATTCGTGGCCGAGGCCCGTGAGCACCTCCAGGACATCGAGGCCGATCTGCTGGCCATCGAGGATGCCGGGGCGGACATCGATGAGAACAGGGTCAACAAGGTATTCCGGGCGGCCCACTCCATCAAGGGTGCCAGCGGCTTCTTTGGGCTGGATCGCATCAAGGATCTGGCCCATAAGGCCGAGACGGTGCTGGATCTGATCCGATCACGCGCTTTGGTGCCCAGCGCAGATAGTACCAATGTGCTGCTGGGCGCGTTCGACAAGCTGCGGGAGATGGTCAATGACCCGGCCCGCTCCGCGAGCGAGGACACCTCTGGTCTGCTCGCCAGCCTGGCCCAGCTTGCTGCTTCGGGCGGGGCGGGCGGCGAGCTCGGGGCGCTGGCGCCAGCGGCCCCGCCTGACGCCAGCACGGCTCCCACTGGTGGCCCGGCGATCTCGGGCGGTAAGGGCGAAGAGTATCTCTATCATCTCAAGGTCGATTTGCCGGCGGACGTCGAGGCCCACGGATCCAGTCTGGCCGATTTCTTCCGGGAGCTAGGGCATCGGGGCGAGGTGGTGGACTGCCGGATTGACGACGACAAATGCGGCACGCTCGACCAGCCCGCCAGCGGCCATCTCGAGGCGCAAGTCGTGTTCACCAGCCCGGTAGCGGTGGATTGGTCGGCTCCTCCCTTTGCTCTGGCTGGCGATCGGGTGAGTCTGGTGGGTGGCCCGGAGGGCACCCACCGGCCAGCGCTCGCGGCAGAAGCCGACCTGTCAGCGACGCGGATGATGCCCGCGCTGCCCGAACCGCCGCAGTCCGCGGTCGTGGGATCGGCGGGCAGCGGGAGCGGGGCGGGGCCGCGCACACGCGGCAAGGAGCGGGACAAGGACCGGGAACGCGAGAAGGAAGGGGTGGTGGTGGAGGGTACCTTGCGGGTGGGCGTCGAGCTCCTGGAATCGCTGATGAACCTGGCGGGCGAGCTGGTGCTCAGCCGCAATCAGCTGCGGGCGGCCTTGGGGCAGGCCGCGGGCAAGGACGTGCAGGCTAGCTTCCAGCGCATCAACCTGGTCACTTCCGAGCTGCAGGACGCGATCATGCACACGCGCATGCAGCCCATCGGCAATGTCCTGAGCAAGTTTCCCCGCGTGGTGCGCGATATGGCGCGCTCGACCAAGAAGGACATTCAGCTCGACATTCGTGGCAAGGACGTGGGGCTCGACAAGACCTTGATCGAAGGTCTGTCGGACCCGCTCACGCACATGGTCCGCAATGCCGCCGATCACGGTCTCGAGAGCGTGGAAGCCCGCCTGGGCGCGGGCAAGCGCCCGACCGGGACCATCCGCATCGAGGCGCGCCACGAGGCCGGCCAGGTGGTAGTGGAAATCGCCGACGACGGGCGCGGGCTCGACACCGAGAAGATTGCCGCTGCCGCGGTGAAACGAGGACTGATCACACAGGAGGCGGCCGGCGCCATGTCGGACAAGGAGAAGATGCAGCTCATCTTTCTCCCCGGCCTGTCGACTGCCGAGAAGGTTACCGATGTCTCGGGGCGCGGGGTGGGGATGGATGTAGTCAAGACCAATCTCTCGCGTTTGGGGGGCAAGGTCGAGATCGAATCCGAGCTGGGCCAGGGCACGCTTTTCCGCATCAAGTTGCCGCTGACCCTGGCCATCATTCCTTCCCTGGTGGTGAGCGTGAGCCAGGAGCGCTTTGCCATCCCCCAGGTCAGCGTGGTCGAGCTCCTGCGCATCCGGGCGGAAAAGGTGAAGGAGCGGATCGAGGTCATCGGTGATGCCGAGGTGCTGTTGCTGCGCAGTGAGTTGATTCCCATCGTCCGCTTCGCCGATGTCATTGGCATCGGGCGGACCTACCATGATGAAGCGAGCGGCGGCGAGCAACCGGACCGCCGCCATCGCCTGGCCGATCGGCGCTCACCGGGAGCCAAGCGCGAGAGGGAGGGTCGGGCAGGAGGCGAGCCGGACCACCCCGAACGTCAACGCGCGCGAGGCGAGGACCGGCGGCAAAGCGCCGCCAGCGACTTGGAGATCGTGGTCGTCACCACCGGCGCGATCAAGTACGGCTTGGTGGTCGACCATTTCCATACCGGCGAGGAGATCGTGGTCAAGCCCCTGGGCCGGCACCTCAAGGCCTTGGGTGAGTACGCCGGGGCGACCATTATGGGCGATGGCACCGTGGCCCTGATCGTCGATGTGGCGGGATTGGCCAGCAAGGCCAAGCTCGCTCATCCCGCCTCGGACGACCGCAGCGGGGAGGAGGCGCAAGCGAGCACGGGGCTGCTAGTCGAGAGCCGATCCTACCTGCTCTTCCACAACGCCCCGGGTGAATTGTGTGCTACGCCACTCGAGAGCGTGGTGCGGGTGGAAAAAGTGACGCGCCAGCGAGTGGAGACCATAGGCGGCAAGCGGACCATGCAGTACCGGGCCGCCTTTCTTCCCCTGGTCACCTTGGCTGACGTGGCCAGGGTTGGCACAATCGGAGAAGAACAAGATCTTGCGGTCATAGTGGCTCGAGTGGGGGGACGCGAGGTCGGTCTCCTGGGCGCGACTCCGGTGGATGTAGTCGAGACCAAGGCGGGGGTGGATGCCAGCACCCACCGGCAGACCGGTATTGCTGGCTCGATCATCATCAATGACGCCAGCGTGCTAATCGCCGACATCTTCGAGCTGGCCCAGGCCGCCTGTCCCGAGTGGAACCTGCAGCGCAGCGAGGCCCCTGCCGAACCGGCGGCGAGCTGTCTGGTCTTGCTCGCCGAAGATTCCGACTTCTTCCGCGGCCAGGTCAAACGCTATCTGGAGTCTGGGGGCTACAGCGTCGTCGATGCTGTCGACGGCGAGGCCGCCTGGGCCGCCTTGCAGAGCAATGCCGGCGCCATAAGGGCCGTGGTGACCGACATCGAAATGCCCAGGGCTACTGGCCTCGACCTGGCCAAGCTCATTCGCCATGACCCACGTTTTGCCGAGCTGCCTATCCTCGCGCTGACCAGTCTGGCCAGTGACGACGACATAGCCAAGGGCAAGGCGGTGGGCATCGACGACTACCAGATCAAGTTAGACCGCGACCAGTTGCTCGACTCGCTGCGCGCCCTGCTCAGCGCGCGCGGCATTGCGCTGCCTGCGGCGGTGGCCGAGAGCCAAGAAGGAGCGGCCTGACCATGCAAGGCGCGCAAACGGCCGAGGGGGAAGGCCAGGTTCTGGCCATCACCTTCCTGGTATCGGGGTCGCTCTTCGGTATGGAAGCTTCGTTCGTGCAGGAGGTTGTGCACCTGACCACCATCACCAAGGTCCATCATGCGGCGTCTTGCGTGATCGGCGTCATGAACCTGCGCGGCCACATATCCACCGTGATCGACCTGTCCGCCCGGCTGGGGTTGGGAGCGGCGGATCTCACGGGGGGAGAGCGCATCATCATCGTGGAATGGATGGGGGAGAGGATCGGGCTGGTGGTCGACGAGATGCAGGACGTCTTGGCCCTCGACCGCGAGAGCATCCGCCCCGCCCCCGAGAACGTGCGCTCGGCCCAGAGCCAGCGCATGACCGGGGTTTTCGGGGCGGGCACGCGTATCGTGGCCATGTTGGACCTCGAGAAGGTGCTCACGCTGGACACCGACGGCGAAAGCGGAGCGGTCGTGTCATAGCAACGGTTGGCAACTGTCCCAAGACTTCTAGGCCATGTCCCTGCGTGTGCTCGTCGCAGATGATTCGAGCCTGTTCCGACGGGCGGTCGCCGACGCGCTTGCGGCCATTCCCGAGGTGGAGGTGGTAGGTCAGGCGGCGAACGGCAAGCTCGCCCTGCAGAAGATCTTGGAGCTGCGCCCCGATCTCGTGACTCTGGACATCGAGATGCCGGAGCTGGACGGTCTGGCTGTGCTCGAATCGTTGCGGAGAACGGATAGCCGAAGCGCCATCATCGTGATAAGCGCGCTTACCCAGAGAGGTGGTCGGCTGACCATGCAGGCCCTGGAGAAGGGCGCCTTCGATTTCATCACCAAACCGCAAGGGGATAGCGTGGCGGAAAGCCGGGCGGTCTTGATCCGTGAGCTGGCCCCGCGCGTGCGTGCGCTGGCCCATCGCAGGCAGATCCGGGATCTGCTGCGTGGCCTCGTCCAGGCGCCCAAGCCGGTCGGCGGGCCGGCGCCCGGCCTGTCCCATAATCCGGGCGCCCTTCCGAGCAGGGTACTGGTCGGGCGGCCCCAGGTGGTGCTGATCGGCGTCTCGACCGGCGGCCCGGTGGCGCTGGCGCGTCTTCTACCTGCGCTACCCAGAGAGCTCGGGGTGCCGGTAGTCATCGTGCAACACATGCCCGCGCTGTTTACCCAGTCGCTCGCGGAGAATCTGGCCAGCAAGTGCTCGTTGACGGTGCGCGAGGCCAAGGACAAGGAGAAGCTGGAGGCCGGCACCGTCCTCATCGCTCCCGGAGGAAGGCAATTGCGCTTGGCCGCCGGGCCAGAGAGCAGCATCCGGGTGGAGGTAACCGACGATCCGCCGGAGAACAACTGCCGGCCCGCGGTCGACTACCTGTTCCGTTCGGCGGCCAACCATCTCCCGGGACGGGCCATGGCCGTGATTCTGACCGGCATGGGCAGCGACGGGACTTTGGGACTGCGTCTCCTGCGCCGCCACGGCTGCTTCGCCATCGCCCAGGATGAAGCGACGTCGGTAGTATTCGGAATGCCACGTTCGGCCATCGAGGCGGGGTTGGTGGACGTGGTGCTGTCCATCGATGCCATTGCGGCGCGCATCGTGGCCGCGGTCAAGGGGTGGGGCAAGTAACGTGGCGCAGCTTGAAAGCGGTGAGTTCTCGTTGTGGACCAGCTACGTTTATGCGCTGACCCGGATATCGCTCGACCCCAGCAAGGGCTATCTTATCGAGACCCGCCTGTCGCCCTTGCTGCGCCAGACCGGCAGCAAATCATATCGTGAGCTTCTCGATAGGGTGGTTGCCGACAGCACGGGTGCTCTCAAGCGTGAAGTGATCAGGTCGATAACCACCAACGAGACGTCATTTTTTCGCGATAGCTCGCCCTTTGAATTGCTCCGCCTCAAGGTACTGCCCGAGCTGCTGACTGCCCGAGCCAAAGCCGGCGGCCGCCTGACTTTGCGCATCTGGAGCGCGGCCTGCTCGACCGGGCAGGAGGTCTACAGCATCGCCATCGCGTGCAAGGAGACGCTGCACGATCTTAACAAGCACGACGTGCGGATCCTGGGCACCGACATCTCCGACAAAGTGGTGGGACAGGCAAGCGCTGGCAGGTATACCAAGCTGGAGCTCGACCGTGGTCTGCCGCCGGATAAGGTCAATGCCTATTTTCGGCCCGACGGCACCGACTTCAAGATCACCGATCCGATTCGGGCCTTGGCCAGCTTTCGCACTTTGAATCTGCTCGAGCCGTTGTCCTTCCCGAGCAAGTTCGACATTGTCTTCTGCCGCAACGTGGCGATCTACTTCGCCGAGGCCGACAAGCGTCTACTCTTCGAGGCCATTGCCCGCGTGATGGCGGTGGACGGCTATCTGGTCATTGGCTCGACCGAGTCCCTGACGGGTATATCGACACGTTTCGAGCCCAAGCGTCACTTGCGCTCGGTCTACTACCAGTTGAAGTAGCGCGCTTCGCCGATCCTTCCCGCCTCAAGATCAAAGGCCGAACTGACGCATTTAGGGGAAGAAGCTGCCGGTGCCGCGGGCTCCCGTAGACCGTGGCGAGCACTAGCCCGGGGCTGCGCGCGGCGATCGAGCAAGACGACCCATGAATCTGGCTGAACAGCTTGAGCAGATCCTCGACAACCGCATCGCCCAAGACAATCTAACCCTGCGCTTGCTGCCGGTCACCGTGGGCAAAGCCAGCGACGTCGCTCGCCGGCAGGACGCCACGGCCAAGGATTTCGTCGCGACCATAGAGCTCGACCCCGTTCTGGCCGCCTTGCTCCTGCGCCAGGCCGCGGGCACGGGCTCGCGCACCCTGGAGCACGCGGTGGCCGAGCTCGGCCCGCCGAAGGTGCGCGCCTTCTTGGCTGAGTCTTCGGCTAACAGGGTCGTGGAGTCTCGTGACGCTAAATCCCACGGGGCGACCCGAGCCATCTGGGAACATTCCCGTGCGGTGGCCATTCTGGCCCAGGACCTTGGCGTGCTAGCCGGGGCGGCAGAGCCCGAGGTCTGCTTTCTGGCCGGGCTCTTGCACGATATCGGTAAGCCGGTGGTGGCGACCATGTTGCTCGAGGCGGAGGCTCAGATTGCCCAGCGCAACCCCAAGCTGTGGATCGACGGTGATGCCTGGATCGGCGTGGTCGAGCGCACCCATCGCCGGATCGGTGTCCGCCTGGCCAAGAAGTGGCAATTCCCCGAAGAGGTGCAAGGCGTGACCGAGGGCCTGACGGACTACGATCCCGGCAATCGCCAGTCCGCCGTCAACGTGGTCCACTTCGCCAATGCTCTGGCCAAGCAGCTCGGCATATGCGTCGCCGAGACTCCCGACCCCGACATCGATGCCCAGGTGATGGTGGGCAAGTCGATTCTCGGTCTCGATGACGACGGCATCGCCCGAGTGAGCGCCGAGATCAAGAACCGCTGCAAATTGGGGTGAGCCTCTCGCTGCCTCCCATGCGAGTATCAAGAAAAGCACCCTGGCAGGGTCATAGAACGTCTTAGAACCCCCGCGGGCGAGCTCGGGCGGGCTTCGCCCGACCGAGCTCACGCGAGCTACTGCTCGCTCAGGATCTGTAGGGAGGCTTTGTCGAGAATGCGCAGGCGGCGACCATCAACGATCTCGACTACCTGGGCGTCGACCAGCCGGCGCAAGACGCGGGAATAGGTTTCGCTGGTAAGGTTAAGCTGGGACGCTATGTGCTTCTTGCGACCCTCGAGGCCGACGGCGCCGCGGCTGTCCGCCTTGGCCTGCAGCAGATGCCGCGCGACCCTTCCGTCGGCGCCGCGCAATACCATGTCTTCCAGTCGCCCGGTCAGCTGGCGCACCCATTGACTCATGCCGACCAGCAGCTCGATGCAGAAGGCGTGGTCGTCGCGAATCATGGCGAGGATGCCTTCGCGCGGTAAGAGTGCGCACTGGGCCGTCTGCGTCACCTCGGCGTAGGCCGGACAAGCGAATTGACCGATGACCGCCACTTCGGCGAAGGTCTGGCCCGGCCCGGCCAAGTGCAAGGTGTGCTCTTTCCCCGACGCTCCCAGGCGATAGATGCGGACGCTGCCGATGCCCACGCAATAGATACCAGGGCAAGGGTCGCCGGGTTTGAACACCAGGGTGCCGGCCGGGAGGGCCGCCTTGCGAGCCATCTCGACCAGACGGCGATGATGCGCCGGGCTCACGCCCTGGAAGAGCGAGCAGTTGGCCAGGATGGCAGCCTTGTCCATCGTGCAAGATTGTGCGCCGCCTTGATCCAGATCAAGGCGCAAGCGCAGCGTCTCTGCCATCCTGGGCACACCCAACCCAATAGCAAAGGAGATCCCTGATGTTCTGCAATCAGTGTGAGCAATTCGGTCGCAGCTGCGCCACCACCGGCCCCGGGGTGTGTGGCAAGGATCCCGATATCCAGTCGCTGCAAGAGATTATTCTGTTCGGCCTCAAGGGCATGGCCGCCTACGCTCATCATGCGCGTCGCCTGGGCATGGTCGACGAGAGCGTGAGCGCCTTCATCGAAGAGGCGCTGTTCTCGACCCTGACCAACGTCAACTTCGACGGGGGCGTCCTGTTCGACTATGCCATGGCGCTCGGTCGCACCAATCTGCGGGTGATGCAGATGCTCGATGAGGGTCACGTGCGCCGCTTCGGCAAGCCGTCGCCCACCGAGGTGACGGAGGGAACCCTGGCCGGGCCGGGTATCTTGGTCACCGGTCACGATTTGGTCGATCTGGATGACCTGCTCGCCCAATGCCGAGGCACCGAGGTCAAGGTCTACACCCATGGCGAGATGCTGCCCGCCCACATGTACCCGGCGCTGCGCGGCCATCCCAACCTGGCCGGCCACTTCGGCGGAGCCTGGCAAGATCAGCGGCGTGAGTTTGCCGCGTTCTCTGGCCCGGTGTTGGCGACCACCAACTGCGTGGTCATTCCGCCGCCGAGCTACGCGGATCGTCTCTTTACCACCCGCGCGACCGCGGTGCCGGGCGGCCGCCGCATCGTGGACCGCGACTTTTCCGCGGTTATCGCCCAGGCCAGGGCCGGCAAGCCGCTCGTCGCCTCGTCCGTCAAGAAGTCGACCGTGGGTTTCCACCATTCGGCTATCCTGGCCCTCGCTCCCACCATCGTGGACGCCGTGAAGGCAGGCAAGATCAGTCGCCTCTTCGTGATCGGTGGCTGCGACGGGGCAGAGTCCGGGCGCAATTACTTTAGCGAATACGCCAAGCTGACCCCGCCCGATTCCTTCATTTTGACCCTGGGTTGCGGCAAATTCCGCATCCGCCAGCATGACTTCGGCACCCATCTCGGGCTGCCGCGCCTGCTCGACATGGGGCAATGCAATGACGCCTACGGCGCGGTACAGGTCGCGGTAGCACTGGCCGGTGCCTTCGGTTGTACCGTCAACGACCTGCCCCTCACCCTGGTCGTGTCGTGGTTCGAGCAGAAGGCGGTGGCCGTTCTGCTGAGCCTGCTAGCGCTTGGCATCAAGAAGATCGCTATCGGTCCCAACCCTCCCGCCTTCGTCACGCCGGGCGTGTTCAAGGTCTTGCAGGACAAGTTCGACCTGCGCCTGACCAGTGGCGAGCCGGAGCGTGACTTGGCCGCGGCCTTGGCGGGATAGGGAAGGGAGAGCTAGCGCACGGGGACTGGTGGGCGCCGCCAGTTCCCCCGTCGTGCCGGAAGGGAAATCCCGGGCGCCTTTTGCTCACGAGGTGTGCGAAGCTTGCGGGCGTGACCAAGCCTGCTTCGCCCGCCCTGACCAGCTCGGCGCCGTCCGTGGTGCTGCGTTTTGTCGCGGGCACGCTGGAGGTGGTGGGACTGCCGGCCGAAGGAGCGCCTCTCTCGCCTGGATGCGTCTGGGACGAGCGCAGCGCCTGCTGGCGTGCGCCGGCTTGCCGTTATGCCGATCTGGTGCGCGCCTTGCGCAACCTCAAGATCACCCACCAAGATCAGGCCCGCCGCTATCAGGAGCTGGCGGCGGGAGCTTTGGTGCACCGCGAGCCTCGGCCCTACCAGCGGGACGCTTTGGCGGCCTGGTGCGCAGCCGGCTTTCGCGGTGTCGTGGTGCTGCCTACCGGGGCGGGCAAGACCATGCTCGCCCACCTGGCCATCGAGGATCGCCGCCGCAGCACCCTGGTGGTCACACCCACGCTGGATCTGGTGCGGCAGTGGCATGACGGCCTGGCCGCGACTTTCGCTACCAAGATCGGCATCATCGGCGGCGGCGACCATCAGGTAGAGGCGCTGACCGTTACTACCTATGACTCCGCCTACCTGCACATGGAGAACATCGGCGCGAGCTTCGGTCTGGTGGTCTTCGACGAGTGTCATCACTTGCCCAGCGCCAGCTACGCCCTGGCCGCGCGCTCTTGCCTGTCCCCCTTCCGCCTCGGCCTCACCGCCACGCCCGAGCGAGAAGATGGTCGCGACGCTCTCTTCGCCGAGCTGGTCGGTCCCCTGGTCTACCGCAAGGACATCGTCGAGCTGGCCGGGCAGTACCTGGCCGACTACGAAACCCTGCGGGTGACGGTCGATCTGGCTGCCAGCGAACGCCTGGAATATGAGCAGGAACGCGCCATCTACCGGCAGTTCCTCACCGACCAAGGCATCGTCATGGCCAGTCCCAGCGGGTTTTCCGATTTTCTCATCCGCTCGTCGCGGAGCGAGGAAGGTCGGCGCGCGTTCGCTGCCTACCGCCGCCAGCGCGAGATCGCGTTCACCGCGCCGGCCAAGCTTGCCTACGTAGACCGGCTGCTACACCAGCACCGCCACGATCGAGCTATCGTGTTCACCCAGGACAACGCCACCGTTTATCTGCTATCGCGCAGCTTTCTTATCCCGGCCATCACTCACCAGACCAAGGTCAGCGAACGGAGCGACATCCTGGCGCGGTTTGCCCGGGGTGAATACGCGGCCATTGCCACCTCCAAGGTGCTCAACGAAGGGGTGGACATTCCCGACGCCAACGTCGCCATCGTGATGTCGGGCAGCGGTTCGGTACGAGAGCACGTGCAGCGCCTGGGCCGCATTCTGCGCAAACGCGACGGCAAGCGAGCCATCCTCTACGAGCTGGTGACCGGCGGCACGAGTGAATCCATGACCAGCATGAGACGGCGAGATCACGTTGCTTACCGCTGACCTGGTCCACGTGCGCAGGCGCGGCGATCGTCTGATGGTCGTACCCCTCGATGCGGGTATGCAGACCCGGGCTAACGCGCTGGCCGCGACCGCGCTAGCCATCATCCGGGCTCACCTCGGGTTGCCGCGTGGGACCCTGCTCGAGGCGTGGAGCCAGGTTGCGCTGGCACCGGGGGAGGTTCGCCTGGCTCGCGGTCTATGGAAGCTGGCGCTCGATGCCTGCCACTTCGACGAGGGGGCAGCGTTAGACTCGGTCGAGCTCCGCCGTGACATATTCCTCCGCGCGGCGCGGGGGCGGAGGGCGCCCGGGCCCGGCCTCGACCGTGCCCAGATCTTGGCCGAGGCCGCCCAGGCCCGCCATGTCGAGGTATCCGCGGTCGAGCAGGGTCTATATGCCGACTTGCCGTCAGCTCACCTCTTGCGGGAGGCGCGCTTGCCCGCGCCGGAGGCCCTGGTTGCAAGCTACCAGCTCGCTCAACAGCAGGCCGTGCTCCTGCGCGCCGTGCGGGTGCGGGCGTGTCTCTTCTGCGGCGATCCGGCCGGGTATCGCGATCTCTTTCGCCGGCTGAAGTTTCATCGCCTGCTCTACACTATCGCCCGGCTAGAGCGCGGCGGCTACGCCATCGACATCGACGGCCCGTTCAGCTTGTTCGAGCAAACCACCAAGTACGGGCTGCGTCTGGCTCTTGCTCTGCCGGCGCTGATGGCCTGTGCGCGCTGGGATCTGGCCGCCGAGCTGCGCTGGGGCAAAGAACGGCGCCCCCTACGTTACCACATCTCGGGAGAAAAGGTGGACTTGCCCGAGGCGAGCTCTGCCATCGGGGAGGCGACCGGGCTCTTGAGCGACTTGCGCAACCTCGCTTCACCCTGGCAGATTGGGCCCGCCCAGGACATCCTCGACGTGCCGGGCATCGGCGTCTGCGTCCCCGATCTAGAGTTCGTGGATCGCCAGACCGGTCAGCGGGTGTTTTTCGAATTGTTGGGTTTTTGGAGTCGCGCCGCGGTATGGAAGAGGGTGGAAATGGTGGAGCGTGGTCTGGGCGAGCCCATCGTGTTCGCGGTCAGCAAGCACTTGCGCGTCGGCGAGGAGGTCCTGCCCGATGACGCCCCGGCGGCTCTCTACGTGTACGCCCGCGCTCCGAACGCCACCATGGTGCTCGACCACGTGGCCCGGCTAGCGGCCCGCGCGCGCCGCTGACGACTAGGGCCCGTCGGTTATCCCCAGGCTTAGCTTGCGGGCCTTGCCGTCGCGCAGGTAGTCCACCACCAGCGCGGGAGCGGTGCGCAGGGCCTGGGCGACGTCGAAGGCTTGCTCCGGGCGTTCGATGGCCTTGCCGTTGACTTTCTGGACGATATCACCCGGTCGCAAGTCCAGATCCTGGTAGCAGGGGTCATCCGGGTAGATGCTCTTGACTAGCCAGCCTTGGAAACGATGGTCGGCCAGCGCGCGGTCGCCCTCTACCCCTTGCAGCCAGCGCGGTAGCCCGGCGTCGAGCAAGCGCAGTAGCGGCCCACGCTTGAGCACGCCCGGCTTGGCGTACAGGTCACAGATGCGGGGCGCCGCGAAGGGCGGGGCAGGGGAGACCAGGGCAGGGGGGCCGGCGGCGGCGTCTGCTGGCGGCGGCATCTCATAGGCCAGGGATCCCAATCCAGGGTGGGGCCCCGGTGCTGCTCGCTCGGGCTCCGCCGATGTCGCGCACGACCAGGCCAAGGCAGAAATCGCCAGCATGAGGAACGGGCGTCGAGGCATGGCTCGGTCTAGCATGGGTTAGCCGCGAAGAACGCCGCCAATATGCGGCGGATGGCCTCCGTCACCTGGTTCCGGTCAGCGGCGCCGTTGATAACGGCCACGCTCGGATCCCGCTTGGCGAGGTCACGGTAGTTGCTGGCCACTCGTGTGAGGTAGGAATCGGCATCGTAGCGTTCTGTATGCCGCCTGGCGGCAGCTCGACGCTGGGCCGCGACCGCAACCGGCAAGTCGAGCAGGATCGTCAGATCCGGGTGGGGCAGGCCGTCCGCGAGCAAGGTGACCCAGGTCCGGTCGGCTTCTTCGGCCTGGTAGGCCAGCGATGACAGCAGATAGCGGTCCGATACCACCGTAGTTCCCGCCGCTAGATGCGGCTCTATCTCACGCTGCAGGTGATCGCGGCGGTCCGCGGCGAAGAGCAGGGCCATGGTCCGGCCCTCCATTTTGCTCCCGTCGGGCATGGCTAGCTGACCCTGCAGGGCCTGGCGCAGCAGACGTCCGATCGGACCGCGGCTGGGCTCCTGGGTCGCCGTCGCCGGGAATCCCAGCGATTCCACGATACCCACGACTCGGTCGAGTTGGGTGGTAGTGCCCGATCCGTCTATGCCTTCGAGGACGATGAACCTGCCGCGCTTGCCTTCCATGGTGGATTTCTACCGCCGATCTTGCGCCTTGCCGAGAGCCTCCTCGCCTATACTCCTTAAGCGCAACCGATGCGACCACGCGGGGGCATGGCATTAACGATTTTGCTGAGCGGTCTAGCCGCCATGGCGTGCAAGCGCTCGCCCGGCTCGCGTAACAGCCAGCCCCTGGGTAGCCCTCCTCCCGTCCCGCGTGACGCGATGTGCGTGGAGCAGCCCGAGGGTTGCGTATACTGCAACAGTCGGGATAGCGGATCCTTGCCTCTCCTGGAGGCGGATCAGTCCCGACCCGTGATCTGCGATCCCAAGGACGAGGAGAATTGCCTGGAATTCTGTACCATGCTGGCGCCGGAATGCGCGCTGCCCTGGTCGGGAAAGCCCAGCTGCACGCTCGATGACGAGCTCGCTTTTCAACGTGCCACCTTCAACCGTGACACCTTCGACCGACCCGAGGTGCTCCTGTCGGGTAGGGTGGTCGATGAAAACGGGCGGCGTCTGGAAGGCGTCCACGTTGACGTCTGGGTGGCCCGTGGCACGGAGCAGACTGCTCTGGCCGAAGAGGTGTCGGGGAAGGACGGCTCCTTCAAAGTGCGCCTGCGCAACGGACCGTGGACATACTCTCTTCGCTTCCGGCGCCCGGGCTTGGCCAGCGAGATCGTCGAACGCGTGCCGGCCGAAAAGCTGCTGCTGATGGCGGTGGGCCAGCCCCGGGTTTTCCACTTGGGCCCGGAGAGCACGATCAAGGGGCGCATCGTCGATGGCTCGGATCCCTCGGTACCGGTGGCCGACGCCGAGGTTGCCGCGCTGCGAACGTCCGAAGACGGCGTGGCCAGCGGGACGGCCAGAACCGGAGAAGATGGAAGCTTCGTGCTGGGCGGCCTGGAGCTGCACCGCTACTACCTGCGCATATCCAAGTTCGGCTGGCGGCCGCTGGTGATGAAGGGTGTGCAGGCCGGGTCGGGCGTTCGGGTTCCCATCAAGCTTGCGCGGGCCACGGTTATTCGCGGTTCGGTGCGCGACAAGGATGGCGATCCGGAGCCCAACGCCACCGTGGCCGCGGTGTTATCAGAGGTGCCCGGGGTCCCGACCACGCCGATCTTCTGGACGAGCGACCATAGCGGTCTCTTCGCGCAGGACCGCTTCGCCCCGGGGACCTATTACCTCTGGGCCCGCAAGGGGGACATGCTCGCCTATCCCCCAGAGAAGATAGAATTGCCCGACGGTGCCGACGTCGATGTGTCGCTTATTCTCAGGCATAAGGGATCGCGGGTGTCCGGCCACGTCGTTGTCGCGCAGCCAGGATCTCTCCCCTCCGGCATTCGCGCACTGCTCATAAGTCGGTCTTCTCCTCTGGCTTTTCCGCGCCCCGCGGTGGCATCGGTGGACGGCAGCGACGGGCACTTTTCCTTTACCGGCATTTTGCCCGGGCGCTACGAGCTCAGCATGCGCGATGGTACCAAGACGCTGACCATTGTCGCGGGTCCGCGCGATGTCGAGATTCCCATCGACTCGGACGTGAGCGTCCCCTTGCAGGAGGCTGTCACGGTGCGTCCTCGCATGGCTGAGTGACGCGGAATGGCGTCAGTTCAGCACGCGCAGGCGGTTGAGGCAGTCGTCGAGCACGGTTTGGCTTTCGTGCTCGAAAGCGTCGAAGCGCACCGCCATGCCGGAGACTGATCGAGTGGCGCCACTCTGGACGTAGTTTACGAAGTAGTGGTTCTTCACCTCGCCGAGCGCCACGATCTCTGCGGTCTCCTCGGGGTTGAGAAACGAGATGCGAACTCGGGCGCCCAAGGGGAGGGGGTCGCGCATTTCGATGAAGATGCCCCCGGCTGAGACATTCCTGGCTATACCGGGCAGCTCGCCGAAGAGCACTGATTCAACGCGGACGGGGAACACCTTGTCGAAGCGGAGGTGCTGGCGCTGCTCGTGGCTGCTCCGGCTATCATCGTTCGACTCGATTTGGGGCGGGCTTCTTCTCATGCCCACATAGTAGGATATGTGATGGAATGAAGTCAAATTACCTACATCATGCTACTTGAGATGGCCGGGGCTGCTCGTCGTTGGCTTGAGCTGGGAGAGAGCTATGCTCGAGCTAATCCGAAGCTCCCACCGGGGCTAAAGATTCCATGGAGCTTCGGGCCAAATCCCGGGAGAGCTAATTTGAAAGAGTGCCGCACCTCTGTTACGGTGAATTTAGCGAGGACTTGCGCGGCGAATGCTCCCTAATGAACGTACGACGCGAAACGAGGTCTCCGCGATCCCGGGGGGAGTGGAGGGCTTGGTCATCGCGTCGGATCGCAACGCTGCTCGTTCCTTGGTGGAGTTTTTGCGGGGCGAGGCCATCAACGTCCAGGTGGTTAGCTCTGCCGATGCAGGCTTCGAGGAAGCCCTCTTGCACCGACCGAACGTCGTGCTCATCGACGAGCACATCTCGAGCGCTGGGGGAGTCGACCTGTGTGAGCGCTTGAAGGCGAACACTCGCACCCATTTTCTCCCCATCATCATCTTTTCCCAGCAAAAGTCGGACGACGTCTTGCGTTTGGACGCCTTGGCGGCGGGAGCTGATGCGCTCTTTTCTCCCACGACCAGCAAGGAAGAGAGAAGGGCGCGGCTTTGGGCTCTGCTCCGGTCTCAGGCCATATATCGCAAGCTCGACCGGAGGCGGCAAGCGCAGAGCAGCGCTATCAACGAGAAGCGCCGCTGGGTACGTGGGCTCATCCACGATATTCAGAATCTGCTCGGCGCTATTCAGGCCAATTTCGAGTACATAGCGCAAAGCCCTGCCGGCAGCCCCGGCGACCGACCCGAGTTCGAGGAGTGCGTGGATGAGACTCGTCGGACCTTCCGGGAGATGGTGCGCAACTTGCGAACCATTCTCGAATTCGAGCGCTTCGAGGCCGGCGATGTGATTCTCAGACCGGGCAAGGTCATCCTGTCGGAGATCTGCGATTCGGTGCGCGCGAGCCTGGCCCCGGGGGCGTCGAGCGACCGCAAGCGCATCGTCGTGGACAGCACGGGCTACTCGTTACCAATCAGCGGTGACGGCAATTACCTGAACGAAGCGGTGACCATTTTGGCGAGTCACGTGCTGCGCCAGCCGGAAAATCAGACGTGCTTCTTGGACGTCTCTTCCGATGCCGGCGCGGCACGCCTGCGCATTTACGGCGACCGACACCAGATCCCCGAGGCGGCGCGCTCACAGCTCTTCGATCCCTATGTCGATTCCTCTGCCGAGAAGGCCACGCGCGTGGCTCATAGGGCCGGTCTGGCCCTGGCCAAGGTCATTGTCGAGGTGCACCACGGAACCACCGGTGTGGAGGATGTTCCTGGGGCTGGCTCGGCCTTCGTCATCCGTTTCCCCTCGCACTGGTCGCTCCGGGAGCGGGGTTTGCCTGAATGAGACCGGGGCGCGTCCTGGTATTCGCCGCAGCTATGTACCTGGTCGCTGCCCTGGCAGTCTCGGAGGCCGGGCAGGCAGCGGGCAAGGTTGCCGATCTGGGGCGGGCTCTACTCACCGATCCGAGCTACAAGGTTCGCACCCAGGCGGCACTTCTCCTGGGCAAGCTGGGTGATCCGGACGGGGTGGATGCCCTGGTCGAGGCCATGAGCGACGACAGCAAAACCGTGCGGGCGATGGCGGCCCAGTCGCTAGGCAAGCTCGGGGGAGACAAGGCGGTGGCCGCGCTCAAGCGGATCAGCGCGCAGGAGCGCGACGCTTTCGTGCGCGAGCAAGTCGAAAAGGCGTTGGCCATTCTGCTGGCTCGTCGTGTCGAAGAGGGCGGCAAAGATCGAAAGCTTTACTTGAAGCTTGGTCCCTTTACCGGCGGAAGCAAAGCGGCTGACAGCAGCTTGCTCGGCCTGCTCCGCGGCAGTCTCCGGAAGGCTCTCGAGGAGCTCCCTCAGGTGGTGGTAGCCGAGGGCGCGGAGGAAAGGAACCTGGGTCGCGGCGGGCGACCGGCCTTCTTGGTGGACGGCAACGTTAGCAAGCTGGAAGAGGCCGGCTCGGCCGGCGAGACGAGTTGCGAGGTCAAGGTCATGGTGGCGCGCTGGCCGTCGCGCAGCGTGATTCTTTGGACTAGCGCAGGCGCGGCAGTCCAGGGGGGCAGTCGCGATCGGCAGGGCGCCCGACGGAGCTGTATCGAAGCGTCGGCCGGGCAGCTGGGCGACAGCCTGCTCGGCTATTTCAAATCCCAAGGCGGGTAGTCGCGACGCATGAAGTTGATTGCGGCACAGGAGCATAAGGACAGGAGCGCATAGATGACCAATCCCGATCGTTGTCAGCAAAAGCGGAAGCTGCGCAACTACCTACTCGACGCGAGCCTTCAGCTCCGCTACACGGTTTTCATCCTCGCCGTCGCGGTTTCGCTCACGGCGGTACTAGGCTATCGTATTTACGTCGCCACCCAGGAGACGACCCGCGTTGTCATCATGACGGCTTCGGTCGAGCCGAGCACGGCGCACGAGTTGGAGGTGCAGCTCAAGGCCAATGATCGGGTCGTGTTCTGGTGGATCTTGGCCTTCGGCGTGGTCTTGGTCGTGACGGTCACGGCGGCGGGCATCTGGATGACCCACAAGATTGTCGGACCCCTGTACAAGATCGGCCTATCGTTCGGCCGCATTCGCGACAACAAGCTCGCCTCGGACTCCGGCAAGCTGCGTAAGGGCGACCAGCTGCAGGCCTTCCACGCTGCCTTTCGGGAGATGTACGATGCCCTGCGTGCCCGGGTAGTGCGCGACAACGCGGTCTTGGAGAAGGCGCTGGCGGCCATCGCGGCCGAGCCGTCGCGCTCCCCAGCGCTGGAAGCTGCCGCCGCCGAGTTAGGCCAGCTCCAGCGTGACAAGGCGGCTAGCTTGAACCTCTGAGCCAGGTGAGAAGGTGGGCGGCTGGGGATGGCGTTCTCGCCAAGGGTGAAGTTGACATAATATCTGTTATCGGCTGTAATGGGAACCCTGGGAGGGTTCCCAAACCCTCCCGCGCTATGGCTCCGGCGGGCGAAGCCCGCCTTCGCCTCCGCGGGTGATGGGAACCCAATCTGGACGGCGTCTTTGGTTCCCAAACCCTCCCGCGCTATGGCTCCGGCGGGCGAAGCCCGCCTTCGCCTCCGCGGGTGATGGGAACCCAATCTGGACGGCGTCTTTGGTTCTATTTCTGCGAAGGCGTTTGCCTCGCCAGCAGCGTGGCCTCGAGCGCGGGGATCTGCGCGAGGTCCTTGGCTCTCCGGAGGAACAGCTTGCTCGCCAGGACGCGTTCCAGTGGGAGGATGCGCACGCGTAGGTCGTCGACAGCAACCTCTAGCGCGCGGGAGAATTCCTCTGCGAAGGAATCGAGACCGTGGACGGTCAGAACGACGTCGATTCGTTCGAGCTCTGTCCCACCAAAGCCAGGGGGCTGCATTCCAAACCCCGAGATCCAGAAGCCCCCGGCGTCGGCGGCGGCCAGGGCTATGCGCGGATCGCTGGCATCGGAAAACCACAGATCGATATCCTGCGTGGCAACCGGGGCACCCTCGAGCAAGGCTGCACCCATGCCGACCAGGATAAAGGGCACGCCCCGCTGGGCCAGCGCAGTCAGTAGCCTTCGCTCAGCGGGATTCAGGGCGAAGCTTGCCACGGGCGAGTCCTCGGCGAAGGCGCTCGGAAACCGGCAGTTCCAGGCAGCGGAGCGCGTGGTACACGTCCCCCGGGTCGGTGCCCGGTTTGCTGCGGGCAAGCTCGTGGGCTTTGGTCCAAAGCTGCTCGGATCTAACCGCCCAGGCACGTTGCTCGTCGGTCAAACTCGCGAGCGGGTCCTGTCTGTTCACGGAGCTTGCACCGACAAGAACAACGTCCGGTTGAACGTGGTCGTTCGAGCCGCAGCATTGCTGCGCTTGCGTGACCTTCGTCGCCGTTTTGGGTGCCTTCATGGAATGCGTCTCCCGACCCGGATCTTAGCGCAAAAGCTTGGCGGAGGCGCCGCGCTTTCCGCCGTCTCGGCCTGCGAGCGTGGCAAAACGATACGGAAAGCCTTCACAGCGGAACGCCGTGAATCATCGCCTGCAATAGGTTCGTGACCTGGGCTGCGCCAACGTCGGTGGATAGCATGGCGAGCGGCGTGCTCTTCCCTAGTGCGATATCATCCGCGGTCAGCCACTCGGCTACCGCGGCGTCGCTCGTGAACACCTCGCGTGCGAGTTTATGGATGCGAATCAGCCGCAATTCAGCTCGACCCACGAAGCGATCTTGCGCGATCACCGGTGAATGTCAACCCGGTCAGGCACCCCGACGACCGAGACGGTCACGCGAGTGCATCCGCATGTCGGGTAATGGGAACCCACTTGGCCGGGCGTCCTTGGGGGCGAGCGCAGCCCAGCTTACACCGCGGGGGCGCGGCCCTCTAGGGCTGAGCGGACGTCGGCTTCGTCGGATTTGACCATCATCTCAATCAGCTCCTTGAAGTGGACTTTCGGTTGCCAGCCCAGCTTGGCGCGGGCTTTGCTGGCATCGCCGCACAGGTGGTCGACCTCGGTCGGGCGAAAGTAGCGCGGATCGATCTCGACATGCTTGTGCCAGTCGAGCCCGAGCGTCCCGAAGGCCACTTCCAGCGCCTCGCGCACCGAGTGGGATTCCCCGGTTGCGATCACGTAGTCGTCGGGTTGCTCTTGCTGGAGCATGAGCCACATGGCCTCGACGTAGTCTCCGGCAAAACCCCAGTCGCGTTTGGCCTCGAGATTGCCGAGGAATAGCTTGCGGTCGAGACCGTGGCTGATGCGGGCGGCGGCCCGGGTGATCTTGCGGGTGACGAAGGGAATGCCCCGTCGGGGCGACTCGTGGTTGAACAGGATGCCGCTGCAGATGAACATGCCATAGGCTTCGCGGTAGTTTTCGCACAGGTGGTGGGCGAAGACCTTGGCGCACGCGTAGGGGCTGCGCGGACGGAAGGGCGTGGTCTCGTTCTGTGGCGGTGGCGAGCCGCCGAACATCTCGCTCGACGAGGCCTGGTACAGCTTGCACTTTTGCCCCGTCTCACGCAGTGTCTCGAGCAGGCGCAGGGTGCCGAGACCCACGGTGTCGGCGGTGTAGTCCGGCACGTCGAAGCTTACCCGCACGTGACTCTGCGCGCCGAGGTTGTAGATCTCGCTCGGTGTGGTGGTGCGAATGATGCGATTGAGCGAGCTGGCATCCTCCAGATCGCCGTAGACCAGCTTGAAGCGGTAGTCGCTGGCGTGCGGGTCCTGGTAGATGCGCTCGATGCGGTCGGTGTTGAACGAGCTCGATCGGCGCACCAGGCCGATGACCTCGTAGCCTTTGCGCAAGAGCAACTCCGCCAGATACGATCCGTCTTGCCCGGTTACACCCGTGATCAGCGCTCGCTTCATAAAGCTCCCTTCTGCCGTTGGTCCTCGAAGTAGGCGATGGTGGCCCGCAGGCCGTCCGCGAATGAAGTCGTGGCTTCGAAGCCGAAGCGCTCGCGTGCTCGCGAGACGTCGAGCCGTCGGCGGGGTTGCCCGTTGGGCTGACCGGTATCCCAGCGCAGGCGGCCGGTGAATCCGGTCATCTCGGCGATCATGCTCGCCAGATCACGGATGGAGATTTCCCGGCCGGTGCCCAGATTGACAGGATCGCTGGCGTTGTAGTCGGCCGCCGCCATCACCAGGCCGCGCGCGGCGTCGGCGGCGTAGAGGAATTCGCGGGTGGGCGAGCCGTCGCCCCACAGCACGATCTCATCCCGGCTCGCCTGGCGCGCCTCGACGCACTTGCGGATCAGCGCCGGTATGACATGCGACGACCCGGGATTGAAGTTGTCGCGCGGGCCGTAGAGGTTGACCGGATAGAGCACGATGCTGTTCATCCCGTATTGCTCCCGGTAGCCCTGGGACAGGACCGACATCATCTTCTTCGCGATCCCGTAGGGCGCGTTGGTCTCCTCCGGATAGCCGTTCCACAGGTCGTCTTCGCGGAACGGCAGCGGGGCGAACTTGGGATAGGCGCAGATGGTACCGGTAGCGACCAGCTTGGCCACCTTGGCCAGCCGGCATTCCTCGAACAGGTTGAGGCCCATGGCGGCATTTTCGAACAGAAATCGTCCCGGGTTCTCCCGGTTGGCCCCTATCCCCCCTACCCTTGCCGCCAAGTGGAAGACTAGGTCGGGCTTGCTGTCCAGGAGCAAGCGCCGGCACGCCTGGCGGTCGACCAGGTCGTAGTCGTGGCTGCGTGGGACAAAGACCCGCGTCGCCCCTCGGCGGCGCAGCTCCTCCACCACAAAGCTGCCGAGGAAACCGGCGCCGCCGGTGACCACGATGCTCGTCTGGGCGAAGTCAATGGTGCTCACAACGCGTTTGTAGCGCAGACACCCTACACTTGGCCAGCGCGCTCCCTGCCCTCGCTTAGGCTGCCCCTACTTGGCTGGCGTCGCCAGCGCATCCCGTAGGGTTCGCTTGCCTGCTACCACCTGAGCCGACAAGGCGGTGAGCTCGGCCAGGGTGTGCTGAGCGTCCTTGGCATCCGTGGACGCCCCGCCCGCCTCCACCGTGGCGCCGTAGGTGGTGACCACGAAGATGCGCGTGACCTCGGATCGCTCGGCCGGGAAGGCCAATCCGTAGAGCTCCACCAGATCGACGATGTCTTGGGGAGGCCGCCCGCGCAAGACCGCCGTCGCCCAGGCGCCCAGCAGCTTGGCCTGAAAGTTTCTGAAGCTGCCCAGGATGGCGGCTGGGCTGACTCCGGGTGGCATGCGGTCCTTGGCGAAGGGAGCGTAGAACGCTTCCGGAGCCACGCGCGGTCCCACCGCCCGCGACTGGGCCATGCGGTAGATCACCGTGGCCGCCACTCCGGGCGAGGCCATGATCTCGCGCGCCGGTCGCAGCGCGTGAGAGTCGTCGAGTATGGCGCGGTTTTCCCGCACCAGCGCGAATATGTCACGCTGAGCAACCGTGCCCTCGTCGGACTGGATGACCCCGGCCGGACCAGCCGTGGTACGCCACTCGCGGGCCACCACCTCCAGCGCCATCCGATAGCCATCCACCAGAACGCGCGGTGGCGGCGGCCCGGCCTCGAGCTCGCCTCCGGTAGCTATCAGCTCGGCCGCATATGCAGCGAAGTGACTGGCCAGGGTTTGTAGCAGGGCCTTGTCGCGCCCGGGCTCGGCGGGAAGGCCTAGCCACGGCAAGGTCGGTCGGTCGTCCCTGCCGAATAGGCTGCCCGTGATGGCAAGTCCGCGCGCGTAGGGCATGCGGTCGACTCCGACCACCAAGCAGACCGGCAGGCCAGCGTTGTAGCGGCCCAGATCGCTGAACCTCTTGCCGTCGATTGTTGCGTCGCGTATGAACTGCTCGGCCAGATAGACCGTGCGCAGCATCTCGGAGGCGAAGCCGGCCTCGAACAGGCCGGGTAGCGGCTGTACCGCCGGGTAGGCGACGTCGACCCTGCGCACCCGCAGCGGCTGGCCCGCCACCGCTCCTTCGGCCGGCACCAAGAGCAGGTAGGAGTCGGAGGGCGCCAGCACGTCGTGCTTGCCGTGGCAGGCGGTTGACAGCACGAACAGCACGGGGGTCAGGCGGCGCACGCGGGCTGGGATCATGCCCGTACTCTAGAGCATTCTGGACACCCTGGCGGCTCTCATGGCCGCCGCGGCGATCCGGAACGGCTACTGGGCGTACTCAGTCGACGCCCAGCCCGGCGGAATCAGTCGAAGCGTCGCTGCCGGGCGCGGTGCCCGGCGCACCCTCGGTGAAAAGGAAGTTCGGGCCGAAATCGCGCCGAGCTGGCAGGGGAATTGCCTACTCGCCCCTAGCTCGCACGGGAGCCCAGCGCAGGCGGCCCCAGGCGACGAAGGCGGCGAGCGCTCCCAGAGCTATGGTGACGGGGGTGAAGCGAGCCTCTCCGCGCAGAAGGTGGAATCCTGTCGCCAGCACCATCACCATGAATAGCCCGAGGGCGGCCAGGCTGGTCAGCCTGGGCTTGATGCGGCTGAGGGCGGGCAGCACTACCCCCAGCGCACCGGCGAGCTCGCAGGTGCCGATGAAGTGCACCAAGGAGGCATGGTCTTTGATCCATGCCCCATTCTTGGCCAGCTCATTGATGGGCGTGAGTAACTTCATGCCGCCCGCGAAGCCAAAGACCAGGGCGAGCACGACCTGAGCTATCCACAAAGACACCCTTAGCGCGCGCGAACGGACCCCGATGACCGGGGATGGTTGGCTCGCGATGTTGACCAGATTGCTCACGGCCTCGTCGATCACAGCCCTTTGCTGGATGAGAGTGGGATGCCGCCTGTCCCGGGAAGGGTGCAGGAAAGGGTGCAGGAGGTGCAGGACAAGAAGGATAAGGTCGGGAAAAACGGGATAATGCCGGGCATTGCCAGGCCATCGACGCTGGGCTATACCCCCGTGTCAGTGGCGCGATCCGCGGGCGTGAGCTCGGGCATAGCATTCTTGGAGGATCCCATGAGGCAACGATTCCCAGTCATTTCCTGTGCAATTGCCTTCGCTGGTGCGTCATGGCTCGCTGCCTGCAGCAGCAGTAGCAACGGCGATGCTGGCGCCGGCGGGTCGAACGCAGGCCAAGGCGGGATCAGCGCGAGTCAGGGCGGGACGTCATCACCCTCGTCCCCTGCTGGCGGGCAAACCACGTCTACCGGCGGGAAAACGGGCTCCTCTGGAGGTGGGCAATCTGCGGGCGGACAAAGCACGACGGCCAGCGGTGGGCACGGTACAGCGCTAGGTGGTCAGCCAGCCGTTGGCGGCCAAAGCGGCGCAGCAGGTGCAAATCCGTCCAGCGGCGGGCAGACCGGGCCAAGCGGAGGTGCGCCGGACTCCGGGGCCGACGCTCCGGCGGGCACGGGCGGCTCATCGATCGTGGAAGCCGGCGTGGGCGAGGCGGGGGGCTACTTCCCCAGCAGCTGCCTGGGCAACACCTTCCAGACCGCCGATCCGAGCAAACCCGGACCGTACCCGGTCACGGCCGACAAGAATGTCGGTCCCAAGGCCGGGGTGCTCCCGGATCCGGTGTATGGCAGCGCCCAGCAGGCCTTCAATGTCTACCGGCCGACCACCCTCGGTCAGTGCCACCCCATCATCCTGTGGGGCAATGGTCACGGCGATAACCCCGAGCAGAATCCGCCTCTGTGCGTTTATTCTGGCACAATGTACTGCGGTAGCTACAAGACGCTCCTCGATCAGCTCGCCTCGCACGGGTTCGTGGTGATCGCCTCGCTCAGCACCGATGTCGGCTCACCCGACGCCACTACCGGGCTGTTGCCGCAGCTTGTCGGCATGAACTGGATCGTTCAGCAGAACGACGATCCGACCAGCCCCTATTACCAGCACCTCGACGTCTCCCGAATCGGAGCGACTGGGCACTCGGATGGCGCCTTCGCTACCAGCAGCGCGGTCGGCTCCGATCCCCACGTAATGGCGATCGCGACCATGGCGGGGGCCACCCCGACTCCGAAATTGCACGAGCCGGCGCTCTTCTTGTGCGGCGGCCAGGACACTGCGGTCCCGTGCAGCACCATTCAGACGGCTTTCGATGCCGTCACCACGACACCTGTGATGATGGCGGAAAATCCCACGGCCAGCCACGGCAGCTGGATCGGCTCGATCGACGATCCCTACCAGCTCGCGGTTACCGGGTGGATGCGCGTTCACCTGATGAATGACACTAGTCTGCGCAGCACGTTTTATGGCGCGAACTGTGGAGATTGCACGACGTCGGCCTCTCAACCGCTCGAGGTGCAGCGCAAGAATATGGATCAGTGAGTAACCTTCGCGCCTAGGCTAAATGGCTCCTCTTTGCCGAACACGAAGCGGATCCCAACCGAGCCGAGATGTGTTGGCAGTAGACGAGCCGTGGCTGGCGGACGCGCGGGCGGACTGGACCGCTAGAAGCCGACGAGGGTATCGGCGTTCACGTAGAATTGGTCAAAAATGGTGCTGGAACCGGCCCCATCGCATTCTATGTATATGGCTCCGGTGCCTGCGGGGGCCGTTTCGCTGTTACTACCGGACGTCCAGGTCGAAAAGTTGCCTCCAACAAACCCGTTCGTGTCGTAGGCATTAATCGCCCCAGCGCAACCCGGCAACTCGAACGCGAAAAAGCAGCCCCCCAGTCCGCCAGCGTCACTGTCCTTATGCGTCGCGCCCACATAGTATGTGTGGCCAGCACTGGCGGGAATGCATTGGCTAATCACTCCACCACCGGGTACCTGGGCACTTCCCGAGTTCGGGCAACCGTCTGCGTCGACGTTGATCCAGGTGGAGCCGCCTGTAGGGTTCCAACTAAGTTGGAGGTCGGTCTGGGTGTCAAAGTTGGGATTCGTCACTAGATTGGCCGCATTCGGCTGGCGACACAAGCAGCTCCCAGCGGGGCACGTGCTCCCGGCGCCGCAATTCAGGCAGCTAGATCCGCAGTGGGTGGGGTCGTTGGTGCTGACGCACGACGACCCGCCGCAGGTGCTCGTGCCGGCCGGGCAGGCGCAGGTGCCACCTTGGCAAGTCGTACCGTCCCATTCGATGAGCAGTACGGAGTGTTGCCAGAGCAGGTTTGGCAGGTGCTCCCGCAGGTGCCGCTTGCACAGGCGCACGTGTTCGTGGTGCTGCTGCAGACTTTGTTAGGCCCACATTGATCATCGGAGGTGCACGCAACACACGTCCCATTCGATGAGCAGTACGGAGTGTTGCCCGAGCAGGTTTGGCAAGTGCTCCCGCAGGTACCGCTTGCACAGACGCACTCATTGGAGGTGCTATTGCAGACTTTGTTGGTGCCACATTGGGAATCGGAAGTGCATGCGACACATATCCCCCCTGAGCAATAGGGTTTTGAACCTGAGCAGTCGCTGGACGAGCAGCAAGCAGACGCAGCGATGCAGGTGTTGCTGCTCGCACAGTATTGCTGGCCACCGGTGCATTTCCCGACACAAGGGGCGGTTTGCGCGATGCACGCTCCCTCGCAAAGCTGTGCACCGGCCGGACAACTCTGGACGCACGCGGTCCCGTTGCAGGTCACGGATCCGCCGGTGGGCTGCTGGCAGGCCGTGACACACTCCGTCGGGCCACAGGTTGCCAAAGCGCTGTTGTTGACGCAGGTCCCGTTGCAAATGTGCTCGACGGAGTTGCAAACGACCGTCGGGACGTCCGGTTGCGAGTCGGATGGCCCGTCGGCAGGTGGTGTTCCCCCACTGGCAATCGGGGTGTCCGCGAGAGGACTGCCGCCCGCACCACCCGCGGCCATCACCCCGCCCCCCCCACCCGTGGCCGCCACCCCACCCGCGCCACTAGAGGGCACTCCACCCGCACCACCAGATGGCGCTCCGCCCGCGCCACCCTGGTTGGCGTCGGCCGGCATGATGGCTCCCCCGGCGGGCGCGAAAGCGCCGCCAGCACCGCCGGAGCCGTGCGCGACATCGATCGTACTGCCTGTTCCATCGGCGGGAGCTGGCGCGTCGGTTAGCAGCACCCCATCGGTCTTCGTTGGTTGGCCGTCGTAGCTGCTCGAGCCTGAGCCGGAGGCGTCCCTGGTTTGGAGGGACGTGTAGCAACCTGAGATCGCCAGAACACCGGCTAGAACGATGCTCGTCTTACCAACCGTCGTGAATAGTCGCGGCGTCATCCGGAACCTCCAGGCTATGATCTTCAGAATCCTTTGTGCATCGCGAGGGCGAAGGCCCGGGGCGCGAACATGGGCAAGAATGAGAGTTGGGTGTCGCTGGTAGCGGCCGAGCGACCAATGAGGTAGAGGAGGACCCCTGCCGCTGTCGCGCCAGCCCCGGCTCCGTAACACACTATCGACGCCGTCTTAAACGTCGAGCTGCTGGAACGGTCGGTTGAAGTCTGAGTTCGGTTGAAATCATCCGCCAGGCTGTTCGCGTGCAAATTGAACCCGAGACCCAACCCTGCGACAACGATTCCCGCCGAGGCGAGCACGATCCCGGTCACACGCAGACCGCTGCCTTGGCTCGCGCTGCCTTCGCTTGCCGGTGACGGGGAACGCCGAGCGATGGTGGTCTCCGGGGCCGCCGTCGTTGCAACCGAGGCCACGGGAGGCCCAGGAGGGCCGGGGATCGGCAGAGCCGTGGGAGCCAGCGCCGGATTGGGCTCTTCTTGCTGCCGGAAGGCCTCGCAGTCGGCGATGTGCTTCTCCGCGTCAGATTTTTCCGCAGGCGTGCCGTTCGTGTTCTTCCTCAGATACTCGCGAAAGCGGTCGATCGCACTAACCCATTGGTGGTTTTGCTCGTAGCATCGCCCCTGGTTGTATACATGCGTCACGTTGTCTGTTTCGACGTAGAGCTCTGCGAGAAGCTCGACGCCCTTGCGGAAGTCACCCACCGCACACGCCTTCTTGGCCGCCTTTTCTCGGGCCCTCTGGTCCTCCGCCTTGCGACTGCTCGCGCCTTCACTTCGGAGGGGTACCATGAATGCGAGGCCGAACATCGCAGCTACCGCAAGATGTCGCATAGGGGCATCATGCTATCCAACTGGGACGCAGAGACAACCCGAATCGTCGGCATGCGGCAGGTCGGCGCTGGGCTCGACACTCGAAGAACGCAGCCTTCGCGCGGTCGCATCATGCGACGCGTGAGGACTGGAGGGACCACTTGTCGTTCCCATTCCGTCCCGGCCCAAGCGCCCGAGCATGCCAAACCCGCGAGGCTTCCCGGGTTGGCGGCCGATCGCGCGAGAGCGCACCCGACAGCCGATGTTGACCGTGCTCGAGATGCCGGCGCGAAGGTTCGAGGTGTACGCGGTGGGAGAGGGCCGAGGGCGAGGCGGCCGAGGCGTCCGACGTTTGCCGGCGCGGTTGACGTGGAAGTCTTGCGGTAGTGTAGTAATGTACTACAAGCATGAGCGGTCCCAACAGCGCGGATGACGCACAACGGTGGGTCCGCGAAGCGTTTGAAAACGGGCGATACATGCCGCGAGTTCACTTCAAGGACAGATGCCGGGAACGTGGCGTCACGATGACCGACATCGAGGTCGTGTTCGCGAGGTGTCGCAGGGTAGAGCCCTACCCCGACATGCCCAAGAACGGCGGCACGTGCTGGCGCTTTTTCGGTCTCAACGTCGACGGCGACCAAGAAATTGCCGTGGGCATCGAAGCGTTTGAAGACGACAGCGGCCAGAAGAGGATCACGCTCTGCACCGTGCTCCCACCGAGGGAAATCCGATGAAGAAAGAACAACAAACACACGACATCCCGTGCGAGTGCGGAGGCTTGCTCCGACCCGCGAAGCTCGACGTATACGATTTTTCGGACTACGTCGGATTGAACGTGACGGTCAACAACGTCGATGGCTTCAGGTGCGACAAGTGCGGCGGCGAAACCGTCGACGGATCTCTGATCAACATGGTGACGAACTACACAATCGTCCAGGTCGCCAAGTCGCAGCACAGGTTGAACGGAGACGAGGCCAGATATCTTCGGCGAAGTCTGCACGCAACTCAGAGCGAGCTCGCGGCTCGGATGGGAATCGATCGGGTCACCGTGGCCGACTGGGAGCGTGGGGCTGAGAAGATTTCTCCGCAGCATGACTACATCCTGCGCGGTCTAACGCTGGCGTGGATGGTCGCTGAGAATCTCCTCGTACCGAATCAGATGAAGGAAATCCTTGGGAGCGTAGGTAACACCGTGAGGCAAGAGCCTCCGAAAAAGACCACGGCACCGATCGCCGTCCCGAATCCCCAAAGCCTTCACGCCTGAGTGTAGGTCCCGAACGCTTTCCGTCCACGCCGGCACGTTTAGGCACGGCGGTCAGCGCGTCCAGTCTGCAAGCTCCAGCCCCTTGAAGTTACGAAAATAGCTGGTGTTTGCGGTAACCAGGATAAGGCCACGGCTGCTAGCGATAGCGGCGATCTGGCCGTCCACGAAGGGTGGCGTCCTGCCACTCGCCTCGAGTCGAGCCCTTTCGCGTCCGTGAATTTCTGCGGCGATGTCATCGTAGGGCAGGACCGGGAACATCCTTGCGACCACACTATGCAAGTAGTCTTCCAGCGCGCTTCTCCGCTTCCCGCCAGGCAGGCGGCTACAACCGTAGACAAGCTCGTGCCAAACCGGTGCTGCTAGCGCGCAGTAGTGCCCATGTTGCTCGAGCCGCTTCACAACTCGTCGGTTGGGGATCTTGGCGATGGGGGCGGAGATGATCGTCGTGTCGAGCAGGAATTTGAGTGTCATATCCGCACGCGGCGTCCCGGCTCTCGATCGCGAAGCGAGTCAGGAAAGCCAGGCTCAAGGCCAATCTCCTCAGCCGTGTGCCGTCCGAGGAAGGCTCGGTAGGCATCACCGAAATTGGTGTGCTCGCTGCGAAGTGTTTCGTACCGCCGGGGCGAAAGCACCAAGGCTACCAGACGACCCCGCCGCGTCAGCTTGACCTCCTGGCCCGCTTCGACGTCATCCAGAATAGCCGGCAGATGTGCCCTTGCGTCGGCAACTGAATAGCTCTTCCACATCTCGCTAGTGTACATCTATTTGTACATCTAGCAAGGTCCGCGGCACGGGCGGGGCCGCAGCTGGTCAGTTGATCTGGGCAGCCAGCCGCTGGCCGATTTGAGCCATGGCTAGACTGTAGTCTGCCTCGCAGACGCTGAATTTCAGGCCATTCTTGAACTGGTTGATGAAGTCGGCTTCGCGAATGCCCGGGCCGGCGCCCCAGCCCCAGGCGTTCTGGTCCCATCCCGTCGTTGCGTCGTAATACGCGGAGGAATTGGGATTGGGCAAATTGTTGGGGTCGTAGCAGTAGGACCAGTAGTCGTAGAGGGGAGCGGGATTGGGCTCGGCGGTGGTCGGGGGAAAGCCGTGCTTGGCGAACTTGATGACTTCGTGGGTGCCGTCGGCCAGCTGATAGCCGAAGATGCCGGCGACCATGATCTGATCCTCGCTGCTCTTGAGGCTCTTGATCTCGTTGGCAATACGCTTGTAGTTGGTGAGAGGGTTGCATTTCATGGAGGCTGCCGACGACGTGTCGTAGACATTGCCAGGTAGATTGGTAACGCCGTCCAAAGCCGACGGGCAGTATTCGTTGTCGGGCCTGGGCACACAGTCGCTGAAATTGGGCGTGCTGAAATCTTGCGTGGTGGGGTAGTCGCTGCTCAGATTGGTCCCGTTACACTTGTAGGCGCGCGTCGAACAGCGCAGGCTGGCCGTTTCCGTGCTCGCCAGATCAACGCCGTTGACGACGTTGCCGAACATACCGTCGTTGGGGTAGGCCGAGCAGTCGTCCTCGTCGGTGAGGAAGATCAGGCCGAGAAAGGCATCGGAGCGGACGAAATTCGCCCGCTGGGATTGATCCGTGCTGTCATCGGCTCCCGTCAAGCCCAAGGCCAGCTCGAAGGCTTCGATTTGGTGCTCTTCGCCGCAGCCATTGGTGCCCAGGTTGGTCGCCAGGCACCCGAACACATCGGCGATGGCGCCAGTGAAGTTGGGCGTGCCACCGATAGGGGTTTCGAGCCATGTCGCATTGGGATCGGTCACGCCACAGGCTGCGGCGCCGACCATTTGGAAGTGACCCTCGTCACCCCAGATGTTGTTGTTGTTGGCGGAGTCGGGAATACAGTTGGTGGTCTCTGCCGGAGACCACCTGCCGCCAGCACCCAAATCGCTGTCGATGATCGCGATGCGCAGGTCGGGCAGAGCTCCGGTGTTGGGATCCTGCAGGGCCGTGATCAGCTTGGGGAACTGGAGCTTCAGCTTGGCCTGCTTGGGCGCCATGGAGGGGGAGTCGTCGATCATGAAGACCAGATCGAGCTTGCGCAGCGATCCCGCGGCGCCCGCGGCCCCGTCGATGCCACTGCCGGTCCCGGGGCCAACGCTGCTCCCGCCCCCCGCGCCGAGGCTACCCACGTCGATGCCGCTATTCGGGCAGGCGGCGAAGAGAAGGAGAGCGAGCGGCACCACAATCGGTTTGATTTGCATGATGGGGACCTCCATTTGTCCTGTTGTCCGGCCGGAAGGTAAGGTTTCATTTTTCTGCACGAGCTTGGGTCGACATGCTTAGATGGCGCCAATGGCGATGGCCTGTGCGATGATGGTCGCGGCGCTCGTGGCGGAGGCGACGCTCATGGCGGGCAACGGCGTCGCCGTCCGCGGCAGCACCGATTGCCCGTCCAGCGAGGCTATACGGACCCGGCTCGCTCCTCTCCTGCCCGTTGGCGGCGCCACGGACACCGCGTGGGTAGAGGCGGGCGCCGGGCCGCAAGGAGCATCGGAGTTACGGGTGCGCCTGCTGCGGGGGGACGCCAGCACTGTGGCCGATCGTCGTTTGACCCTCCAGGGCAGCTGTGAAGAGATGGCAGACACGGTGGCAGCGGTGCTGGCGGCTTGGGAGGTGCCGCAGATGTCGTCGCCTGCGAGGGGCGTGGCGGCAACCGCTGGGGCTCCTCCTGATCTTGTCCGCCCCGGCCCGGCCCGGCGCCGGGTAGAGCTATGGCTGGGGGCCGGGGGAGGAGCGTATTTCGTGGATGGCATGGCGGCCACCGGGAGTCTCGAGGCGATGGCGGGGCTGGCCGGCTCGCACATCCAGGCGCGCGCTGCGGCAGTGGCGCAGAGCGACCGCGATCTGGATCTCAGTCCAGGGCGGGTGGTTTGGCGCCGCACTTATGCTTCACTCGGGCCGGGCTGGACTACCCTGGGCATGCCGTCGGGTTGGTTGGGGGCCTCCTGGTTGGCCTCGGCCGATGCAGGGATCTTGCTCGGGTGGTTAAGCGCGGCGGGAAGCGGATTCGCCCTGAATCGGCAGCAGGATGCCTTCGAATATGGCGTGGCAGCGGGCGTGCGCGGGCAGCGCCGTTGGGGCGCATGGAAGTTGTGGCTGGAGGGACGGGCGAGCATTTTGGTTTCGCGCGAACGAGTCGTCCTGGATAATTCATCGTTGTCGGCCCAGCTGCCGCGTTATGACCTGGTCGCTGTTCTTGGCCTGTCGCGTCTCGTTTTTCGGTGAAACCTGAGGACCGGGAGCGGACAATAGAGGGGATACCCATGTCACCACCCCGACAAGTCGGGGAAGCGGGCCTCGCCGAAGCGGTGAGTCATTACGGCTTTCCCCAGGTCTACCGCGACTACGCGGGCCGGGTCGCTCGCTGGGCCGGACGACTTGGCGGTGCGGGCTGCGACGTAGAAGACGTTGTGCAAGAGGTATTCCTGGTAGTAAGTCGCAAACTGGCGAGCTTCCGCCGCGAGGGAAACCTCACCTCGTGGTTGTTCCAGATCACCCGCAAGATCGTGGCCAACCAGCGCCGCCGCATGCGCTGGCGTCGCCTGTGGACCGGAGACGAGGACATGGTGGCGACTGGTTTGGATCCTGACGCAGAGCTAGACCGCGGGCGCACCATCGCCCTCTTCCATCGCGCTTTGGATCGTCTGCCGGAGAAGCAGCGAACCGTGCTCGTGCTCTACGAGCTCGAGGGTTTGTCCACCGCTGCTATCGCGGAGCTAGCAGAGCGCCCGATCTCCACTGTCAAGGTCCAGCTGGCGCGAGCGCGGCAAGGTTTCGTCGTCGCTTACCGCCGTCTTCTGCGCAAGGAGTGTGGGAGCGACGCGGTCGCCCTGGCCCAGCTTGCGCAAAGAGTGGTCGTGGCCGCGCCGCCATTGCCGCGCTTGGGAAGGAAGACGTCATGAGCAGCCTGTTCGCCGATCCCCCCCGCCTCAAGGAACACTACGACCAGCTCGATGTGGCGGAACGCATCGCTGGGCAGGTGGTACGCGACATGCCTGAGCCTGTTCCTCTGGCAGGGGCCACGCTGGCCAGCATCGCGGCGGCGATCAATGCCCGGAGGAACGGGCGCGGCATGGGGCGACTGGGCTATATGGGGCGACTGGGCTTTATGGTAGGCGGTGGCGTCCTGCTCGGTTGGGTGACCGCCGCCTCGGCTGCGCGCCTCGATCTCATACCCAACTGGATCACTCGCGTGGTGCACGGCGAAGCCAGGACGTATGTCTCTCCAACCGGGGCGGGCATGCCAAAGGCGCGACGGATGGCCAAGCTCGTCGTGCCGCCACCGCCGGCGCTCGGGCAAGACGAGGGCCATGTGCCCCCTGCCCCATCTCTCCTCGGGGCGTCCAGGCCAGCGCCTGGGAAGGAAGAGGGCTTCACGGCCCATGCCCAGCTAGCCGGCGGACAGAGTGTCAAACCGCTCGCAGCTCACGGCCGCGGGGTGGGCCAACCGTCGCCACCAGTTACCGGAGAGACGGTCACAGTGGCCGCCAAGGGCGGAGGGGCGCGTCTGGCTTGGCTCGCTGATGGCCACCCACCCCGGGTAGACGACGGCGAGGGCTTGCCCGCTCCAGGGCCCGCACGGGCTCCGGCATCGCTGGCTGGGCCGGCGGAGCATCCGCTGGCGCCGGCGATCGTGGTGCCGGAGCGCCTCGCACCCTCGACCGCGCCTCTCATGGGAGAGCATGGCCCAGTAGCACCGCGGGCAGGGCCAGAACCGGATGATCCAGGACCTCATAGCTCATCCGGTTCGCCCCATGGGGCGGCACAACGCTTGAGGGAGGCAGTACATGCCCTGCGCGTCGACCATTCGCCGCGGCAGGCGCTGGCCATACTCGATCGTAACGCCGATGAGCTTCCCGACAAAACCTTCGTGGAGGAGACGCTCCTCCTGCGAGTCGAGGCTATGCTGGACTTGGGGCAGCACGAGGCGGTCTTGCGGCTGCTCGATGGCGCCACGCTCACTGGCGTGGCAGCATCGCGCGACCTCCTGCTCACGCGTGGCCAGTTACGGGCGGCGGCCAATCGTTGCGTCGAGGGAATTGGCGACTTCGACCTGGTGCTTGAGGCAGGCGGGCGTCCACCCAGGCAGGCCTTGCTCGGGCGCGCTTCCTGCAGGCGGAAGCTCGGCGATGTCGCGGGTGCCCGGGCTGACCTCGAGCGCTACCAGCGAGAATTCCCAGACGCTCCCGTCCCATAGCGACGCGTGGCCGTGCGTGCAAGGCCGGGCGACAGAACGCCAGTTCCCCTCCCCGACCCCATCATCCCCCATCCGGAGTTTTCAGGAATTTGGCACATCCCACGCGAGCGATGCAGGTTGTCCTTCTTGCGTTGGCTCTTCTTGCAGCCAGGAGCTAGACGCGACGACCTCCCATCGCGAATTGCCCGAGGCGCTGCTCTCACGGCCAACTAGGCGCTCGCGCTTGATGTCGTTGGTGTGCTCGTGATCGGTGTCGTTTGTCGCCACCTGCTCGGGAAGGTCGTCATAGAACCGGACGCTCGCCAGAATGCAAACCGGCAGCAGGCCAGCCCCGATCGCACCGGAAGGACTGAGCGCTGGGATCAGGCCTCATGCGCTACCCGCCACGACCGCTTGAGAAATTCGGCGACCGGCAAGACATCAATACCGTCAGAGGTCCGTCGGGGCTGCGGCTCCACGCTCGGCCGTCGAGGAAGAGCCAGAACACGTGAAATCATGACTATCGTTTATCCTGATAAAGAGAAGTAACAAGCTCCCTTAGGACCATCGCCCGGCGTGGCGTGCAGCGGACTTCGCCATTCCGCCCGCTCGCAAGGTCGCCGACGGGGCCAGGGGCAAGTGGCAGCGACGTCTTAATGCGGAGTAAGCAGGTCGTCTTTTGTTTGGCGCTGGACAGGGGCGCTGCTATCTTGGCCCTTGATGACATCGGCCATGAACCACGCCCGCGACCTGGGCGACATCAACCCCAGCTCTCCGCGTGTTAAGCGGTTGCTTGGCACCATGCGTAGCCTGGAATACCGCCCGGACGCCTTGATTCAGGTGTTGCACGTGGCCCAGGGGATGTACGGCTACCTGCCGCTCGACGTCGTCCGCTTCGTGGCCAAGGAGTTGCGCGTCCCACCTGCTCGGGCCATGGGCGTGGCTACCTTCTATCACTTCTTCTCTCTGCGTCCCAAAGGTGACCATACCTGTCTGGTTTGTACGGGAACCGCGTGTTACGTCAAGGGGGCGCAGGCGGTCATCGACCGCATCGAGAAGGACTTCGGCATCAAGACTGGCTCTACCACTCCCGACAACCGCTTGAGCCTGGCCACCGCGCGCTGTATTGGCGCCTGCGGCATGGCGCCGGCGGTGACCTTCGACGAGGAGATTCTGGCCCGCGTCAAGCCCGAGGAGGTGACCGCCCGGTTGCGCAATAAGCTGGCGCAGGTCGCGGCATGACCGCGCAGGAGCTCGATGCCATCGCGGAGCGGGCGCGCGGTAAGAGGGCCAGCACCGCCCGCCGGGTCTGTGTATGCACCGGGGCCAGTTGTCTTTCCGTGGGGGCCGAGGCGGTGCTGCAGGGGCTGCGCAAGAGGATCGAGGAAAGGCAGCTGGGAGAGCGGTGCGCGGTGGCCCCCACCGGTTGCATGGGTGCGTGCAACCAGGGGCCTCTGGTGCTGGTGCTGCCCGACGATACGATGTACGAGAAGGTCTCGGCGGAAAATCTGGGCGAGGTGGTCGAGCGGCATCTCGCCTTGGGGCAGCCGGTGGAGGCCATGCGCGTCTTTGCCAGCAACGGCGCGGCCGCCACCGGCAAGGCGCACGATCACCCCTTCTTCCGCAAGCAGGTCAAGGTGGTG
>Ga0187889_10000609_pt1 | contig 42296 bp, 34 predicted proteins | sample June2016WEW_7_10_2_FD_132992 | JGI IMG/M metagenome (GOLD analysis project Ga0187889, IMG submission 132992) | Peatland microbial communities from SPRUCE experiment site at the Marcell Experimental Forest, Minnesota, USA - June2016WEW_7_100 | ecosystem: Environmental > Terrestrial > Soil >... | reverse complement strand
GAGCACCGAGACGCTCAACTGGTCTACATGCGAGACCTGATCCAGCTCGCGCCGGAACTGGGCGCCAAGACCGTCCGGGTCTTCCTGGCCTGGAGAGGAGTCACGCAAAAGCAAGGGCTGGCGTCGTACAGTCTCTCGGAACCCTTATGGGAAACCGTCCACCAGGGGTATGCGCCGGACGAAATATGGGACTGGTGCCGGGACGGCATGGTGCAATGTGCCAAGTACGCCGCGGACGCGGGTGTGACCCTGGCCTTACAGAATCACAAACCGGTGATCAAAGATCACCACGATGTGCTGCGGATGGTGAAGGAAGTTAACTCTCCGCATCTGAAGGTCTCGCTCGACGCCTGGATCATGGACGACAAGTCTCCGGCGGCCATTCGCCAGGCGGCTCTCGATGTGGGTCCCTTGCAGGCGCTTTCGCATTTCGGCGGGGAGTTCAAGCGGGAGGCGGATGGAACTGCCCAGGGGCCGGAGTTCTACGCTGCCTTCGTCAAGGCCATGCACGAAATCGGCTATAAGGGTTACATTGGGTACGAACTCTGCCATACCCTGCCGGTGGTCGATGGCCAGACCGTCGGCCTGGAGTTTGCCGACCAGTGCGCGGAGGGCGCCGCGATCTATATGCGCGGGTTGATCAAAGCCAGCCAGAGCTGATTCGCGTCATTCTGAGGGAGGTAGCCGCGGCGACCGACCGAAGAAGCTGCAATCCCCATTCCGCTGCAGCCCACTGCAAGATCCTTCGCCCGCCCCGCCCGAAGGTCCGCCGATCTGGAGGGCGGGCTCTGGATGACAACACTGGCGAGTGGAGGCATCGTACCTGCAGCCTGCTTGATGTTGCCCCTGTGGGACCGGCCGAAGCAGCCTCGGCAGACCTCGGATTCATAACCGCGATAGTGGCAGCCAGCCCAGCCCTCGAAGTTCTATTGCCAGTTCATAATGAGGCGGAGAGTGTCGAAGGTACTATCCGGGAAATCTACGGGGCATTGTCGCCACAAGTAGCACTGCGATTCATCATCTGTGAGGACGGGAGTGTGGACGGCACAAAGAAAGTGGTGATGCGCCTGGCTGCATCGCTTCCCCCTAAACTCACCATGAGTGAAGAGCGCAAGGGATCTACGCTGGGAGGTTCAGTGGAGACGATGGACACCGTCGAGGACGCCGAGGCCAACAGGCTCGTGGACGCCCTCACGCGGTTGGTTGTGGAAAGTCCTTAGCCTCTTGGGCGGGAGCGCGGAAGTCTTATGGCGAGGCTCCGGCCTCGGCGGCTAACTCCGGCCCAGGAGGAAACGCGCCGCGCGTTTGAGGCGTGTGCGCAGGAGCAGCCGGGCGCGCAGATCCATGAGAGGGCTGCGGCCCCAGCGCGCGCGGCACGCCACATCCACCCACGAGTCGGCGGGCTGGACCATGGTCCGCCTCAGGAGATGGGGGGCTGTCTCGAGGTAATTCATGCCCTCCATGGTCTCGCCGGCGAGGAAGGCCAGGTCGAAGGCTCCGCGCACACAGTTGTGCACGGCTTGGTTATAGAACCCGTACGGGTACGCGAACGAGACCACCCGCGCACCCAATAGCTCCGCCAGATCATTCCCGCTGCCCACGACTTCTCCGGCCAGTTCTTCCGCGGCCAGTGTCGTCAAGTCCGCATGCGTTCTGCTATGGGCGCCAAACTCGACTCCCTGGGCAGCCCAGTAGCGAATCTGCTCGGCGGTCATGAGGCGCAGAGTATTGGAGCTACGCGCCTCGCCCCACGCGTTTGTTCCTCCCAACTGTCCGGTGACGACGTAAACCGCAGCGCCGAAACCGTAGCGGCGCAGAACGGGTAAGGCATGTTCGGCCAAATCCGCGTAAGCATCGTCGAAGGTGAACAGCACGGGCTTTGCGGGAAGCGGTTTGCCGTCGCGGCGCCAGGCCGCCCAATCTGCAGGCCGGATGCCCGCGTAGCCCCGGCGCGCGAGCCAGCGCACCTGGCGCTCGAAGCGCTGGGGAGAAACCGTTAACCCGGGAGGGGCGCCCGGCCGCAGGGGGCCGACATGGTGATATAGCAGCACCGGCAGCCGCCTGCCGAATTTACTGTCCAGGGCTTTTCCGAAGGCGAGCAGAAGCTCGTATCCGCTGCGCAGAAACCCCACGCGAGCCAGGGAATGGCGCAGACGCTTATAAGCTGGGTAGCCTAGTATGAGGGGCGCGGCCAGCGCCTTGCGCGTAAACACCAGTTCTTCCGTGCGAGCCCCGGAGTAGTAGAAGGCCCCCAGGTAGACGATCCCGCTCCCTAGCGAGGTAGCGATAACCCCCACCCATCCCGGGCGGGACAGGCGCTGGATGGCGATGGTGGCCGCCAGGCAGGCGAGACACGGGAGCAGCAATCCCTCCGCGGCCCCGGGCAACAGGTCGCGCACCCGGGTTCGGCATACCCGGGAGGCTATGCAAAGGTATGTCAACGCCGCAAGCAGCATGGGCAGGAGCAATCCCCAAGCGGCCCCCGCCATCCCCAGTCGCGGCAGAAGGGCCAGGCTCAGTGCCAGGCTCGTCACCGCCAGGCTACTTGAAACCATAAGCAGGGTGCGCACTTCTCCCCGTCCCCAGAGCACTTGGCAGGAAGGCGCCGCAACTCCCTGCATGAACACGGCCGCAGTCATCAGGCGCAATACCAGGACGCTCGCGGCGCGGGCTTCACCCACCCAGGCCTGCAATAGTTCCGGGGCGATGACGGCCAATACCAGGCAGAGGGGAAGCACCAGAACAATCGTCCAGCGGGTGCCGACTTCCAGGATTTCCCGCGTGCGGGCTATCTCCCCATCTCTTTGGTGCTGGCTTACCGCAGGGAACAACGCGTCCGCCGTGGACCAGATAATAGGCCCCAGGGATACCGGAAACTTCTGGGCAATGTAAAACGGCGCGATCCAGCCCGGGCCCAGCACCAACCCGACGACGACGGGGACCATCTGCCAGATCATGACTTCGGCGATGGTCGTGAGCTGGGTCGCGATGCCAAAGGGCAGATGGGTGCGCACCATATTCCAGTCGAATCGGCCCCAGCCGAAACGGAATTCTGCTTCCAGTCCGCTGACCACGGCCTGTCCTACCCAAGCAGCCGCCCCCGTGGCTATGACTTGCCACACCATCACCGCCAATAATCCTGTTCCCAACTTCAGCAGCGCAATGAATCCGAAGGCGCGCCAGAGCGCCCAGATGATGGCAAGCCCATTGCTCGTATCGAAGCGCCGCAGCCCGCGCAAAACGGCCATGGTGAAGGTGAGGAGCCGGTCGGCCAGGAAGGCAACTCCGGCCAACACAAACACCGCGGGGGCGATTTTCTGGCTTGCGGGGGAGAGGTGCAAACCGCTTTCGAGGGGAAGACCGAGGGCGGCGATGAGGATAGCGCCTGCGACCCCGACCAGGAAGTAAGCGTTCCGAGCCGCTTTGACAAACCTTGCCGCGTCGCCTCGGGTTTCACGGTCCAAGGAGGCAGCGACTTCGCGCGTCACGCTCAAGCCCAGACCAAAATCGAACAGCCCGACAACTCCCCCCACAGAGAGCGCGGCAATCCAGACGCCATAGGATTCGGTCCCCAAGCCGCGGAGCATGATCGGAACGAGCACAATGCCGATCACCCCTGCCACGATGACGCTGGCGTTGTTGAACACGCCATCGCGCATCAAGCGGACGCGTTCGTCAACTGCGAGCGCCTCATCCGCGGGGCTACGGGGGAGGGATTCCAGCCTCTCCCCAGGACCCAGCCCCGGCGCGCCCGGACTGGGCGGTTCCTGCCGCCTGCCCCTGAAACCCTCTTGCTGCTCATTCATTCGGTTCTTCTTCCGCTCGCCTGGGTTTGGGCCCAGCAAACCTCCGAAGCTTCCCGGTTCGGATAATTGGTTCGCTGCTGTGCGCTCTCTCGGACCTTGCAGCCAGGGGCGCTGATTCTATTTCTAGCAGGCTGCTGAAGAAGGGCCTCTGTCATGCTGAGCGCAGCGAAGCATCTCGCCTTGGTTCGGCCCTTTCACGCAAAAACCCAGAGCCAGATCCTTCGCTCCGCTCAGGATGACATCAGTGCGAGGCTTCTTCAGCAGCCTGCTCGAGACGCGGGGCGGCGAAGGACGAACAAGTCTGACCCGAATTCCTCGTAACCCCCTACGGTTTGACGGCGCGCAGGGCGATCAGAACCTGGAAGTCCGGGTCGCGATATTCCAGGTCCTCGCGGCGCAGATCTTCCACGGCAAACCCATGCAGAAACGCGACTGCCGCCAGGACGTTCCCGTAGGCTTTGACCTCCACGCGGTCTTTGGGGAAGACCTCCGCAAAGAGCCGGAGCAGGGAGAGGGTTGTAAAGCGCCAATAATCCCCACTGATGTTCATGTCGCCGCGGCTGATCTTCTGGATGCCGGGCGCAGTTACCAGCACGACGCCGCCGGGTTTCAGAATGCGGTACAACGTCCGGACAGCGGCCTGCACTTCATAGATGAGCAGGAGAACTTGCGTGCAAATGATGCAATCGAACGTGTCGGAGGGAATTGCTTCGCCCCGGGCCAAGTCCGCCACGATGGTCGCCTGCAGATTACCTTCGGTAAGGTGGAGGACATCCACCTTGGTTGCCTTGGCGCCACCGAATCGGCGCGCGTAGGAATCGTCACAGAAATCCAGCACATGGCCCCGCACGTCGCCCGCGTGCTCAGCCAGGAATTTCTCAATGTAGTAACGATCGATAATCTGTCCTCGGCTCCCTCCGAAATCGGTGCTGCTCACGGGGATGGTCCGTCGCAGGCTGCCCAGGTTTGCGTCGCTCCGAAACCGGCCGAAAAAGCGCTGCCCGTGCAGTTGCTGGCTCCTCAACCAGCGGCGAAGCGGAGGAGGGAGAATCGCTTTCACGAGGTCCTTAGCTGTCATGAGCAACCCCAGCGTTTGTGCGGCACGAAGTGTGAGACGGTAGCATGAGCTTCCAGTCCGAGCCTGCTGTAGCGCCGGTGTCCCCACCGGCGACCGGCGATGAGGACATCGCCGCTACAAAGACCAATCGCCGCTCGCAGAGTGGTGTGCCGACCGGTTATCACACAGACTCTCAACGCTCATTCTGCCGAACGTTGCTTCGCGCGTCAACAGGGGAAGCGCCGGACTCTGTGAATGGCGAAGAGAGCGGGGCCAGGGTGATGCTGGTGTATACTGGGGCACCCAAGGAGCAGGCACCGTGCTGACCAGAAAGCGAATCTCCGTCGTGATACCCGTTTATAACGAGGTGGCGACCATAGCCGAGATCCTTTGCCGGGTGCAGGCCGTCGATCTCGATAAGGAAATTGTCGTCATTGACGACGGTTCGATGGATGGGACTCGTGAATTCCTGACCGAGCTTGCCGGGTGCGCCGGGGCTGCCTCACCCCATATGACGCTCCCGCAAGGCGGGGCTCCGCTGCGTGCAGACAATATTCGCGTGGTCTTCCAGGACCGAAACCGCGGGAAGGGTGCCGCGCTGCGGCGCGGGTTCCAAGAGGCGCGGGGCGAAATCGTGATTATCCAGGATGCCGACTTGGAATACGACCCGGCTGATTACCACCGACTTATTGCGCCCATTGAGGCTGGAAGGGCCGACGTGGTCTATGGTTCGCGTTTTCTCGGCGGCCCCCACCGCGTCTTGTTTTACTGGCACTATGTTGGCAACCAGGTTCTGACCTCGCTCTCGGATATGGTGACGAACTTGAATCTGTCCGATGTGTGGACGTGTTACAAAGCCTTCAAGCGGGAGGTCCTGCCGACGCTTGACCTGCGGGAGGATCGCTTTGGATTTGAGCAGGAGATTACCATTAAGATTGCGCACGGGGGTTGGCGGATCTATGAGACACCCATTTCGTATTACGGGCGAACCTATGCGGAGGGGAAGAAGATCACCTGGAAGGACGGAGTCCGAGCCCTTTGGTGTATCCTGCGCTACAGCCTCCTGCGGGCTCCCGGGAAAGTACCCCCGGCGAAGCTTGTTCCTCCACCCCTGAATAGGGGTAACGGAGGAAAGCCGGTGCCATGAAAAGGGTGTTGCACTGCCGCCCCGGCGTACCCGGGGAAGCCTGCGGGGGCTCCGGTAGTGGGTCAGTTTGCTGTAGCGGCGCTCTATGAGCGCCGGAATCTATTGAATCAAGAGCTGGCGGTCATAGACCGCCGCTACAAAAAACCAAAGCGACCCACTGCGGGGGCTCCCGTGGGCCGGGCAACCGCTCATTCCCATGAAGCATTTCAGCTACGCGAAGATTCTGCTGATAATCTTTCTGATAACCTTGCCGTTCGTCAACCCCTGGGTGCGCGGCGACGGAGTGGGTTACTACTCCTATGTCCGATCTCTGCTGGTCGAGCACCATTTGAGTTTTGAGAACGATTGGCGCAGAGCCAACCCAAGTTTCCGCATGTACAGCGTCGATCCGCAGGGTCACATCGACCCTATATGGTACACAAGCACCGGACACCTGAAGAATCGCTACGCGGTGGGGGCGTCCATGCTCTGGGCGCCCTTCCTGATTCCCGTCCACGGCGTGACGCGGGGGCTCGAGCGCTTTGGTTTGAGCGTCAGGGCAGACGGCTTTTCCAAGCCCTATGTCTTGACCATGGCGCTGGTGACTGCCCTGTGCGGCTTCCTGGGGCTCGGGATCTCTTTCTACTTGGCCAGCCGCCTCGTCTCGGAACGGTGGGCTTTCCTCGCCACCCTGGGCATCTGGTTTGCCAGTTCGCTGCCCGTCTACATGTATTTCGATCCTGCCTACTCGCATGCGCATTCGGTGTTCGTGGTGACGCTTTTCCTTTATTACTGGCAGCAGACCCGTGCGCAGCGCAGTGTGGCACAGTGGGCGGTTCTCGGCTTGCTGTCGGGGCTCATGCTGGACATCTACTACCTGAACATCGCCGTGCTGCTGGTTCCGCTCCTCGAATCACTGCGAGGTTACGGGCAGGCGTGGCGAACCCCTCGGCATGATTGGAAAGCCTGGCGCGGGCTTTTCCTGGGCAACGTCGTATACTCCGTGGCGACGCTGGTCGCATTCCTGCCGACTCTGATCACGCGGAAGATCATCTACGGACATTTCTTGGAACTTGGATACGCGGAATTCGGGCAGCCGCAGTGGACCCACCCAGCGCCATGGCAGCCGCTGCTTTCTTCCAACCATGGACTGCTCACCTGGACACCCATCATCATTCCGGCGATGCTGGGCTTGGTGCTGCTCCGCAAATACGACCGTGAGCTTGCCGTCTATGCGCTTGCCGCAGTCGCGACCTTCCATTACCTCGTGGCGTGCCATCCGGATTGGCATGGCCTCTCGTCGTTTGGAAACCGCTTCTTCCTTTCGCTGGTCCCCTTCTTTGTTTTGGGACTCGCCGTTACCCTCCAGGAAGCCGCGCGCTGGTTCAAGCGCGAGCGGACGGCATACCTCGCCAGCGGGCTCGCGATCGGCGGATTGATTCTCTGGAACCTGGCCTTTATTTTCCAGTGGGGGACCGGCCTCGTTCCTCACCGGGGACCCATCTCCTGGAAGCAAATGGTCTATAACCAGGTTAGGGTTGTTCCCGGCAGACTGGGTGACGCTTTGCAGTCCTACTTCGGTCACCGCAACGAGATGATGCAGCGCATCGAGAACAAGGACGTCCAGCAACTGCGCGAAGAGCAAGGCCAGCCGGGCGAGTGATCAGGAGGTCCTAGATGCGTTCGATCGAGAGAGTTCACGCCCTGGTGGCGGGCAAGCCGGTGGATCACCTACCCGTGCAGCCGGTCATCATGATGTTTGCCGCACGCCATCTGGGAATTCCATTCATTGAATACACTCGGGATGGCAGGAAGATGGCTGCGGCGCAGGGCAAGCTGGTGCGGGATTTTGGCATCGACTGCCTGCTGACCTGCTCCGACCCGGCGCGCGAGGTGATCGACATTGCCGGCGAGGGGAGCATCAAGTGGTACGAGGACCAGGGGCCAGCCATCCGCGAAGAGCGGGCGGCGCTGCTGGACAAGTCGCGGCTGGGAACCTTCCGCATTCCCGACCCGTTGGGGGGCGGGCGGATGCACGACCGGATCCAGGGGATTGAAGTCATGCACCAGGAGTTCGGCGGGGAAGTCTCGATCGTGGGATGGGTGGAAGGCCCGCTGGCGCTGGCCGCCGAGTTGCGTGGGTTGACGCGGGTGATGACGGACTTCGTTGACGATCCCCCCTTTGTGCATGCCTTGTTGGATTTCACGGCCGAGGTCGCGATCGTCTATGCCGCAGCGCAGATTCAGGCGGGGGCGGATACGGTGGGTATGAGCGATGCGGCCGCCAGCATGATGGGACCGCGGTATTACGGGGAGTTCCTGTTTTCGAGGCAACGGCGCGTGGTGGAGTCTATCCGCCGGGCTCACCCGGAAGTTATCGTCCGCCTGCACATGTGCGGAAACACCGATCCCCTGATTCCGCAAATGAAGCAGTTGCCAGTCCAAATCTTCGAGTTGGATTCCCCGACGAACCTGAGCGCGGCGCGCGCCTGCCTGGGACCGGAGCGGGTGATCCTGGGTAATGTGGCGACGATCACCGACATGTTGGAAGGAACCCCGGAACGGGTCTACGAAGCCTCCCGCCGGTGCCACGAGACCTGTGGGAAGGCGCACATCGTGGGCACCGGCTGCGAGGTGCCTCCCGCTACGCCAGCGGAAAACCTCCACGCCATGGTCCGCTATTCCCGAGAGCACCACCCCGAGGAGTTCGCCCCCGCTCAGGCGGGCTAGCAGTAGCAAAACTGTTTCTTAGCGAAAACTCCGCAGGTTACGTGGGGTAGGGATACATCGCCTGGGCGATGCTCATTCCCAGCACATCAATCTTAGAGAGGTCGGCCGTGCCTACACCGGCTTGTTCGGCAAGCAGTAAATGGTTGTCGCAAGTCTGGAAAGGTGCCGTGCCGCGCATGGCTTGCGGATCGGGGTAGCCCATCACGGCGACGCCCACCGCATCTGTGGCGATAGGATTCAGTCCAACAATCATTACGCCGGGCGTAACGAAGGCCGCCGTCGCTGCCCAGGGACCTTCGCCGCCGCTCATGGACGTGATCCCGTCGAGGATGGCGATGTGCACGGGCCGCGCACCGCTGATATCGGCCACGATGCGCGGTACCCGCGCGCCTGCATCCGCCATCGGAGTGACGTCGGGGCGCGCTCCCGGCGGTGGATCTGAATTCCAGCCGGGAGTGCCGTTCCCGTGGAGCCGGCCACGATAGCCTACCGCGTTTTCACTCACTGCGTCGGTGCCATAGAGAGAATTGGGCGTCGAGCCAAAGACGCACTTCGTGGAAAGCGTCACACCCGCGGTGAGGTGCTGCTTCAGCTTGGCCATGGAGATGAACACGTCTGTGTCCTGATAGCAATGATTGAGCTCGAAATAGCTGAACAGGTAGCCGCCGCCGGGAACATTCAATCGAACGTACGAAGTGCCACTTCCCAGGTTGCGCGTGTTTTCGAGTTCCACGTTGCCAACCCCCAGCAGCGTGTTGACGTCCCACTGCGCCATGGTGAGGATGTCGCTCAGGGAACTGAGAAAACCGACCGAATCAACGAAGCGGACCATCCGGGCACCATTCTGGAAGAGCAAGGAAGCCAGCGCGATGGCCGTGGCGCCATTTGTGATGAACGACTCGCCGGGAGGCAGGCCGAACTGATTCTCAAACGTGCCATCGTTGGTCAGGTTGATCTTCACGGTGACGGTCTTCCCATGGACGAGCGACCCAATGCCGCCAAGCAGGCTGAACGCCTGCGCCAGTGCTGGCTGCACACTGCTGCCGTAATCCTTGCAGGCAACAATCGCGACTCTGGAGGCTGCGGGCGTCGGCGGGGTAGTGGGGGTGCTGCTTTCGGAACTGCCGCAGCTCTCCGACAAAAGAATTGGCGTGCCCGCTGCAATCCCCAACCCCAGGCGCAGAAACGACCGGCGGGTGCACTCGGATGATTTTGTCATGGCGCGCTTCCTTCTGTGGACACGGTTGCGGAAAAGACCGCGGAGGAGCGGGGGAAACTGGTGTGATTGTGGAGAATTGGATTGGGACTCCCTGTGGCCGGGGCTGGCGCACAGCGCAACTCTGCGGTTCGTAGATTTGCCCTGGCAGGCGTTATGATACTTTGTGTTACGCCTGTCTACCAGTGTTATTTCGCGGGTGGCGCCGACATCGCCTTTTATGTCGGGGACCGCTAGTGTCCTGAGTCAGAAGTTCGCTGACAATGTCTCCCCCTTGCGGGCGACTGTTCCCGAGCCCCGTCAGGGGCGCAAGATCGTAGCCCAGGGCGCAAGCCCTGGGGGAGAGAGCCCTCACCCCGCCTTCGGCACCCCTCTCCCGCGCGGGCGGGAGAGGGGAGGGGGTGAGGGAGGGCTCCCCTACCCACGGCTGACGCCGTGGGCTACCTTCTTTCGCCCGCTCCGCGGGCTGACTTCATCAACGAACTTCTGACTCAGGACACTAGGAAGCCAGGACAGGGGTAGTGGGTCAATTTGATGTAGAGGCGGCTTTACGCCGCCATTTGGCGAGGTAAACTCGCCGCCACAGCATCAAATTGACCCACTACCAGGACAGGCGATGGCTAGGACGCGGTGACAGAGATGTCGCGCGGGTTCGTGGGGCCCATATATAAAAGACAAGGTGTGCGCCACCCGCGGATCTCAGAGCTGCGCTCTGCGCCAGCCCGCGGACAGATCAGGTGCTATTTGTACCGGACAGATGACATGCTAACGAAAGGGCATGATGTGTTCTCTTGCAAGGGCCAGCGAAAAGGATTAGATTATGAGTCGTGATTGGCCGGATTTCGGTCTGGATGCCTTGGGGGGAGGTTACGCATTTGCTTGATGGCGGGGGCAGAATACTGCCAGGCGTTGCCAGCCACTTGAGGTCGTGATCCGGAAGAAGGCTTTGTTTGTTGTACCTATGTTATACGGATTTTGTTAATCTTAGATAAGCATATAACTTTACAGGCTTTACATCGAGCGGGAGTAATTCAGCGGTAGAATGCCAGCTTCCCAAGCTGGACGTCGCGGGTTCGATTCCCGTCTCCCGCTCCATCCTTTCAAGAACAGGGGTAACTATGGCCAAGGAATCCGAAATTAGTCGTCGCGAATTCTTGACGTCCGGTGTGCAGACCACCGCGGGGGTCGCGGCCCTCAGCGGAATTACCTTTCTGACCCGCCCGGAGCGCGTCTTCGGCGCCAATGATCGGGTACGTGTGGCGGTGTGCGGCGTGCACGGCCGGGGCATGGACCATGTCCACGGCTACCATGCTCTCAAGAACGTGGAGGTCGCCGCGCTCTGCGACGTCGATGAAAACGTGCTGGCGGAGCGGGTGGCGCGCATGGAGAAGCACGGCGTCCCCAAGCCAGCCACCTTCGTCGACGTGCGCAAGCTCCTGGAAGACAAAACCATCGATGCCGTTTCCGTTGCCACGCCCAACCACTGGCACGCCTTGATCGGTATTTGGGCCTGCCAGGCGGGAAAAGACGCTTACATCGAAAAACCCATTTGCCACAACGTGTGGGAAGGCCAGCAACTTGTGAAGGCTGCGCAGAAGTACAACCGCATGGTCCAGCACGGCACGCAAATCCGCTCCGCCCCCGCCCTCAAGGAGGCCGTGGAGAGAATCCGGGGTGGCCTCCTGGGTGACGTGTACATGGCCCGGGGCTTGTGTTTCAAGTGGCGCAAATCCATTGGCAAAGCCGCCGAAGAGGCCATTCCACAGGGTTTCCATTACGACCTGTGGACCGGGCCCGCCAAGCTGCTTCCTTACACGAAAAATCACTCCCACTACAACTGGCACTGGTTCTGGAATTACGGCAACGGCGACCTGGGTAACCAGGGAACGCATCAGATGGACGTGGCGCGCTGGGGACTGGGCGTTGGCTATCCGACCCGGGTCTCCGCCGTGGGCGGCCACTTCCTGTTCGACGATGACCAGGAAACTCCCAACACCCTGAACATCAGTTGTGAATATGACCTGCCCAACGGCAAGCGTTGCCTGCTGGAGTTCGAGGTCCGCCACTGGATCAGCAATCGCGAGGCTGGCATCGGCTCAGAGGCTTTTGGCAAACCCCAGGGGCCCATTCCCACGACCGGGATGGGGGTTCCGGCGGGCGGTGACCGCAACACCATCGGGAACATCTTTTACGGCTCCAAAGGTTACCTGGCCACAGGAGATGAAGACGTTTGCGCTTATCAATCCTGGCTGGGCGAGGAGCAGGAACCCGGACCCAGTCGCCAAGCCGGCGGCGACCACTACGGCAACTTCATCGACTGCGTGGTGAGCCGCAAGAAGGAAGACCTGAACGCTCCGGTGGAAGAGGCCGTGATTTCCACCACCCTCGTGCACCTGGCAAATGCCTCTTACCGTTTGGGTCGTTCCCTGAAATTCGACCCTGCCACTCGCACTGTAATCGGGGACGAGGAAGCGAACTCTCTTCTCCGTGATGGTGACCGGGGCTACCGCGAACCGTTTGTGGTTCCAGAACAGGTTTAGCAGGCTGCTGAAAAAGGGCACCTGTCATGCTAAGCGCAGCGCTGTCATGCTGAGCGCAGCGAAGCATCTCGCCTTGGTTCGGTCCTTTCGCGCAAAAACCCAGAGCCAGATCCTTTGCGCAGTTTATCCTGAGCGGGCAGGGCGAGATTCTTCGCGTAGTTTACCCTGAGCGCAGCGAACGGGCTCAGAATGACAGCGAAGGACTCAGGATGACAGCAGGGAAGCGTTTTTCCGCAGCCTGTAAAGCCCCGTCCTTCCAATTCCGTGGTGAGAAATCCGGGCCAAACCGTTGAAACAACCGTTTTCTCAATCGACAGAATGCGATAGACTCAGCCCGAAATCCCGAACATTCAGGGGGCGCCGAATGGTTTCAGCGAAGGAAGTCATGGTAGGTATCGACATGGGGGGGACCAGCCTACGGGCTCTGGTGGTGAATCCCCAAAACGAAATCCTGGCGGTCGAGAAGACACCCACCAACGTGGCGCAAAAGCCGGACGGATTAATCCGCGATCTGGCGGCGCTGGCCGAGGACGTGGTGCGCGCGGCGGGCTTGCGCAAGTCCCAGTTGCGGGCGGTCAGCATCGGAGCGCCGGGGGCCGTCGATCCCGAACATGGCGTGGTCTATCACGCGCCCAACCTGGGATGGGATGCGGTGCCCCTGGGTGCGAAGCTGGGGAAGTTGCTGCGCGTTCCCGTCTTTGTCGAGAACGATGTCAACGTGGGCGTGGTCGGTGAGCACGCTCTCGGCGCCGGGCGGGGGGCGCAGGACTTGGTTGGCATCTTTGTGGGCACGGGGATCGGGGGCGGAATCATCTTCCAGGGCCAGCTCTATCTCGGTGCGCGGGGGGCAGCGGCCGAGGTTGGTCACATGATCGTGCAGGTGGATGGCCCGCTTTGCGGTTGCGGGAACCATGGGTGTATCGAAGCCCTGGCCAGTCGCACGGCCATGGAGCGCGACGTGCGCGTGGCCATTCGCTCCGGCCAGAGGAGCTGCGTGCTCAAGCTCATGGAAGAGCGGGGCAAAGAGCGCATGACCAGCAGTGTCCTGCAACGCGCCCTCCGAAAGAATGACCCCGTGATGCGCAAAGTGATGAAACGCGCGCAATACTACCTAGGAATGCTGGTGGCGAGCGTGGTGAACATGCTCGACCCCGAGTGCGTGGTGATCGGCGGGGGGATTGCGGAACGCCTGGGCGAGAGCTATGTGGCGCCTATCCGTAAGACGGCCTACCAGAACTTTCTGCGGCGCCACGACGCGGAACGGGTGAAGATTGTCCCCGGCACACTCGGCGACAACGCCGGGCCGTTGGGGGCGGTCGTCCTGGCGCGGCGGCGTTTGCAGAGGTGAGCGCTGTCTGGCGGGGTGGACGTTGTGCAAACGAAACGAGCGGGGCCACTCAGGGAGGCGATGAAATGGCATCCACGAGTCGATTCAGAATCGCAATGCTCGTGCTCGGCGGATTCGTCCTGGCCATGCCCGCCTGGGCGCGCCGCCACGAGACGGGTTTCCTGGATCGTGTGGCCGCCGTGGACGGCGTGGAATACAGGTACCAGGTCTTTGTCCCGCGTAGTTGGGACCCGAAGGCGAAATGGCCGGTGATTCTCTTTCTGCATGGCTACGGGGAGGAAGGCGAGGACGGCCTGCTGCCCACCGACGTGGGAATTGCCACAGCCATCCGCAACCATGTGGACCGATTCCCTTTTGTGGTCGTCATCCCTCAATGCCGCAAGAATGACTGGTGGACGAACGCTCCCATGGAGGCACAGGCGCTCAAGGCTCTGGACCAAACCATGAAAGAATTCAAAGGTGACCCCCAAAGGGTTTACCTTACGGGACTTTCCATGGGCGGCTATGGGACCTGGGCCCTGGGCGCCCAGTACGCCGGTAGATTCGCGGCTTTGGCGCCGGTCTGCGGCGGGATTCGTCTGCCTCCCGGTGACGATATTCCTAATGCGCACAACACGGATGATTCGGCCGGCCCTTACGCCGCCATCGCGCGGAAGATTGGGAAGACTCCGGTATGGGTTTTTCACGGCGGCGCCGACCCGGTAGTTCCGGTCAAGGAATCTCGTCAGATGGTGGAGGTCTTGAAGGCGGCCGGCGGGAATGTCCGTTACACGGAGTATAGTGGCGTGGGACACAATTCCTGGGAAAAGGCTTACGACGAAGCGGATTTGTTCACGTGGCTGCTTGCCCAGAGGCTGTCGCATACCCCGTAAAGGGAAGGCGCGAGCCTTCTGAGCCATGATATCCATTTCACGCGCAGACGGGTCGTGGGTCAGTTTGCTGTAGCGGCGCTCTATGAGCGCCGGAATCTATTGAATCAAGAGCCGGCGGTCATAGACCGCCGCTACAAAAACCCAAAGTGACCCATTACGCGGAGGAGAGGTTACTTGCGAGATTTGAAGCCACTCGTTCTTTGTTCCCTTCTTTTGCTCGCCTGCGCACCGCGACTGGCGCGGGCGGATGAACCGGCCGGCACTGCCGTTGTGGCGGTCCATGTGGGCCGCCTTCTCGACGTGCGATCTGGGAATTACCTCACTGACCAACTTGTCCTGATCGTGGCCGGCAAAATCCGCGAAGTTGGCAACGCGCGTGATCTGCGGCCCCACGTTCCGCCCGGCGCCAAGGTCATTGACCTCTCCCGGTACACGGTTCTGCCCGGGCTGATCGACGCCCACACCCACCTGACGGGTAATCCGGATATGGAAGGCTATCGAAGCCTGGGAATCTCCGTGCCACGCGAGGCCCTGACCGGCGCGCGTAACGCCCGCGTGACCTTGGAAGCGGGTTTCACCACGGTTCGAAACGTGGGGGCGGGCGGATACTCCGACATCGCCTTACGGGACGCCATCAACGCCGGCGATGTTCCCGGCCCTCGCCTCGAGGCCTCCGGGCCTGCGATCGGCATTACGGGAGGCCATTGCGACAACAACTTGCTGGCGCCGGAGTTCCACTTCTTCGAACTCGGCGTGGCGGATGGGAACTCGGCCGTCATGGCGAAGGTTCGTGAGAACGTGAAGTATGGCGCCGATCTCATCAAATTCTGCGCCACGGGCGGCGTACTCTCGAAGGGCGACGCCCCGGACCTGGAGCAGTTCAGCCCCGAGGAAATGCGGGTTCTCGTCCAGGAGGCGCATCGGCTGGGCCGCAAGGCTGCTGCGCACGCGCATGGGGCACAGGGAATCAAGGACGCCGTTCTGGCCGGAGTCGATTCTATTGAGCACGGTAGTTTTATCAATGCAGATGATATCCAACTGATGAAGGAGCGCGGAACTTACCTGGTTCCCACCCTGTATCTTGCTGACTGGCTTTTGGAGAACTATCCCAAGCTGGGATTGACGGACGACATGGTGGAGAAAGCGAAATACGTCTTGCCCGCGGCCCGGCAAAACGTGGCCCGCGCCTTTCGCGAGGGCGTCAAGGTGGCCTTTGGGACGGACGCCGCCGTTTATCCCCACGGCCTCAATGCTCACGAATTTGCGGTCATGGTGAAGTTGGGCATGACGCCGCTGGGAGCGATTCAGGCGGCCACCCTGAATGCCGCGGATTTGCTGGGGTGGTCCGACCGCGTAGGTTCTATCGAACCGGGCCACTTTGCCGACTTGGTGGCAGTTGAGGGCGACCCCCTGCAGGACGTTACGGTCCTCGAGAAGGTTAAGGTTGTGATGAAAGGCGGGGAGGTTGTGAAAGGCGCCTCACCTGCCCCGTAACAGGCTGCTGAAAAAGGGCATCTGTCATGCTGAGCGCAGCGAAGCATCTGCTGCTTCTTATTGAAAACAGACCAAGGAGATCCTTCGCGGAGTTTATCCTGAGCGGGCAGGGCGAGATTCTTCGCTTCGCTCAGCATGACATCGAAGGGCTCAGGATGACATCAGCGCGAGGCTTTTTCAGCAGCCTGCCAAGCGAATTGACGGGCCGGTAGCTTTACTGTTTCACTCCTGGCATCCTCGATCAACATGGCAAAGGTTTCCGCAATACCTTCCCCCGAGAGGGCCGCTCGTGCCAACCAGCGGAACGCGCTGGCCGCTGGCTACCTGGGCTGGACGCTGGACGCTTTCGACTTTTTCGTGCTCATCTTCGTGCTCGCTCCCGTGGCGCACGATTTCCACGTTTCCCTGCCGCAAATTGTGCTGACGCTCACCGCCAGCCTCGCCATGCGCCCGGTCGGTGCCGTGCTCTTTGGCCTGATGGCAGACCGCTATGGCCGCCGCTTGCCGCTGATGCTCGACATCATTTCTTACTCGGTGATCGAGGTGCTATCGGGCCTCGCGCCAAACTACAGAGTGTTTTTCGTCTTACGCCTCCTTTACGGAATCGGCATGGGAGGCGAGTGGGGCGTAGGGGCATCGCTGGCCATGGAGTCGGTTCCTCCGAAGTGGCGCGGCATCCTTTCGGGATTTCTGCAAGAAGGCTACGCGCTGGGATACCTCCTGGCGGCAGCCGTCTATTCCGTGGTGTTCCCGCACTGGGGCTGGCGTGCCATGTTCTTGCTGGGTGGTTTGCCAGCTCTGCTCTCGCTCTTCATTTTCGCCAAGGTGAAGGAGACCGAGGCGTGGCATGAGTCTCGGACTGACTGGGGCACTTACGGGCGAGCCATCGCGCGCCATTGGAAATTGTTCCTCTACATGGTCATCCTGATGACCGCGATGAATTGCATCTCGCACGGCACGCAGGACTTGTTTCCCACCTTCCTGCAGCGAGAACGGCACTTCAGCCCGGAAATCACGGCGATGATCACTATGATTTCCATGGTGGGAGCCATATGCGGAGGAGTGGTGTTCGGGCTCTACTCAGACCGTCGCGGGCGGCGTCGCGCCATGGTCACCGCCGTGCTGTTGGCAATCGTCATCACTCCCGCCTGGCTGCTCGCGCCCAGCGTGGCGCTGATGGTTGCTGCCGCGTTTTTGATGCAGTTTATGGTGCAGGGCGGCTGGGGGGTTATCCCCGTCCACCTCAATGAACTGTCACCCAACGAGCTGCGGGGTTTCTTCCCGGGCTTTGCCTACCAGCTCGGAGTGCTGTTCGCTTCGAGCATCACTTACATGGAAGCGGTTTTGGCTGAGCATATGAGCTACGCGCAGTCATTGGGAATTCTGGCGAGTCTGGTTCTGTTGCTCGGCGTCCCCGTAATCGCACTGGGGCCGGAGGCGAGAGGCGCGGCGTTTGGAAAAAATACCCCGCCCAGTGGTTCACCCTGAACCCGCCCGGGCGCCACTCCCAGGTATCCGCCCGTCCGCCACCTGAGTTGACCTTGACCGGGCGGGCAGCCTGGATTACCTTGGGCGCTTTGCAAGGTTCGGTTTCATGATGATGGCGATGGAGAAGCCCGTTGATGAGTCAGACGGCTCAGCAGCCTGAGGTAACGCCTCAAATCTCCCGCGGAAGGATCGGTCTGGGTCGCGGGGCTGTTCTCTGGATTCTCTTTTTTCTGATCAGCTTTGGCTTGGGCTATGCCACGCTGAACCGCTACGACCCCAGGACTACCGGCCTCAAGGATACAGCGGCTTATTACGAAATCGTTGCCCACCGGCCGACGGCTGATCTTGAACACATGCGGTTCCGAGTGCTGGTCCCTTTTCTTGCCAAGCCTTTTTACTGGGCCGCCAGAGGCCGAGTGGGAACATGGGATCCCGTGTTCTTCGGACTGCTGGTGGCCAATTCTCTGCTTGTCGCTACCACGGCATTGTTGTTGGTGCGAATTGGTTGTCAGCAGGCCGGAGACTTGGCCGTGGCCTTGCTCGGAGCGACGATTTATTTGCTGAACTTCGAGGTGCCGAACCTCCGGCTGGCGGGATTGATCGATGCGGGTGAAGGCTGCTTCCTCATGTTCGTGGTCTGGTCTCTGCTCGAGGATCGGTGGCGGCTTCTCCCCCTTTGGGGTCTGCTCGGGGCTTTGACCAAGGAGACGTTCGTGCCATATTCGGCGGTCCTGGTCACTGTCTGGTGGCTGGTTTCGAGCCGTCGCCATACAGCGCGGCTCTCGCGGGCTGGGTGGGCCGCGGGCATGATGGCGGTTGCATTCGCGGCCGTGGGGATTCTGCAGGCGTGGTTGGTGGGACACGTCGTCTGGCCGTGGCAATTCGCGGCCACACTGGGGACCTGGCCGGGGTTTGCCGGCAGGTTCGTGCGTCTGCTCGCGGACCGGCAATCCTGGTACGGCTTCGTGTGGCTCTTGCCGCTGGGATTGTGGCGGTTGAAGCGTTTGTCGCGTCCGTGGTGCATAGCCAGCGCCACCACCGTTCTTTGCCCCCTGGTTCTCAGCGCCTACCATAATGCGGATCCGGGTACGTGGGGGAGGGCAGCCTTCAGTATTGCGGGTCCGCTGCTTAGCCTGTCTGTGGCTCTGCTCCTCTCCGGGCCGGCGCGTTCCATCGACAGTGAAGCAGCGCGGGTGCAGTGAGCATTGCGCACCCTGCAGACAATCTCCCGCGCTGACCGTTACACGCTGCCTGCATCCTGACGAATTCTTGCTTTCGGAGGTTTGCCCATGCGCTTGTCTTGCGGTTTCCTCGCTTTCATCCTGACGATTCCGATGGCCCTGGCGCAGGACCGATCTGCTTACGTCCGCGCCACCAGCGATGGCAAGAGCTGGACGATTGGCAATGACCTCGTCGAGCGGGAAGTTCGTTTTGAAGCACCTCACGGCCTCTACACCGAAAGTTGGCGGAGCAAAGTCACGGGGACCGATTTCATGAAAGTCGCCGGCCGCACGGAGTCCAGGGGCAGGGAATTTGCCTTTGTCGCCGGCGGCCAGGCCTACGCGGGATCGGGTGGGGGCGCCGGCGGGGGATTCGAACTCGAATCGCACAGCATCGCGGAAGCCGCACCCTCGGGAAAGGATCTGCGCATCCTCATGCGCTCCCGCGACGGCCGCCTTCGGGTCACCGTGCATTACGCGGTGTATGCGGGGCATCCGGTCATCCGGAAGTGGATTGAGATTGGCAATGTTTCGGCTGCCCCGCTTAGCTTGTCCCACCTGGTTTTCGAGGCCGTGAACCTTGCGCCGGCCCCGCCCGATGACCTGCAGGTTTCGGCGTTCTATGGCCAGGAGCCCCGCGAGATCTTCTATACGGGCCGCGTGGATGATGCCGCCATCACGGTTCGCAGTTCCCACTCCGGGGAAGGCTACGTCGTGATGAATGAGGTGCCTGGTTATCTCAAGCGTACCGAGATGGTTGATTGGGGCGAGGGCTTGGAGGTGATGTACGACACGGACTTGTTTCCTTTTGAGCGCACCCTCGCCCCGCAGGAAACTTTCTCCAGCGCCAAAAGTTCGGTGGCCTTTTTCCACGAGGGCGCCGGGCCGGCTGATCCCCATTGGGTGATGCCTGCCTACACTTCGGAAGTGTTGCTGAAGAAGGGCGGCGCTTACCAACCGCCCTGGATATACAACACCTGGGAGCCATTTTTCCGCGGCATCAACAGGGATATCGTGAGCGAGTTGATCCCTATTGCCAGCCGCATGGGGCTTGACGTTTTCACCATCGATGACGGATGGCAAGCGGAATATGGTGAGAACCCCATCAACTTGCAGGCGTTCCCGCGCGGCTTGGACGAAGTTGTACGGCTCGCCGAGGGCCAGCATCTGCGGCTCGGCCTCTGGGTGCCGCTGGCGGCGATCAGCACCCGGTCGGCCGTTTATCGTGAGCACCCCGATTGGGCCGCGCGCGAAGCCGACGGCCGGCCCAAGTTTACCAGCACCGCGGCAGGCCAGAGCGCCGTCATGTGCCTGGCCACACCTTATCGGAAGGTCGCCGCCCGGCGCATCAGCGACCTGATTGGCCGTTATCATTTGAAATACGTGAAGATTGATTTGACCACCGTGTTCAACGCTTATGGCGAAGGACCCGGTTGCCACGCCCAGGGACACGAGCACAAGACGTGGGCAGAATCGCTGGAACGGATTTACGAAGGCATTCAGGATGTGACCGACACCATTTACCGCGAGCATCCCGACATATTGCTGGACTTGACGTTTGAACTTTGGGGGCAGAAGCATGTGATTGACTACGGACTGCTCGCGGCGGGCGATCTGGACTGGCTCAGCAACGTGAATGACCTGACCACCCAATCGGCAGGGCCACGCCAGGCGCGCACGCTGCTCTACTTGCGGTCGCTGGCCATTCCCGTGGAGGCCATGCTGATCGGCAACCTCGAAGCCAACACGCCGCCCATAGAAGAACGCCTGGCGACAGCGATGGGAGCGGGGCCATTGTTTCTGGGTGACCTGCAAAAGCTCACGCCCACTGAACAGGATGCTTACGGAGAGAGGATCCGCTGGTTTAAGAGCCTCCGCGCGCGGGTCGGGATCAATCAGGGATTTTTCCCGTTGGGGAGTTGGCTGCAGCCCCAGGCCGCAGCGTGGGATGGTTTTGCTCGCCTGGAGCGGTCCGGCGCCGGCATGATCGCGATCTTTAAGAACGACTCGGGCGCCGCGCAGGTTACGGTGAAGCTGCCGGCATTCCCAGACGGTTCCTTCCACGTTCGCTCCGCCCTGACGGGTCAGGCGCTCGGCGACTTCACGGGTGAACAGTTCCGTCGAGGCATCGAAGCGCCCTTGCCGGCGAAGTACCCGGTTGAGATTCTCGAAATCCAAAAGTAGTGTGACCTTCCTCGCGAGGGCCCGCTGGCGCGGCGACGGCCCCTGGCACGGGCGTCCTTGTCACAATCCATGGGGGGCCCGCCCGTGAGCCAGGGATCGGAATCAGGCCGGGTGCGTCATTCGCGAGCACCCGGGCCCGCGGGCATTTCCACCGGGGGAGTAGGTTCCACTGCGTGGGGTCTGTCCTTCATCTCAATATTGAAGACTCTGAAGCGTGAGTAGGTGTGCGAGTTCCGGAAGGTTCTCCCGCCCCACTCGACGGTGACAGCCACCTCGGAAGGCAACCACATGGCCGCCGCAATCTGCTTGAATTGCACGGGGAGGTAAGTGATTTCGGTGGTTTGCCGTTGCAGGCGGATCTTGGGTTGCGGTGCCAGCAGATCACTCCGTAGGCGAACGATCTTGTAGGTGGCCGTGTCAATCCAGGCCATTCCCTGGAAGAGCACCAGGACAGTTTCTTTATTGGCGTCGAAGCGTTCGATCATCTGAGCCTTCGCGGGAATCTGGGCAAAAGCTACCGCGTAACACTGATGCCCTGCCAGGACCTGCTTGCCCAGCAGCCGGAAGGTCGCGCCGGACTGGTAGGAGGGATGCAACAGCAGGGAAGCGGTAGCAAAACCGGAAGTCAGCATCAGACCGGCATTAAGACCCTTCGAGGCCGTCCGGCCGCCATGCTCATCGGCGCGAAGTTCCTCCAGCCCCAGGCCCCACTTCTCCGGCTTGGCGAGGAGCAGGTACTGGAACTTTTCATCGAGAGAGCCCCGGGTCTCACCGTTTTTTCCCAGCCGCTCCTCGCGAACCTGCTCCTCCGACACGGTGTTGGGGAAGTTCTGGAAGAAGGCCTGAACGTCCGCGCCCGTCCTCGCCAGAATCATGGCGAGCTCATCCTGGTTTGCCGCCGGTTCCATGCCCTGAAGCTCGGGGATGGCGGCGACCAAGGTGTCGACCGGTTGGTTCACCACGGAGGACACCCTCGTGGAGGACTCCAGTTTGAGCCGCGCCAGAATCTGAGTGCGCAGGCTGCGAACTGGTAGCGGGAAATCCTTGGCTGGCCGGTCGCCCATGTAATCTTTGAGCTGCGCCGCGGCAGCCCCCGTGTCACCCTCTTCCAGCAGCGCCCGGGTGCGAAACAGCATCATTTCTTTGGAGGCTCCGGCGCGGATCGCCTTCTCCAAGTATTCGTCGGCTGCCTCCCAGTTCTTCTGGAAGACAAGTGTGCGCCCGAGTTCCTCTAAAATGAAGGGATCATCAGGAGCCTGATCCTTGGCCTGCATCAGGAATCCGGCAGCCTTGTTGTACTCCCCCTTCCAGTCTTCCAATACCCCGGAGATCAGGTTCAGCCGCGCGCGCTGAAGGTTGGTGCCCTTCGCATCCTCGCTCTTCGCGGCTTCCGCGAATTCGTGCACGGCGCCGTCCAAGCTTCCCGCCTCGAGCCTGGCGAGTCCGAGAAGCATCCGGCAGTCTAAGCAATCTGGGCGCTTCTTCACCACCCGGTCCAGTGCTTCCACGGCCTTGACGGGGTTCTGGTTGTCGAGAAGCTCTTGGGCCCCCCGCGCCAGATCCTTGCGTTCGGAAGCCAGCGCGTTGTCGCCGTCCAGGCTTGCCCGTAGCTTCGAGCCCAGCGCTTTGACCAGAGACTCTTCGCTCAGATCCTCGGGGCCACCTGTGTCCTCCCGCATCGTGATTTTGATCTCCCAGGTCTTATCCCCTTTCCCGAAGTCGACGACCTCGCGCGCCGAGTGATAACCCTTCCTGGTGACCGCCAGGTTCACGACGAGGGTCTTGATCGTCTTGAAGTCCAACTCGTACTGAGTTTTGAATTGTCCTTGTAAGTCCGTTTTCACATCACGGAGATATTTCATTCCGTAACCCAGATCGATGTGTACCTTCGCACCTCGAATGGGTTCGCCTTTGAAATCGGTGACCGTCCCGAAAATGTGCCAAACGTGATTCTCAATGCTTTCAAAAAATCTCCATGGCCCGTGGGCTCCCGCTACCGGTAGCTGTGACCACAAGAGAACGGGAAAGAGCTGTAACAACACGACGGATAGAATAAGGGTTTGAATGCGTCCTCGGCGCATGTTGCGCCTCCTCTCTCTGCCCTCCCGACGGCCCCTGGCACGGGCGTCCTTGTTACAATCCATGGGGGGCCCGCCCGTGAGCCAGGGATCGGATCAGGCCGGGTGCGTCATTCGCGAGCACCCGGGCCCGCGGGCGTTTCCACAGGGGGAGCCGGGGGAGCAGGTTCCACTCCGTGGATTTTATCCTTCACCTCAGTATTGAAGAGTCTGAAGCGTGAGTAGGTGTGCGAGTTTCGGAAGGTTCTTCCCTTCCACTCGACGGTGACAGCCACCGCGGAAGGCAACCACATGGCCGCCGCAATCTGCGTGAATTGCACGGGGAGGTAAGTGATTTCGGTGGTTTGCCGTAGCAGGCGGATCTTGGGTTGCGGTGTCAGCAGATCACTCCGCAGGCGAACGATCTTGTAAGTGGACGCGTCAATCCAGGCCATTCCCTGGAAGAGCACCAGGACAGATTCTTTATCGGCGTTGAAGCGTTCGACCATCTGAGCCTTCGCGGGATTCTGGGCAAAAGCTACCGCGTAACACTGATGCCCTGCCAGGACCTGTTTGCCCAGCAGCCGGAAGGTCGCGCCAGACTGGTAGGAGGGATGAAACAGCAGGGAAGCGGAAGCAAAACCCGAAGTCAGCATCAGACCGGCATTAAGACCCTTCGAGCCCGTCCGGCCGCCATGCTCATCGGTGCGAAATTCCTCCAGCCCCAGGCCCCACTTCTCCGGCTGGGCGAGGAGCAGGTACTGGAACTTTTCATCGAGAGAGCCCCGGGTCTCACCCTTCTTTCCCAGCCGCTCCTCGCGAACCTGCTCCTCCGACACGGTGTTGGGGAAGTCTTGGAAGAAGGTCTGAACGTCCTCGCCAATCCTCGTCAGAATCACGGCGAGCTCATCCTGGTTGGTCGCCGGTTCCATGCCCCGAAGCTCGGGGATGGCGGCGACCAAGGTGTTGACCGGTTGGTTCACCACGGAGGACACCTTCGTTTCGGACTCCAGCGTGAGCCGCGCCTGAATCTGGGTGTACATGCTGCGAACCGGCAGCGGGAAATCCTTGGCCGGCCGCTCGCCCATGTAATCTTTGATCTGCGCCGCGGCAGCCCCCGTGTCACCCTCTTCCAGCAGCGCCCGGGTGCGAAGCAGCATCGCCTCTGGGGAGGCTCCGGCGCGGATCGCCTTCTCCAAGTATTGGTCGGCTGCCTCCCAGTTCTTCTGGAAGACGAGTGTGCGCCCGAGTTCCTGCAAAATGAAGGGATCATCAGAAGCCTGATCCTTGGCCTGCATCAGGAACCCGGCGGCCTTGTCGTACTCCCCCTTCCAGTCTTCCAGCGCACCGGAGATCAGGTTCAGCCGCGCGCGCTGAAGGTTGTTGCCCTTCACATCCTTGCTCTTCGCGGCTTCCGCGAATTCGTGCACGGCGCTGTTCAAGCTTCCCGCATCAAGCCTGGCGAGTCCGAGAAGCATCCGGCAATCCAGGCAATCTGGGCGCTTCTTCACCACCCGTTCCAGTGCTTCCACGGCCTTGACGGGGTGCTGGTTGTCGAGAAGCTCCTGTGCCCCCCGCGCCAGATCCTTGCGTTCGGAAGCCACTGTGGTGTCGGCGTCCAGGCTTGCCCGTAGCTTCGCGCCCAGCGCCTTGACCAGAGACTCTTCGCTCAGATCCTCGGGACCGCCTGTATCCTCCCGCATCACGAGGTCGATCTCCCAGGTCTTATCCCCTTTCCCGAAGTCGACGATCTCGCGCGCCGAGTGATAACCTTCGCTGGTGACCGTCAGTTTCGCGACGACGGTCTTGATCGTGCTGAAGTCCAACTCGTATTGAGTCTTGAATCGTCCCTGCGCGTCCGTTTGGATATCGCGGATATAGGTCATTCCGTAACCCAGATCGATGTGCACGCTCGCACGTCGAATGGGTTCGCCTTTGAAATCGTTGACCTGCCCGAAAATGTTCCAGAGGTGCTTCTCGACGGCGGTAACTCCGCCCATGGGCCCGTGGCCGGGCCCTTGGAGTCCTCCGGCGGGCATCTGTGCCCACAAGAAAACGGGAAAAAGCCCTGACAACACGACGGAAAGAATAAGGGTTTGAATGCGTCCGGGGCGCACGTTGCGCCTCCTTTCTCTGCACTCCTGCCTGCTGGAATTATACACCCTACTCTCCCCATCATTGGTCTGAGTGAAAACGTGCCTTCTACCGGCTCGCTGTCTCTCGAAGTACTTAGCCCTCTCCGAGCGGAGAGCCAGAGGTGCGAGGGAGGGGGCCCCGAGCGCCGGGGGTGAGGGGTCACATCGCCTAGCGGGCGCGGCGAGCGCAGGCGGGCACGAAAAGCCGCGGACCTTCAAAACAGGCCCGCGCTACGCTTGCTTTCTCAATCTCGTGCCCAACGCTTTTCTCCTTTCTTTTCATCAACATCTTGGAAAGAAGATTATAACTCGTTTCCTTTCAACAACATCATGGTAAAACAATAAAGTGACATTTTGTCTACATTTGTTTTCAACAACATAGTGGAACTTACCTTCATTTTGGGGCCCCCTTTTTTTCGTCACCCCGACTGCCGTAGTAGAAGCTAACCCTTGTTATTTCAATGACATATGTTTTTGCAAGGTTTTGGCCTTCCACGGCTAACCCCTTTTGTTTTCTAATACATCTTGGCAAACCGTCGTGGATCAATCTGATGTAGAGGCGGCTTTACGCCGCCATTTGGCGAGGTAAACTCGCCGCTACAGCAACAAATTCACCCACGACCTTTCAAACCGCGGTCTCCTCGAAAGCTTCCATCTGACGCTCGAGGCGTTTCATCCTCATGAGCGGGCTTGTTACGCGCGAAACTTGGCGAAAGTTGGAACCTTCCATTCTCCACATGAGCAGTGCGTTTTCGTCGTTCGGAGCCACCTGCGCGGCCAAATTCTTTCCCGTCATTTTTGGGCTTTGGATTATTGACGTGGAAATCTCTCCCGTGTTAGGTAGGTTCCGCCCTGTCGGCAGCCAAATTGTTGTGGCCGTCGGCGCCTGCCGGGAAACATGTGTGGGGCCGAGCCCCGTTCGGTCCCAGTACTTACCCTTTTAGACTACCGCCACGCGCCCGGGAGTTGTCAAGACAATTATTATCCGCATGCCTACCGGTAGGCACTATCTTTCTAGAAGGTGTCTAATTGTCCGAATGGTGCCCCGCGCGCAGGAAAAAGCGGCGGGGGACTCCCTTATTCCCCTCCTGGTTTAGGGGGGGCAGGGGGTGGTCGAGCAATTGTAGCGCCGACCTTCAGGTCGGCATTTGTGCGGTTCGTCTCGTGCTGACCTAAGGGCGTAGCGCAGAGTTTTGCGCGGTAGCGCAATACTCTGCGGTTCGTCGTTCCGGTTCGTCCGAATCGCCATCCGCGCCGGACCATGCAAGGTTACGTATTTCCCCTGTCAGCAATCGTTATCGACTGTGCAAGCCGCAGAGTTTGAACAGCGCAAACTCTGCGCTTGTATCTTGCTTTGGGTGTTGGTTTCGGGTGTAAAACAACCCATACCCGCTCGAATCCCGTTCCAGCAAGGACCCCACCACCTGTGCCACTCGCTGGGTGGGCGCTGATGATAAAATATGCTAAGGAGGTTCCTACCATGTGGAGAATGCTCCTTACCGTGATGGTTCTTGGGAGTGCTCACGCGCTTACGGCACAGACTGTGACATTAAGAGCAAAGCCTCCTTTTCAGTCGGCAAAAACTCTTTCTGCCAATGACATTACGGTTCCAATTCTTTGCGCCGCGAATGGGACCGTGGTGTTGGACGCCCTTATAACTGAAACGGGAAAGGTTCAGGGGGTTGAGGTCCGCCGGGATATTGCCTGCCTTACTCAGCATGCGGTCCGTGCGGTAGAAGATTGGAGATTCTCCCCGGCAACGGTCGCAGGCAAATCAGTTCGTTCGAGAATGCCTGTGGCGGTTGTTTATTGTCCGGCGGGTTGGTTTGCCGGGCCCGTTCCCCTTCCTGCGCTGATACCCCAGAGCGAGGCGGCAATCCAGGCAGAGCTCCAGCCGGCGGAAGTGACTCGTACTGCGTTCCCGAAGTATCCAGATAACACGGTCGTCGCCGGGGCCGTCGTGCTGGAGGTGACCCTGAGTGAGAAGGGAGAGGCGGAGGAGGTAAAGGTGCTCCGTGACCTTCCCCCTCTTACCGCGGAGGCCGAGGCCGTCGTGGGGGACTGGCGGTTCACGGCCGCCACATTCAACGGCAGTCCCATCCGATCCAAGATTGTTCTTGCGTTTGTGTCCAGACCGATTGCCCGAACCGGGCCGTGATCCGGCGGCATGCTGCAGCAGGTAGCACAGCGCGCGAAGATTTCTCCTCCTGTCAGCAGCATCTCTGTGTCCTCCGTGACCAGCAGAGCCTCAACACAGAGGTCGCTGAGGTGCTCCGTGCCCTCCGTGTTAAGGCTTGAAAGGCACAGAGGTCACGGAGAACTTCGTTTTGGTTGCGGCCAACGGTCGCGCTATGCTACCCGTTCTTGCCCTAGCCGCTCATAGCGAATCCACGAACACCAGGTAGGAAGATCCCCAAAGGTTGGTAGGAATCGAGCCGCGCGGCTGGCTGGTGATGACGATGCGGAATCCTGGAGCGGCTGAGGCGATCCGTGCCTGCAGGTTCTCGAGCGAGGTTGCCGGGCCGGTTTGAGGCTCGACAAGCGCCAGGGTTTCCAGGACCGGGTAGACGATTTCGCCCGAGGGCGCCATAAGCGTCTCGAAGCTATCGGTGAGGAACTGCATCTGGGCGTCGATCTCGTAGAAGTGCCACGCCAAGCAGGCGCAAAAATTGACACCCTTCTCGAATTGCGCCAGGGCCTTTTCATTTGCGGCAGGCAAGGTGGCGTCAAAGACCAGCACCAGGCGGCGTTCATCCTCGCGGGTGAACTCCCGCACCTTGAGTTGCTGGGCCTTGGCCGTGGCTTTCCAGTCCACGTGGCGGGCGCTATCCGATTCTTGATAGTCACGGATGGCGTACAGGTCGTGGCCCCGGCCCTTGTAAGAGCTCTCCGTCACGCCGCCGATCAGCGGCAGGATCTCGTAAAACTCTTCCGTCGGCTGCACGTTGGGCAGAACCAGGATTTCCTGCTGGCTACTGACCTCATGCGCTTTGCGCAGCAGCCCGAAGGGAAACTTGGTGCTGACCCGGAACCCCTCCTGCGTGTAGCGCCCGCGGCGCGGAAAAGTGAGTTCGACGTGCTGCGTCACCGACGCCCGGTGCGGGATGTAGGGGACATACACCGGAGCGTCCAGGATCTGTCGCGGCGCGACGATGGGCGCGCGTTTTCGTTTGCCCTTCAGGGGAGAGCGCGCGGAAACCGTGATCGAGAAGGAAGGGAAGACCCATTTCAGGTTTTGCACGGTCAGGCGCGAAATCAGGGGGCGCTCGGCAAAGACGTGCTCCGGCAGGACGAAATCCAGCTCGAGCTCGGAGAGCACAATCGCGGACAGAATCCCTGACATCAGAATTCCCGCCAGCAAGCTGGAAAGAATGATGAAGAGGAGATTGTTGCCGGTGTTGAGCGCGGCGACGGCGATGACCATGATGATCAGAAAATAGGCCACGCCCTCACGCGTGAACTCGTACTCGATCTTAATCATCCAGCGTTCGAGCGCGGTCCGCCGCGCCAGATAGGGGACGACCCGGATGGCCACGACGGCGGTCACCAGGAGCGAGAGGGCGGCCACCCACGCGGCCGCCTCCACCCGGCCCGCTTCGTGGAGCGCCGAGGAATACAAGGCGAGAAAGAAGGCCATGCCCAGGCCGAAAATCGCCAGGAAGAACCGCCGCCAGGCAGGCCGGTCGATGTGCAGCATTTGGTGGCGCGCCAGAATCCAAAGGTCGCGCATAACGCCACCGCCGGAGGGTTGGGAAAACTTCGCCATGGAGGGCTCATTGTAACTCAGGAGGGCAGTAGGCAGAAGGCAGTAGGCAGTAGGCAGAAGGCAGAAAGCAGAAAGCAGAAAGCAGAAAGCAGAAGGCAGCAGGTGGTAGAAGGTACCCCGCACCCGGCGGTTCGCAAGGGTTGGTCAAGCGGTAAGGTTTGAAATTTGGTGGTGGCTGAACAGGCTGCGGGAAAACCCCTCACACTGTCATCCTGAGCATTGACAGCCTTTCGGCTGCCCATGATGGGCAGAAACTCGACAAAGAGAACCAATGCCCCGCGCTGTCATCCTGAGCGAAGCGAAGGACCCCGGCAGTTCGCGGGGGGTTGGCGAACAGAGTAAACTACGGGGGTTCTTCGCCCAAAATGCGGGCTCAGAATGACAGCGCAAGCGATGCTGAATCTAAATGACTTACGCGTCGAGTTTCTGCAGAGCGAAGCGAAGGACCCCTGCATTCTTGGAATCAGGCAACTGCTGAGGTCCTTCGTCGCCTGCGGCTCCTCAGGATGACAGCATCGGAGCGTTTTTCCGCAGCCTGTGAAGCAGCGATTGACATCTACTGCTGCCGTTGACGATGAACTCTTGACTCTCAACTTGGCGCAGACCCTTACTGCTTATTGCCTACTGCCCACTGCCTACTGCTTTCTGCCTTCTGCCTACTGTCCTTCACAGCGGCACAGGGGTGGATTCGACGATTTCGCGCAGGATCGCCTCCGCCTGGTCGGACTTCTTCATCATGGAAAGGTAGCGTGAACTCACCACGCAGCGGTGTGCAAAGACGGGGAGCGCCAGTCGTTTGAAGTCGTCGGGGATACAGTAGCTGCGGCCTTCCAGCAAGGCCAGGGCCTGGGCGGCGCGATACAATGACATGGAACCGCGCGGGCTTACACCCAGGCTGAGGTATTCATGCTGGCGAGTTTTCTCCACGATCGCCAGCGTGTAATTCATCAGTTCTTCATCCACCGCGATACGGCGGACGGCCTGCTGGACCTCCAGCACCTCAGCGGCGCTCATGACCGGTTCGATTCTGGAGAGCGGTTCGGAGTCCGCAAAATTCCGCAGGATCTCCTTTTCACTTTCCCGATTGGGATAGCCGACGCGCAGGCGCATCAGGAAGCGGTCCATTTGCGACTCCGGCAGAGGGTAGGTGCCGTGATGCTCGATGGGATTCTGCGTGGCCACCACCAGGAAGGGTTGCGGCAGGGGGTAGGTGCGGTTGTCCACTGTCACCTGGTATTCGTTCATGGCTTCCAGCAGCGCGCTCTGAGTCTTGGGTGTGGTGCGATTGATTTCATCCGCCAGCACGATGTTGGCGAAGATGGGGCCAGGCCGGAATTCGAAGCGCTGGGTTGGCTGGCTGAACACGCTGATGCCCACGACGTCGGAGGGCAGCATATCGGAAGTGAACTGCAAACGCTGGAAGGTGGAGTTGAACGAGCGCGCCAGCGCATGCGCCAGGGTTGTCTTGCCGACGCCGGGGACGTCCTCGATCAGCAGGTGGCCGCGCGCAAACAGCCCCACCAGAGCGAGCTGGATGACTTCGTTCTTTCCCCGGATCACACTCTCGACCGACTGCTGCAAGCGCTTGAGAAGGTCCGGGGCAACCAACGGGTGATTAATTACTTCGGCTTTTTCCATGCAATTCGCTCTCGCCAGTTGCCCAGGCGCGTCTGGACCATGGGCCGAAAATCTGCTATGTTCATTGATTACCGTGGGCGATTAACTCAGCGGTAGAGTGCTACCTTCACACGGTAGAAGTCACAGGTTCGAGTCCTGTATCGCCCACCAAGTCTCTTTCTCCACCAGCCTTCCGGCACACCCGTTTGTCTTTCCGCCCCCCATAAGCCTGGGCTCCCGCCCCCCCGTCCACCCTCCCCGGTTTCCGCGCTTTCTTGGGGAAGGCGGGAACTTCTCACTTTCTTGCCAGGAGCCTGCCTAACCTCCGAGGGCTTCTCGAAAGTAAGCCAGTGTTTTCTGCAACCCTTCCCGCCGCGCGACCCGAGGCGCCCAGCCCAGGATTTGCTGTGCCCGGTGTACGTCGGGACGCCGTCTTTTCGGATCGTCTTCGGGAAGCGGCTGGAAAACAACCTGGCTCCTGCTTCCGGAAATCTCCAGGATCTCCTGCGCCAGTTGACGGAGCGTGACCTCCTCCGGGTTGCCCAGATTGAGAAGCAGCGGCGCGGGATCAGAAATCAGCAGCAGGCGGTAGATCCCTTCGACAAGATCGCTGACATAGCAAAAGCTGCGCGTCTGCGATCCATCTCCATACACGGTGAGCGGGTCGCCCCGGAGGGCTTGACCCATCAAGGTGGGCAGCGCCCGGCCGTCATTCAGGCGCATGCGTGGGCCGTAGGTATTGAATATCCGGAGGATGCGGGTTCGCAATCCATGCGCGCGCTGGTAGGCTACCGTCATGGCTTCCGCATAGCGCTTCGCCTCATCGTAGACGCTGCGCGGCCCCACCGGATTGACGTGGCCCCAATAGGTTTCGGGCTGGGGATTCACCTCCGGGTCGCCGTACACTTCGGAAGTGGAGGCCAGGATGAAGACGGCTCCCTGAGCTTTGGCCAGCCCCAACGCGTGGTAGGTTCCGGGTCCGCCGACTTTCAGCGTATGAATGGGGTGCTCGAGGTAATCCTTGGGACTGGCCGGGCTGGCGAAGTGCATCACCGCGTCCACCTTGCCTTCCACAAAGAAGGGTTCGGTGACATCCTGCTGAAGGAAGGCGAAATCCCGCCGCGCCAGCAGGCCTGCGATGTTTTCTTTCCGGCCCGTCCGGAGATTGTCGATGCAGATGACTTCGTGACCCTCCGCCAACAGTCGATCGCAGAGGTGGGAACCGAGGAATCCGGCCCCCCCGGTAATGAGCACCCGCACTAGGTTTTGACCTCCTTGGGAGCGACGGACGCTTCGCCCAGGCAATGGTATTCAAAGCCTGCCGCTTCCAGAGCAACCGTGTCCAGGCAATGGCGCCCATCCACGACAATGGGCAGAGCGACACGCTCTCGAACCTGCTTCCAATCCATCGTGAGAAATTCCGGCCACTCCGTCAGGACCAGGATGGCATCCGCCCCCTGAGCGGCCTCGATGGCTGACGAGCAGTAGACGAGGGAACCTGGTTCTTCGGGGAAGACACGCCGGACTTCTTCCCTTGCCGCCGGGTCGTAGAGGCGCAGGGAGGTTTCGGCCTGTCGCAACCGGCGGATGATGTTCAGGCTGGGAGCTTCGCGAATGTCGTCGGTGTGGGGCTTGAAGGCGAGCCCCCACACGGCCAGTTTCTTGCCTTTCAGGACCCAGAGCGCCTGTTCAACCCTGTGGACGAACCGCTCGACGCGGCTCTGGTTGATGCGCTCAACTTCCCGGAGAAGGTCGAAATTCACTCCCATCTCTTCTGCGACATGGATGAACGCCTTCAGGTCCTTCGGCAGGCAGAAACCGCCATAACCGATGCCCGCTTGCAGGAAGGCGCTCCCGATGCGTGGATCGAGGCCCAGTCCCCGGGCAAGATCCTGGGTATTGGCTCCCACGATTTCACAAAGATCGCTGACCATGTTGATGAAGGAAATCTTCAGCGCCAGGTAGGCGTTGGAGGCGTGCTTGATGATCTCCGCCGTTTTCAGGTCGGTGATCAACATGGGCCGTTGCAGCGGTTCGTACAGTTCCGTGAGCCAACTTCTGGCCTTTTCGCTGTTCGCTCCAATCACCACGCGATCCGGGTGCAGGAAATCCTGCAGCGCGGTTCCTTCCCGGAGGAACTCCGGATTACAGGCTACCTCGAACTCCTTCCGGCCTCCGCTGTAACGCCGAATGGCGCGCTCCACCCAGCTTGCGGTCAAGACCGGAGCGGTGCTTTTCTCCACAATCAGCTTGTAGCCGTTAAGGTTCTCGGCCAGAACCCGCACCGCGCCTTCCACCTGCGACAAGTCCGCGGCGCCATCTTCGCGATGAGGAGTACCGACACAGATGAACAGGATATCGGCGTCACGCACGGCCTCGCCGACCTCTCGCAGGGCTCGGAACCGCCCCGAGGTGAGATGCTTGCGCAACAACTCGTCCAGCCCGGGTTCAAAAAAAGGTGAGACTCCCTTGTTGACGGCTTCCACTTTGGAGGCGTCGCTGTCCGTACCGACGACGCTCCATCCTAACTCCGCAAATCCGAGAGCCGTGGGCAGTCCCACGTGTCCGAGGCCCAAGACCCCCACGCGTCGACCGTTTGCCATTGGATTCCCCAAGAATGCAAAATGAAACTGAAAAGTATCCTTGCCAACCGTTAGCGCATTTCCGACCCACGAGGCGTCCCGTGGGCCACACGCTAGCTTAACAGGTTGGCCACTCCTCGCAAAGCAGTGCTTAGCGGAGCAGACCTGCCCTTTGGGACAGGGTCGCAGACCCGAGAACCCCCCCCTGCACCAGCCTGCGCGGCGAATATGAGGATACCGCAAAGACCTGGGCAATTCACCCCGCAAGTTTGCGGACGCAAACCGCTTCTGCAAATCAGCACATGGCTGGCCCCTCTTGATGTCTAACCCTCTCCGAGGGGAGAGGGTGGACCGCGACCGGCGCTTTCGCCAGCCGGCGCGGGACGGGTGAGGGGTCTTTTTCAACCCCCTCGGACTTTGACGGAACCCTGGCTGGCCCCGGCGGGGGCCGCCTCCCGGCGGGGGAGGTGTGTTACTATCAGGCTTCTGACGATTCTTGTCTAAAACCATTCTATTCTGGTGAGAGGGAAGTGTGCTTCGCATTGGCATTGTGGGCTTGGCCGAGACCGGCAAGACGACCCTGTTTCAGATTCTTACGCACGTGCACGGCAGCGGTTCGGGTTCCGGGCGGTCGGAGGCCCACGTGGGCGTGGTGCGCGTTCCGGACGTCCGGCTGGACCGGCTGTCCGAGCTCTATCAGCCGCAAAAGACCATCCACGCCACCATCGAATACATGGACACGCCGGGAAGCATTATTGAATTGGCGCGATCCGGCCTGCAAACCCAGGCCCTGCGCGAACTCGATGCGCTGGTGCATCTGGTGCGGGTGTTTGAGAACGAAGCGATTCCCCTCGAGGGCGGCACGGTTGACCCGCGCCGCGACATCGAAAACGTGGAGCTCGAGTTGATTCTCTCCGACCTGGCGGTGGCGGAAAAAAGGCTGGAGCGGCTCGAGAAGGACATCAAGAAGCAGAAGAATCCCGCGCTGGAGAGAGAGTTCCAGGTGTTGGGTGTTTGTAAAGCCGCGCTCGAGAAGCAGACGCCCTTGCGCGACGTCGCGCTCACCCCGGAAGATGCCAAGGCGATCCGCGGCTTCACTTTTCTCTCGCGCAAGCCCATGCTCTACGTCCTGAATCTGAGCGAACGCGACGCCGCGCGCGCCAACCTGGCGGAGCAATTCGCGGCAGAGGCGGGGTTGAAACAGCGGCCGCACACGGCCGTCGCCGCGATCTGCGGCCAGGTGGAGGGTGAGCTCTCCGAGCTGAATGACGCGGACGCCGCGGAATTCCTCTTGAGCTACGGCCTGAAGGAATCGGCCACCTCGCGCCTGATTCGGGCCGGCTATCAGCTCCTGGGCCTGATTTCCTTCTTCACGGTGGGCGAAGACGAGTGCCGCGCCTGGACGATTCCTGCCGGCACGACGGCGCTGGAAGCCGCGGGCGAGATTCATACTGACATCCAGCGCGGCTTCATCCGCGCCGAGGTCGTGAAGTTTGAGGATTTGATCGCGACGGGCAGCTTTGCGGAGGCCCGCAACCGCGCCCTCTTGCGGCTGGAAGGGAAAGAGTACGTCGTGCACGACGGCGAAATTGTGCACTTCCGGCATTCGAGTTAACCAGCTTTCAGCTATCAGCGTTCAGCGGTCAGCGGTCAGCTAGCGCCTGGGCTGAAAGCTGACTGCTTTTAGAGATTAGCGTTCAGCCATCAGCACTCAGCAATCAGCTCGTGCCTTGGGTGAGAGCTGACTGCTGACCGTTGAAAAGATTCGGCCAAGAGCAGGTGGCTGAAAACGGCCCACTAACGAATGATTGCTGAAAGCTGACCGCTGATAGCTGAGTGCTATTACATGTCCTACCTTTGGATCAGTCTGGCGCTCGGGGTCGTGGCGGGACTCGCCAACTTGTTAGGCGGCGTAATCGTCTCCGCACGCCCCTGGAGCCGCACTTTTCTGACGCTCTTCATCGCCCTGGGCTCGGGCTTCATGCTGGCGACGGCGCTGACGGAGATGGTGCCGGAAAGCCTGCGCCTCGCGCCCGCGTCCGCACCCGCCCTGATTCTGCTGGGATATTTCATTGTGCACTTCTGTGAACATACCTGGCCCGCCCATTTTCACTTTGGCGAAGAAACGCACACTGACGAGTTCCTGAATCCCTCCGTGGCTTACACCGCGCTGGCGGGCCTGTTGATCCACACTTTTTTTGACGGCGTGTCCATCACTTCCGGCTTCCTGATTTCTCCCTGGCTCGGCACCGTTATCTCTGGGGCGGTGATTCTTCACAATGTCCCGGAAGGGTTCACCATGGCCTCGATCATGGTCGCGGCCCGGCGGGGCCGGAGCGCCGGCGTGTGGGCGGCTGGCGCCCTGGGAGTTTCACGGATTGTGGGCGTCCTGGCCATGGCGGTTGCGCACCGATGGGTGCATTACGGTCTGGCGCTGTCTGCCGGCGTCACTCTCTACGTGGCGGCCTCGGACCTGATCCCCGAGGTGAATAAATCGCCGGGCCCCAAGATTGCCCTCACCGTGGCCTTGGGAGTGGCGCTAGTGCTCGTATTGCGATACCTATTTTTCGCTTATTGATTCTGTGGATTTGGAGCGAGGTTGTTCGCGTGTACAGCGTACACCCAGAACCAAAGATTCCGGACGACCTGCGGCCGAAAGCTGAGAGCTGAGAGCTGAGAGCTGAGAGCTGAGAGCTGAGAGCCTTCTTCTTCCATGTATTCCCAAAAGCTCCTCGACCACTTCCATCATCCGCGCCACGTCGGCGAAATTGCCGGGGCCACGGTCGTTGTGGAAGCCTCGAATCCTGTCTGCGGCGACCTGATGAAGCTTTGGGCCGTAATCCGCGACGGTGGGCTCCTGGACGTGAAGTTCAAAGTCGCGGGCTGCGTACCTGCGGTGGCTTGCGGCTCGTGGTTGACGGAAACGATCATCGGCAAACCGCTTGCGGAGCTTGCCGCCTTCACTCCGGACCAGATCGCCTCGGGACTGGATGGCCTCCCCCCTGCCTCGCGGCACGCCGCCGTGCTCGCCGCCGACGCCCTGAAGCGTCTGCTCACCCAGATTCGCGAGACGGCCTGAGGCCTAAGCCGCAGTACGCCAGACCTTGTGCGGTGGCTACCCCTGTCCTTTCAGCTCCGACGCGCAGTAGGGGCAAAACGTGTCTCCCATTTGAATGGCGCGGTGGCACTGCGGGCAGGCAGGATGAAGATTGAATTTGCACCGGGGGCAATAATTGAACACTGGGCTCACCATTGCGCTGCACTGCGGGCACGTGGTGCGCACGGGTTGTCGCATGAGGAAATAAATGATGAACCCGATGGCGTTGGGGACGAAGATCACCAGGAGCGTCCAAAGCGTGCGGTTCATACCCCGGAGCTTCGCGTCGCGATTGACATAGCCAACCAGCAAGGTGAGGATGGCAAAGACGGACGCACCGAGGAATCCGAAAAACAGTTGGAGAGCGAGCGGCATGGGGTGCGGATCATGAGGAACCAGCACCATCTGGAAGAGCGCCTCCCACCCGGCGAAAAGCGCCACGGCCAAGATGACAGCCCAAAGCGGAATCAGCTTGATCTCTTCGCGGATGTCGAACTTCTCTTCGGATGTGCGATGCATGTCGTTTCTCCTCTGGCCGCTCGCAGCGGTCGGGGAATGTGGGAGGAAGCCTTAGCTCAGGGGCCTCCGGGTCGTCACAGGAAAACTTCTGAGTTGTTATTTACACCGCCAGCACGCGAGTGCTGCCACACCAGCACGGCCCCGACCAGCGTGGCCGGGACAATCCAGCAGAGTGCGAACAGCGCGATCCAGATCGCTTGCGACACGGCGAAACGCTGCCCCAGCCAGGACATAGCCTGCCATAGCAGCGGCGCCGTCACCGCGCCCAGAACCCAGGAGAGGGCGCACGAAACCCACAAGGCACGCAAGCGCGCCTGCCTCTCGCGCAGTTGACGAGCCCACAAGCGCACGCGGGCCTGGGTGACGCTGACCAGCGCGGGGTCTGCGCGCACCGTGACCGACCGCAACAACTGCAGGGCACGTTCGTTGGTTAGCGCCTGCGCCCGGCATTCCGTGCATTCCGCCAGGTGCGCGTCCAGCCACTCCTGCTCGGGGGCGGGAATTCCTTCCACGTGCCATGCGTCGATGAGCCGGCACGCGCGCTCGTGATCCTGAGGGTTCATGCTTCCTTCTCCGTCAGTAGGTTTCGCAGCGCTTCGAGGCCGCGGTATAGCCGCGATTTCACGGTGGAGAGCGGCGCACCGGTCACGGCCGCGATTTCGTCGAGGTTCAAGTCTTCCTGGAAGCGCAAGACCAAGACTTCGCGATTATCGGGTGGCAACTGCCGCAGCAATGCGCCCATGCGCCCCGCCTGCTCGCCGGCGGCGGCGCTCTCGAAAGGTGTCAGGGAATCGGGGTCGCGCAACTCGTGCGGTGCGCGCATGTCTTCGGGGCAGAGCAGGGCGTCCAGGCTCTCCGGTTGGCGGCGGCGTGATGCGTCGATAGCCAAATTGCGCGCAATGGCGAACAGCCAGGTTTCGAACCTCCAGCGCGGGCTGTATTGGTGGCCTCTCTCGAGTACCCGCATCCAGGTTTCCTGGAAGAGGTCCTCGGCAGCCTCCCGGCTGCCGGTGAGCGCCCAGAGGTAACGGAACAGCCGGTAATGGTAGCGGGCGATCAGCTCGTCCAGCAGGTCGGGATCGCGCCGCCGCAGCCCTCGCGCCAGCTCTCGGGTTTCCTGTTCCTTCGAATTCATGAAAAGGCAGATGCTGTTTGCCATTCTAGTCTCAATACGAAACTGCCCCCGAAAAAGACGCAGGAGCGAGAGATTTAAGTATCGAGACTCTGAGGTTATATCCTGTTGTCGGAAATGTGCCTGAGAGCCTCAGCCGCGCTCCAGGCTTTTGTAGGTATCCGGGTTGTCCACATCGAGGAGAATTCCGCGATCTGCGACTTCCACAAACTGTGTCGCATCGTGATATTTCCGGATGACCGTGTTAGCTGCTTCATCGGGGCCGAGGGCCAGCAATTCCGGAAATAGCGCGCAGTTGATCACCACCGGGTGACCGCGCTGCCCCTGGCAGGTGGGAACCACGATCGGTGGCCCGCTTGGTTCGAAGCGATCCCGCAGCTTGCTTATGACTTCCGCCGGAACCGCCGGATGATCGACGAGGCAGAGGATCACAGCTTCGGGAGAGTGCTCCGCCAGTGCCGCCAGTCCCACTTGCAGGGAAGACGTCTGCCCCCGCCGGTAGTCAGGGTTGAGGACCACTTGCGTGCCGGCCAGATCCACGGCACGCTGGATTTCTTCCGCGTGATGGCCGAGCACAACCGCGATCTTTTCTATACCGGCACTGCGGAGATTCAAGATGATGGTCTCAAGGAAGGTCCGTCCGAGATAGGCGAGTAGCGCCTTGTCGCTGCCCATCCGTGACGATTCTCCGGCGGCAAGAATCAGGCCTGCAATCATGGTGTGTGCTGGGCTTTCGGCTGGCGCGCCAGCGAGGGAACGCTGGGCACGGCATGGCGGCGCATCGAGATCATCTCAGCGACGATGGCGACGGCGATTTCTTCCGGGGTGAGGGCGCCGATATCGAGCCCGATGGGCGAATGCACGCGCGCGATCTGCTCTGCCGGCACGCCCTCGCGCTCCAGGACCTTCGAGATCTCAATGAACTTGCGCTGGCTCCCGATCATGCCGATGTAGTACGCCAGCGTGCCAACGGCCCAGCGCATGCAGTCGAGGTCACCTTTGTGGCCGCGCGTCACCAGTACAAGGTAAGAGTGGTCGTTCAGGTTGAGCTTAGGGAAAATCTCTTCCCACGGCCCGGCGTGCGTCTCGAGGGCTTCGGGAAAGCGCTCTTGGTTTGCAAAAGCTTCGCGGTCGTCGGCAACCACTACTTCGAACCCTGCGAGTTTCGCGACTTTAGCTACGTACAGGCCCACGTGGCCGCCGCCGAAGATGAACGCCGTGGGCGTGGCCAGAATCGGCTCGACGAAAATATCGAGGGAGCCGCCGCAGATCAGGCCGTTGTCGTACTCGGGGTTGGCGTTCAGGTTGAAGTGCAGGCGGCGCGGCTTCTCTTCACGCATCACCTCCTGCGCCACCGACCAGACCTCCGCTTCCACGCACCCCCCCCCCACCGTACCGGCGATGGAGCCGTCGTCGCGGATCAGAATCTTGGAGCTTTCGTGGCTGGGAATCGAGCCCTGCACCTCGACGATGGTGGCCAACGCCCCTTTGCGTCCCGCTTTCCGCAACCGAACGATCTCTTCGAAGATATCCATGCGCCTTGAAGCTAGGTTAGTCGCGCCTGCGATGAATGTCAACGCGCGCCGACCGGTGAGCGTCGGTGACTTGTCGCTCCGTCGTCCCGTTTCTCTTCTGGGCATCGGCGTAGCGCAAAAAGCGGTAGAATCTGGACGGCAAGAGAACAATCACGGGGGGGAGCATGACATGAAGGCAATTCGATTTCACCAGCACGGCGGCCCGGAAGTCCTCAAATACGAGGATGCGCCGGAGCCGAAGATTCTGGCCAACGAAGTTCTGATCAGGGTGAAGGCCTGTGCGCTGAATCATCTCGATGTCTGGCTGCGCCTGGGCGTGCCCGGGTGGAAGCTCCAGATGCCGCACATTGTGGGCAGCGACATCTCGGGTGAGGTGGCGGAGGTCGGCGCGCTGGTTACGCGCGTAAAACCGCGCGATCGCGTGCTGCTCTCGCCGGGGATAAGTTGCGGCCAATGCGAAGCGTGTTTCCAGGGGCTGGACAGCGCCTGCCGGCAGTACACGCTTTTCGGCGTGTTCGTCGAGGGTGGCTACGCGGAATATGTGAAGTCTCCCGAGATGAATGTGATGCCTATACCTCGAGATCTCAGCTTCGACGAGGCTGCCGCGGTGCCGCTGGTTTTCATCACGGCCTGGCACATGCTCTTTACGCGTGCGGGGTTAAGGCCTGGCGAGGAGGTGCTGGTGATCGGCGCAGGTTCGGGCGTGGGCAGCGCGGCGATTCAAATCGCGAAGCTCGTGAACGCCCGGGTGATTGCCACGGCCGGCGCCGACTGGAAGCTCGAGCGAGCCCGCGCTCTGGGCGCCGATGAAGTGATCAACCACACGCGGCAGTCGATTGCCGAAGAGGTCAGACGGCTCACCCACAAGCGCGGCGTGGATGTGGTGGTCGATCACGTCGGCGCGGCCGTCTGGGAGGCCTGCTTTGATTCGCTCGCGACCTATGGCCGCTTGGTGACGTGCGGCATGACCACGGGCGCCGACCTCAAGCTGAACGGCCAGGCGCTCTATGGCCGCCAGCGCACGATTCTGGGTTCATTCATGGGCGGCAAGGCGGAACTTGTGGACGCCCTCAAGTTCGTCGCGCAAGGCAAGCTGAAACCGGTGATCGACTCCGCATTTCCACTTGCAGACGCTGCCGCCGCGCAGCAAAAGATGGAGAGCCGTGAGTTCTTCGGGAAGATTCTGCTTCATCCCTAAAGCAGCCGGAAGGCTTCCCTGGTCTGCAGGGGATAACGCGCGGGTTTGCTGCGCAGGCAGGGTGAAAAGGAGAGAAGTTGTGAAGACCTCGATCTTTTCGATTCGCGTCCTGATGTTTCCGTTGGCTCTATTGCTTCTTTCGGTCACTACTTCAGCCTTTGCCCAGGAAGGTTACTTCCGCGTGGAGGCTCCGAGCGGCATCTGGTGGATTATCAACCCGCAGGGCGAGCCGGTGCTTTCCAGCGGCGTTGATCACATCTCCTATGAATCCGACCGGATCAAAGGCACCGGCCGGTGCCCGTACGCTGACGCCCTCGACCCGATTTATCCCGACCGTAACGCCTGGGGGCTGGAGGCGCTGGCCCGGATTCGGCTTTGGGGCTTCAATACCATCGGCGCCTGGTCGGACCCGGAACTGTGGAGCCACGGGGTTCCGTACACCGTAATCCTGGACATAGCCGCGCATGCGGGGGCGGATTGGTATCACGGCAAGCCGGCGGACTACTTCGATGCTCGCTTCGAGAAAGCGGCAACTGAGTTGGCCGGGAAGATTTGCCAGCCGCGCCGGTCCGACCATACGGTCTTCGGATACTTCAGCGACAACGAACTGCGCTGGGGCCCCGAGTGGCGCGGGAAGGAGACGATGCTGGATATGTACTTGAAACTGCCGGGGGGCGCGGCAGGGCACGCGAAGGCCGTTGAGTTCCTGCGCGAAAGGTATGCGCAGGACATCCGTAAGCTCACCCAGGCGTGGGGCGTGAGTGCGGCAAGCTTTGAGGACCTCGCGACGCCCGGTGCGACCGAGGCGTACCGCTCCGACGCGGCCCAGTTCCTTGAAAATGTCGCGACGCGATATTTTGAAGTTTGCGAGCAAGCCATTCACCGGGCGGACCCCAACCACCTGTACCTGGGGGCGCGGTTTGCCGGCAAACCTCCGGACGCCGTCCTGCGAGGCGCCCGCAAGGTCGATGTGGTTTCGATCAATGTCTATGATTTCGACCCGCGCCCGGCGGTCCAGGCGGTTTTCAAGCTGACAGGCCGCCCGGTTTTAGTTGGCGAATTTGCCTTTCGCGCGGAGAATTCCGGCCTGCCCAACACCCGCGGCGCCGGGCCGAAGGTTGCCGACCAGCCGGCGCGAGCCCAGGCCTATGCCGACTACGTGACTCGCCTGGAGAGTCTTCCGGAGGCGGTCGGCTACCACTGGTTCGAGTGGGTGGATGAGCCCAAAGAGGGCCGTTTCGACGGTGAGGATTCCAATTACGGTCTCGTGGACATCCAGGATCGCCCCTATCAGGAATTTGTTGAGGCCGTGAGAAAGGCGAATGCGGCGGCCCGGGAAGCGCACCAGAAAGCTGTAAGCCAGTAAGGCCGCGGCCGGGGTTGAAGGGAAGCGTGCCGAGTGGCATAATAAGTGGAATGGGCGTTCCAACAGCCTCAAGCAATCAATCCGGATTTGAAGGCTTGGTTTTCACCAAGCTTGACCAGGCGGTGAACTGGGCGCGCAAATCTTCACTTTGGCCCCTGAGCTTCGGCTTGGCTTGCTGCGCTATCGAGATGATGTCCGCCGGCGCCTCGCG
>Ga0187889_10000600_pt1 | contig 42577 bp, 33 predicted proteins | sample June2016WEW_7_10_2_FD_132992 | JGI IMG/M metagenome (GOLD analysis project Ga0187889, IMG submission 132992) | Peatland microbial communities from SPRUCE experiment site at the Marcell Experimental Forest, Minnesota, USA - June2016WEW_7_100 | ecosystem: Environmental > Terrestrial > Soil >... | reverse complement strand
GGCGCAGCGCCGCGCGATTTCCGCCACGGGCTGGATGGTGCCCACCTCGTTGTTCACCCACATCACGGAGACCAGCGAGGGCTGGTGGTGCTCCTGCAGCGCCTCGTCCAGCGCGGCGAGATCCACGATGCCGTTCCGGTCCACGGGGAGCAACGTGGCCCTCGCCCCCTGCGTTTCGGCTTCGTGCAGCGCCGCGAGCACGGCCTTGTGCTCGGTCGGCGAGGAGACGAGATGGGCGGCGGCCAAGCTGTGCCGGTCGTTGCGGCGCGCCAGTGCCGACCCCAGGACCGCGAGGTTGTCCGCCTCCGTGCCGCCCGAGGTGAAGTAGACCTGGCGCGGCTCGGCGCCGAGCGCGCGGGCGACCTGCTCTCGGGCGTGCTCGACGGCGGCGCGCGCCGCGCGGCCGGGGGTGTGCGACGAGGAGGGGTTGCCGAAGGCGTCCTCCCCCAGGAAGGGGAGTATGGCCGCGCGCACTTCAGCGCGCACGGGGGTCGTGGCGGCGTGATCCAAGTAGATGCGAGTCGCCATCGGGAGGGAATCTATCGAGATAGAGACGTGATGGGTAATGGGTGATCCGCTGCGGACTAACGCAGACATGACGGTGACACACTAGGCAGGTGAGACGCGTAGTGTCCGTGCTGAAGCTCGTTCCCGCTCACGGGGAGCTCCCGGTGACTTCTGAATATCGCGACCCGCTCCGGCATCCTTTCATGTACCTGGCTGGATCTGCAGCGATGCTTGCTGGGCGGGCGCTCGCAGCAATAGACAAGAGACTCCCGGTCGAAGCCTGGAGCCTCGGCAGGGAAGCTCTCGGCATCATCGCATACTCCGTTGGCTCGGTGGCGGATGCAGACTATGCCCGCATGCTGGGGCTCCGCGGCACCGCGGAGTTTGCGCTGCGCCTCGGAGAGCTCGACCGAGCGGCCGCACTCGCGCGTGAACTCCTGGCGTTAGCAGAGCGCTTCCGCGCCGACTTCGATTACGGGAATGCGGTCCATCATGGTCATCTCCTCCTCGGAAGAGTTGCTCTTCTACGCGGCGACCGGAGCGCTGCCGGCGAGGAGCTTCTGGCGGCGAGCCGCACACCTGGATCGCCCCAGCTCAACAGTTTCGGGCCCAACATGGGGCTGGCCCAAGAGCTGTTGCGGGCAGGGGACCGCGAGGTCGTGCTCCAGTACTTCGAGCTGTGCGCGAAGTTCTGGATGCCGCCGTTCGGCACCGAGCGTCTCGCGGAGTGGGCCGCGCAGGTGCGCAGCGGCACCGTTCCCGACTTCGGAGCGAACCTGATCTACTAATCAGATCAGTCGAAGGGGAGCCGCACTCTACATGGACTGGACCGCCATCTCCACCACGTCATCCACGGCGATCGTTTCGTGCGTGAAGAACGGCTCCCCGTACCGCGCCCGGATCAGCGACCCGTAGTGCGCCGACTGCGTCTCGACCAGCTCGTACAGCGGCTGGCCGGTGGGGTGGATCTCGCCCGCCCGCTTCGCGCCGTCGAACTGCGACTTGTAGCAGTGCAGCGCCTTCATCTTGGCCGCAAAGGTGTCGGAGATGTCCACCACGAAGCTCGGCTTGACCGGGTCTTCGCGGTAGGCGAGCGCGTACAGGATCTTGTGCGGGCGGTGGGCGCGGCCCGCCGCGTCGTAGCGCTCGAGGCCGGCCAGATAGCAGGCGTCGCGGCCCAGCTCGGAGGCAACGCGGTGGTCGGGGTGCCGGCCGACGGGGAAGGGGAGGATCACGGTGCGCGGGCGGAAACGCCGGATCCACTCGATCACGACCCGCCGTGTCTCGTCGGTGTTGTGGAGGTGGGCGTCGCGGAGGCCCGCGTTCTCGCGCTGGTGCACACCCAGCGTCTTGGCGCCGGCCGCGGCCTCCTTCGCGCGCAGCGCGGCCGAGCCGCGCGTGCCCGCTTCGCCGGCGGCGAGGTCGAGGATGCCGACGCGGTAGCCCTGCCGGACGGCCTTGGCCAGCGTCCCGCCACAGGTGAGTTCGACGTCGTCGGGGTGAGCTGCGATGGCCAGGAGGTCAACGGGCATCGGTGGTCCTGGTGAGAAGTGAGGTGCTAGGGGTGAGAAGTTAACGTGAGAAGTGAGAAGCGAAAGCGTGAGAAGTGATCTTCTCACGCCTCACTTCGCCTTCTCACTTCTCACCCCTCACTTCTCACTCGTATCTCAGGGCTTCTACAGGATCCATCCTCGCCGCCCGCTGCGCCGGCACGATGCCGAACACGATGCCCGTGAGGACCGACGCCCCGAGGGCGGCGATGATGGCCGCGGGCGGGACCTTCGCCGGCACCGGCGTGAGGTGCGCGACGGCGTACGCCAGTCCGCCGCCCAGGATCATGCCGACGGCGCCGCCGATGAGCGTCAGGGTCGCCGCCTCGACCAGGAACTGCCACAGGATCTCGCCCTGGGTCGCGCCGAGCGCCTTGCGCACGCCGATCTCGCGGGTGCGCTCCGTGACCGAGATCATCATCACCGCCACGACGCCCACGCCACCGACCATCAGGCCGACGCCGGACAGCGCGATCATCACCACGAAAAAGACGCCGGTGAGCTGGTTCCAGATGTCCAGGATCTTGTCCTGCGTGACCAGGCTGAAGGTGTTGTCCTGGCCGGGCCTCAGGCCGCGCGAGCGCCGCAGCGCGCTCGTCACCTGGTCCATCGCGTCCTCGATCGTCGCCTGGTCGGTCGGCAGGACGGCCAGGTTGGCCCAACCCCACGGCACGTTCATGTCGTGGTGGAAGGTGACCCAGGGCATGATGACGATGTAGTCGTTCCCCCCGCCGAACAGGTTCGGCGGCGGCTCGTACACGCCGATGACGCGGTACTGCTGGCCGAGGATCTTCATGGTCCGGTCCACCGGATCGAGCTGGCCGTAGAGCCGGACGGCCAGCTTGGTGTTCAGGACCACGACGCGCTCGCTGGCCGCGTCCTCGATGTTGGTGTACGAGCGCCCGACGGTCACGTCGCCGCCGGCGACCTGCGGCCAGGCGGCGCCGCGGCCCGCGATGACGACGTTGTCCTCGCTCTGGTTGCCGACCTGCACCGTCGCGTTCCGGTTCTCCGACATGATCACGTCCCTGACGTCGGGGAGCCGGGCGACCATCTTCGACTCGTCCTCGCTGATCGGCGGGTTGTGGCGCCACGGCGCGTTGCGCCCGCCGCCGCCCACCTGGATCCCGCCCTGGAAGTACCGGAAGACGAAGAAGGTCTTGGGGCCGACGGAGGCGATCGCGTTCTCGAAGCTCGAGTTGATCCCCTTGACCGCGGCGGACATCCCCATCACGACCATCACGCCGATGGCGATCCCGAGGATCGTGAGTCCCGCCCGCGTCTTGCTCGTCCGGAGCGAGTCGAGGGCGATCATGACCCCCTCGCTCAGCGTGGTGAGGATGGATGTGCTGCGCGAGCCGGTCACTCGAACCTCAGGGCCGCGACGGGGTCGAGCCGCGCGGCGCGGCTCGCCGGATAGACGCCCGCGATCATGCCGACCCCGATGCCGAGGCCGAGGCCGATGACGATGGACAGCGGCGAGACCCCCATCGGCAGCGGCGACACCGCCTTGACGAGCCGCGCCAGCGCCAGCCCCGCGACGATCCCCGCCACGGCGCCCGTCGTCGAGAGCGTCGCGGCCTCGACGAGGAACTGCGCCAGGATGTCGCGCCGCCGCGCGCCCAGCGACTTCCGGATGCCGATCTCGCGCGTCCGCTCGGCCACCGCCATCAGCATGATGTTCATGATGACGATCCCGCCCACCACCAGCGACACCCCGACCAGCAGCGGCAGGGCGGTGTAGAGGACGCTCGAGATCTTCGCCCAGAAGCTCAGCACGTCCTCCTGGGTGTCGAGGTGGAAATCGTCGTCCATCTCCGGCCGCAGGTGGTGCCGGCTGCGCATGATCCCCTCGACCCGGTCCATCGACGCGTTCATCAGCTCCGGGGTCGGGGACTTCACGATGATCCCGTCCACCACCTTGTGCGGATTGACGAACTTCTTGATCTCCGACGTGTACGGCGCGATCGCGAAGCGGTCGAGCGAGATGCCGAACACCGTCCCCTGCTTCTCGATCACGCCGACGACGGTGAACGGGAACCCGGCGAGCCGGATCGTCTTGCCGAGCGGGTCCGTCCCCGTGAAGAAGGAGTCGGCCACGTCCTTGCCGATCACGACGACCGGCTGGCCGTGCGTGATCTCCTCCGGCGAGAAGAGGCGACCCTCCGCCACCCGGTAGTCGCGGATCCTGAAGAGGTCCTCGGAGACGCCCGAGACCTGGATGTACGACGAGCTCTTCGTCCCGGCGACGCCCTCGACCTGGTTCTCGCTCTCGATCGCCACGAGGTAGTCGCTGGGGAGCGCGGCGCGGATGGCCTGGAAGTCATCCTCGTACAGCTGCGGCCGGCGGCGCCAGGCCCGTCGCGTCGCGTCGCTCACCTCGCCGAACTGCACGCCCGGCCGCCGCGACACCGTGAAGGTGTTGATCCCGAAGATCTTGGCGGCGAAGTCCTCCTGGACGTACTTGTCCATCCCCTTCACGATCGAGACGACGGCGATGAGGAACATCACGCCGATGAAGGCGCCGATCAGCGAGAAGAAGCTCTTGAGCTTCTGGGCGCGGATCGTGCCGAGCGCGAGGACGATGGCTTCGTAGATCGGCATGGCGACCCGGCGCTAGGCGGCCTTCAGGTGGTCGGAGGAGATGAGGCCGTCGTGCAGGGTGACCACCCGCTTGGCGTGGCGCGCGATGTCGGCCTCGTGCGTGACCATCACGATCGTCTGGCCGCGACTCCGATGCAGCTCCTCGAAGACCTTCATGATCTCCTCGCTGGTCGTCGAGTCGAGGTTCCCCGTCGGCTCGTCGGCGAGGATGATGCTCGGCTCGGTGACCAGCGCGCGGGCGATGGCGACCCGCTGCCGCTGGCCGCCCGACAGCTCGGCCGGCTTGTGCTCCATCCGGTCCGCCAGGCCGACCGAGGCGAGCGCGCGCTCGGCCCGCTCGCGCCGCTCCTTGGACTTCAGTCCCGCGTAGATCAGCGGCAGCTCGACGTTGTGCAGCGAGGAGGCGCGCGGCAGCAGGTTGAACGTCTGGAAGACGAAGCCGATCTGCCGGTTACGCACGCGCGCCAGCTCGTCGTCGCTCATCCGCGACACTTCGAGTCCGGCGAGCCAGTACTGGCCCGCGGTCGGCGTGTCGAGGCAGCCGATGAGGTTCATGAGCGTGGACTTGCCAGAACCCGACGGGCCCATGATCGCCACGAACTCGTTGCGCGGGATCTCGAGGTCCACGCCGCGCAGGGCGCGCACGACCTCCCCGCCCATCGGGTAGTCGCGCGTCAGCCCGACGGTGCGGATGACCGGGTCGCTCACCGGGCCGCGCTCTGCGTCGCTGGCTTCGACGGCGTGGCGGCGGCGCGGGGCTTCTGCCCCTTCACCCTGGTGCCGTCCTTCAGGTCCTTGATCGCCTGGTAGGTGCCGGAGACGATCACCTCGCCCCCCTTGAGCCCGGTCAGCACCTCGAAGTACTCCTCGCCGGCGACGCCGACCTTGATCGGCGTGAAGTGCGCGACGTTGGTGGCCGTGTCCACCACGAACACGCCCTCGATGTCCTTGGCGCGGTGTGCCTGCGACGTGTCTCCGGAGACGGCGAAGCGCGGACCGGCCTTGGCCGCGGCCGCCGTCGTGTCGGGTTCCCGCACCGTGAGCGCGATGATCGGCACCGCCAGGACCTGGTGCCGCGTGTCCGTGATGATGTGCGCCGTCGCCGACAGGTCCGGCCGGAGGCCCCGCGGCGGATGGTCGAGCTGAACGCGCACCTCGAAGTCCACCGCCTGCGTCGTGGTCGTCAGCCCCGACGTCGAGGCGCTGGCGGCGTTCTCCGACGAGTTGCCGATCTTGGTCACGTGCCCGGCGAACGACGTGTCGGGCATCGCGTCGATCGTGACGTCCACCGAGTCGCCGAGGTGGACCCGGACCACGTCGGTCTCGTCCACGTCCACCCACGCCTCGATGATGGACATGTCGGAGACGGTCATCAGCAGGCCGGTGGCCCGCGAGAAGGTGCCGGGCACCGCCACCTCGCCCTGCTCGACCGAGAGCCGCGTCACCTGCCCCGTGACCGGGGCGACGATCGTGGTCTTGCTGAGCTGGTCCTGTGCGTCCCGCAGGTTGGCCTGCGCCTGGTCCACCGCGCGCTGCGCGGCGTCCACGTTGGCGTCGGCCACCTCTTTCTGCGTCTCGAGCTGCTCGAGGTTCTCCTGGGAGATCAGCTCCGCGTTCTGCGCCCGCACGTCCCGCGCCCGGTTGTAGGCGCGCGTCGCCTGGTCCTGGTTCGCCTTGGCCTGCGCCACGTTCGCCAGGGCGCTCGCCACGCCCGCCTGAGCCCGCTCGACGCCGGCCTGGTAGGAGGTCGGGTCGATCGCGACCAGGAGCTGGCCCTGGGTGACGAAGTCGCCCTCCTTCACCGGCAGGTTCACGATCCGGCCCATGATGTCCGAGAGGATGTCCACCGACTTCTTGGGCTCGATCTTGCCGCTGGCCGTGACGATCGCGACGAGGTCCCGCCGTTGCACCTTGTCCATCCGCACGTCCACGGCCGCTCCACCGTGCTTGGAGACGCTGAGGCGGACGAAGCCGGCCATGACGATCACGCCGGCGATGACGAGGATGACTTTCCCGCGAGTGCTCATGGAATCTGGTCCGATCCTCTACCTGAGTGTCCGCCCGACGGCCTGCTCGAGAAGGGCGATGTCCTTGTGATAGTTGTAGACCGCATAGATGTAGTTGTAGGCGGCGGTCTCGGCCGTGACCCGCGCCGTCAGCAGGTCGATGATCGAGCCCGATCCGACGCGGTACCGCTCGGTTCCCAGCGCCATCGCGTCGTCGGCGGCGGCCAGGTTGTCCTTCTGCACGGCGATGGTACGGTACGCCACGTCCAGCGCCACCCACGCCGAGCTGACCTGCGCCCGCACCGTCAATTCCTGCGCGCGGACGGACAGGTCCTGGAGGTCCTCGGCGGCCCGCGCCGACGCGATGGTCGCGGTACGCTGGAACTGTGAGTAGATCGGCAGATAGAGGCCCAGCTGGAAGGTCCAGGGACTCGTGCCCGTCGTCTTGTTCGAGCCGCCCAGCGTGTCAAAAGCCGTCTGGCTGAATTTGCCGTAGCTCGCCGAGGCGCGGACGCTGGGGGCAAACTGCGAGTAGGCCGAGCGCGTGTTCCACGCCGCGGCGCCGGCGCGCGCCCGAATGGCCAGCAGGACGGGGTTCGAGGCCAGCGCGAGGTTGACCAGGGAGTCCTCGCTCCACGGCGGGGCGATCACCGGGAAGGTGTCGGTCGGCTCGACCACCGGCGGCTCCGGAGCGGGCACGCCAAGCAGCTGGTACAACTTCAGCACTTCCAGCTCGACGTTCTCCTGGGCCGACAGCAGGCTGACGTCCGCGTTCCCCTTGTCCACCTGCGCGCTCTTCACGTCGAACATCGTGTTCTGGCCGACGCTGTACTTCGCCTGGGCCAGGTTCAGCGCCTCCTGCGCTCTCGCCACGACGTGCTGCGCGAGGTCCGCGCTCGCCTTGGCCTCGAGCAGGTTCAGGTATTCCTGCCGAACCGACGTCTCCAGCAGGGTCAGTGCGCTGGCGACGTCCTGATCCGCCGCGTGGAGCTGCGCGGCGGCGTAACCCCGGGCGGCGATCGTCTGGCCCGAGAGGGTGTAGCCGAGGCTCAGGTTCCAGGACGAGCCCTGCGTCTTCGGCGTCGGAAACGTGAATCCCTGCAGGTTGTAGACGCCGGCCTGCGTCCATTGCTCGCCGCCGGAGATGCTGGCCGTCGGCGTGAACAGCGCCATGGCCGAAGCGAACGACTGTGCGGCGGCCGGGCTGCGGTTGGCCAGCACCGTCAGGTACGACGGGTTGTTGCGGCGGGCGATGTCCAGCGCCTCCGCCAGCGACAACCGCACCGTGTCCTTGGGCGCAGCGGGGGGCTGCTGGGCATAGCCGATTGCGGCAACGACGGACAAGACCACCAACCAGCCAACGATCAGACGTACACGCATGGAGGCCCCTGAATTCGAATCGTCGGACTGCCGTACGTCACTGTGGCACCGTGAGTTTCAGCGCTTCGCGTCCGCACACACTACGTGGCAAGCTAGACCGTTGTTGACCGCGGTCAAGTATCAATCCAGATCGGGATCAGGGTGTTTTTGCGCGGCCCCGGTGCTGGGCCGCCGGGTGCGTCAGCGGCTCGGGAGGCTCAGGCGCGTGGCGGTGATGGGGCCGGAGGGAAGGGCGACCTTGAGGAGGTCGCCGGAGGCGGAGAACCAGAACTCGCGGCGGTCGTCCCCGGGGAGGGTGAGGGCGTAATGCTCGGCGGCGATGCTCCGGCTGCCTATCAGCACCGTGTCCTGACCGAGGCGCTTGACCTCGCCGGTCACCAGGGTGCTCTGGCGGGGCCGCACGACCGTGACCGGCTCCGGCGCGCCGCTCGCCCTCGGGACGAAGTAGTATTGGTCGAAGATGTCGTCGTCGAGCACGACGGCGGCGGGCGGCACGGGGAATTCGCGGGCCACCTCGCGTGCCGGAGTGGCGATGCGCACGGAGAAGCGGCCGCGGGCGAATTGCCCGGTGAGGCGCTCGTCCACGCGGCCGGAGGCGGTGACGTCGAGCTGATACGACACGGGGACGTGGTCCCGGGTCAGCTCGAGCGCGGCCCGGAGCTCCCGGTCGCGGTAGCGGACCGTGGCCACCGCGAGGACGCCGCCCTCGCCGCGACTGCCCGACACGAGGCGGATGGCGAACTCCTCGCGTCCGATCTCGTCCCCGCCGCGGGCGATGACGAAGGTGCCCTGGTCGAGGAAACCCTGCTGGACCCGCGGACGGGCCGCGAGGCCCGCGCCGAGCAGCGCGGCGGAGAGCAGGGCGGCGGCGCCGAGCCGTCTCATGCGGGTGTCGCCTCGGCGCCCGCGCCGAAGACGCGCTCGCGGATGCGCCCGCGGATGAACTCGTAGATGCGTTTGCCCTTCTCCGCGGTCGCGCGGGTCGGCTCACCCACCGAGCCGTCGGAGGCGCCGGGCAGGATCATCCGGGTGCCGCGGCGGTAGCGCTGGCGCTCGCGGTCCGGCAAGATACAGTCGCGGGCGAGGTCCATCCGCACGAGGTGCGGGGCGAGGTAGAGCATCAGGGACGTGTCCACCTCGCCGCCGTGGATCGGTCCGCCGGGCGAGTCGAGCACGGCGTCCAGGTCCATGCTGAAGATGTCGATGACGCGCACGCGTGCGCGGTCGGTCACGACGGTGGACAGCGCCTCCTGGTGCGGGGCGTGGCCGTGGGCCGTCAGGACGAGGAACTCCTCGACGCCGGCCTTCTCCCAGTCGAGGAGCAGGTCGTTGAGCAGGCGGCGCAGCGTCTTGCGGCGCACCGACGCGCCGCCTGGCAGGGTCTGCGCCGCATCGGCGTTGACGCCGTACGCGATGGTGGGGGCCGTCACGATCCTGAACTCCGCCGAGAGATCGTCCGCGAGGCGCTCCACGATGAGGGCGTCGCAGCCCAGTGGGAGGTGCCGGCCGTGGTGCGCGCAGGTGGCTGCGGGCACGATGAGCCGGGGGTTCGCGGCGATCGCGAGCCGGGCGTCGTCGGGCGCCATCTCCTTGAGGCGCAGCGGGCCCCTCACGGCGCCCCGCGGCGGTCGGGGGGACGGGCCGTGAGGCGCGGGAGCCTGGTCTGGGTGGGCGCGCTCGCTGCGGCAAGCGCGCTGAGCGCCGAGTGGATGCGCGCACCCGGCTGGGTCCTCGCGGTCGGTCTCGTGCTCCTGGCGCTCGTGGCGCTGGCGGCCGTGTGGCGCGGGGGGCGCGAGGCGCCCGGCCGCTGGATCCGGGTGGCCGGGGCGGCGCTGCTGGCGGTCGCGGCCGTGGCCGCCCTCGCCTCGACCTGGCGGCTCGGGCGGCTGCAAGCGGGCTGGGCGGACGTGCGCGAGCAGGTCGTGATGCGCGCGTCGCGGGAGCTGAACCGCGATCTCGGCGCGAGCTTCGACGCGGTGCGGGGCCTGGCGGACCGCGCCGCGGAGCTGCGCGCACCGGCGGGTCCCGAGCGGTTCCGGCAGCTCGAGGCGATGGTGCGCGACCAGTCGCCGGCGCGGGGCGTGGTGCTGTTCGACGCGCTCGGCCACGCCACGGCGTGGGCCGGCACGCTGCGCGTGCCGCTCGCCGCCACGGGTCCCGAGCTTTCCACGGTCACGACTCCATTCTACCTGTGGCTCGTGGCGCGCCGCCAGGCGGACAGCGGTACCGCGGTGGCCGCGGTGATGCTGGCGCGCGCCTCGTACGCACCGAGCGCCGGGGTGGCGCTGACGGACCGGTTCGCCGAGCGGGCCGGCGTAGGCCTGCGCTTCTACCAGCCCGGCGGCGCCCCGGCCGATTCCGACGTCTTCGACTACGTGCTCCCGCGCGGGCTGCGCGCCGGCGACACCCTCTTCGCCGTCCAGCCGGTGCCGCCGGAGCAGGACGCCGCGATCGCCGATCAACTGGCGTTGTCGCGCCGAGTGGTGTTCTGGGTCGCGTTGGCCCTGCTCCTCGGCTGCGTGGCCGGAGCGGCCCGGAGCGGCGTGCCGGTCGCGGGCGCGGTGGCCGGTGCGGCGGCCGCGGCCCTCTTCATCGCCCGCGCGCCGCTGGAAGGGGCGTTCGGTCCCGGCAGCCTCTTCTCTGCGGCGACCTACTACCAGGACGTGCTGGGGCCGTACTCCGCGTCCGCGGGCAGGGTCATCCTCACGGGCCTGGTCGTCGCGCTGAGTGCGGCGGCGCTCTGGAGGCTGGGGCTCAAGCCGACGTGGATGAGCCGGCTCGCGGCGCTCGGCGTGACGGTCCTCGCGCCGTACCTCCTCCAGGACCTGGCGCGGGGGATCTCGCCGCCGGCCGAAGGCGTCTCGCTGGTCCTCTGGCTGACCTGGCAGGTGACGCTGGTGCTGGCCGCCTCGGCGCTCGTCCTGTTTGCGGCCGCCCTGGTGAGAGGCCGCGCGGCGCCGGCGCACGCGGGGCCCTGGCCCTTCCTCGCGTCCGCGCTGGCCGTCGCGCTGGCGGTGGCGGGTCTCTTCCTCTGGAGGCCGACGGGTGCCTGGCCGGAGTGGTACCCGTACCTCTGGCTGCCGGCGCTGCTGGTCGCCATCCGGCCGATGCCGTTCCGGAGCGCGATCGCGACGGTGGCGGTGGTCGCGGGATCGGCGGCCGCGCTGCTCGAGTGGGGCGCGACGACGGAGGGCCGGATCGCCCTCGCCAACCGGGACCTCGAGGCGCTGGGGAACGCGCCCGATCCGCTCAAGGTCGCGCTGTTCGACCGGCTGGTGCGCTCGATCCCGCCGAATACGGCGCCGCAGACCGCGGGGGACCTCTACCTGCTGTGGCGACGCAGCGACTTCTCGGCCCACGATTACCCGGCGGCGCTCGGGCTGTGGACCGCGCAGGGCGAGCATCTTCTCCAGCTCGACCTGGCCGCGCTCGACCTCCCGGACGGCCTCGTGCGCACGCAGGTGCTGGAGACGATGGACGAGCGGCTCCCGCAGGTGCGCTCGTACCTCCGGCGCCCGGGCGTGTACGGGCTGGCGACGATCCCGCTGACCGACGGCCGCGTGGTGACGGTGGGGGTGGGCCCGCAATCGCGGCTGGTGGCGCCGAGCCGCGTGGCGCGCTTCCTGGCGGGGACGGGCGGGGAAGCGGAGCAGCCCTACCGGTTCTCCGTCTCGCCGGTGGAGGCGGGAGGCGCGCCGCCGTCGGAGCGCGCGACCTGGCGGCGCGACGGGTGGACGATCCGGGGCGAGCGGATCGTGGACATGCCCGGCGGCCGGCGGCACGTGCACGCGCAGGTGGATCTGGGCGGGTTGTCGCCGCTGCTCCAGCGCGGCCTGCTGGTGCTGGTGCTGGACTTCGGCGTCCTGGCCGTGCTCTGGCTGGTGCTGGATCTGGTGAGCGGGCGGCTGGTGCCGACACTGCGGGTCTCGTATCCGCACGGCCTGCATTCGCTGCGCGCGCGGCTCACGATGAGTCTGGCCGCGTTCTTCGTCGTGCCGACGGTGGCGCTGGCGCTGTGGAGCTACGCGCGCCAGGGCGACGAGTTCCTCCGCTCGCGCGAGCTGCTGATCACGCGCACGCTGCGCGACGCGTCCTCGGCGCTCGAGGACCTCTCGATGGACCGCGCGCTCGCGCTCCGCCAGGTGGCGCAGAACGTGGACGCCGAGCTGGTGCTGACCACCGACGGCGTCCAGCGCGCGTCGTCGGCGCCGGTCCTCAGCGACCTGGGCCTCGTGGACTGGCTGGTGCCACCGGAAGCGTTCACGCGGCTCGTCTGGGGTGACTATCTCGAGCTGACGCTCCGGCAGCGAACGACGCCCCAGCCGGTCCTGGTCGGGTACAGCGTGCTCGGGGGCACGTCCGACATCCTCCTCTCGCCGCAGTTGCTGACGGACGAGACGCTGGGGGCGCGCGAGGAGGACCTGGGCGTGGCCGTGATGGTGGCGGCCGTCATCGGGATCGTGGCCGCGATCGTCCTCTCGGGGCTGGCCGCGCGCGCCCTCGCGCGCCCGCTGGCCCACCTCGCGCAGGCGGCCCTCGCGGCCGGCACGGGGGTGCGGCCGGCGCCCCAAGGCCGCCCGATGCCGAGCGAGCTCGAGCCGGTGTACCGCTCGATCGAGCAGGCCGCGGCCGACGTCGAGCGCGGGCAGGAGGCGCAGCGCGTGCTGGCGTGGGGCGAGATGGCGCGGCAGGTGGCGCACGAGATCAAGAACCCGCTCACGCCGATCCGGCTCGGCATCCAGCATCTGATGCGGCTGCATCGCGAGCGGCCGGCCGAGCTGGGCGGCGCGCTGGACAGCACGGGGCACCGCATCCTGGCGGAGATCGACCGCCTCGACGCGATCGCGCGGGCCTTCAGCCGTTTCGCGCTGCCGACCGCCGAGCGGCCGCCGCTCGAGGCGGTGGACGCCTCGGAGGTGGTGCGGGAGGTCGTCGGGCTCTACCAGCTCGGCGAGACGCCGGTCCGCTGGGAGGTCGCCGCGGAGCCGGGGATCGTGGTCCGCGCGCGGCGCGACGAGCTGTCGGAGGTGCTGGTCAACCTGTTCGAGAACGCCCGGGACGCCGGCGCGTCACGCGTTGAAGTGCGTGCCTCGCGCAGCGGCCGCGAGAGCGCCGGACCCGGCGATCAGGCGGCGCGCATCGAGGTCCGCGACGACGGGCGCGGCATTCCCGCCGAGCTGGTGCCGCGGGTCTTCGAGCCGCGCTTCAGCACCACCACGAGCGGCAGCGGCCTGGGCCTGGCGATCGCCAGGCGCTTGGTGGAGGGATGGGGCGGGACGATCGCGATCGCCAGCACGCCGGGCGCCGGCACCACGGTCACCCTGCGGCTGGCGGGCCCGGAGCATCAGGCGGGCGCCTGAGGGCCGCAACGGATCGGGGGTGACCTCGCGGCCACCCCCGATCCCTAACCCCTAACCCCTAACCCCTAACCCCTGCCTTTAGAACCCTTCCGAGAAGCCGAACTGCCAGGTCCAGCCCACGCCCTGGCGCTGGAACGGGCGGACGTAGTCCAGCTCGAGGATCGCGTAACCGAACAGGTTGATGCGGTTCGCGATGCCGATGCTGGTGAGCGGCCGCATGGTGCCGCCGAGGAACGACGGCTTCTGCCCGCTGCTCCAGGCCACGCCGCCGTCCGCGAAGAACGCGGTCTCGATGGGGAAGGCGCCGTAGTAGCCATGGCCCAACCCGAGCACGCCGAGGAGCGGGAAGCGCAGCTCCACGTTCCCCGCCGCGATGCGCGACCCGAACAGCGCCTGGTAGACGTCGCACGAGTTGCTGACGCCGTCCTCGCAGTCGGTCAGCACCGAGTTGTAGTCGTAGCCCCGCACCAGGCTCTGGTAGCCGAGGAAGTTGGGGTACAGCCGCAGATCCTCCGCATCCGTGCCGTAGCGCCCGTAGTGCATGACCCGCATGGCCAGCGTGAAGGGGCGGAACGGCATGAAGTAGCGCCGGTAGTCCGCCAGCACGTTGTAGAAGTTGAGCCCGCCCACGACGGGATCCACCTCGAGGCGCCAGCGCTCGCCCAGCACCGGGCTCGTCGCTCCGTAGTACGAGTTGTCGTAGACCAGCGCCGCGGACGCCGTGCCCAGCGTCAGCGAGGGCGGCCCGGCGACGGTGGTGAGGTTGTCGCTGATCAGGTAGCCGGGGTACGCCACCACCAGCGACTCCACCTGCAGGGCGTAGCTGATGTTGCGGATGCCGGCGGACCATTCGACCCGCGTCACCTGGCTGAACGGATACGAGAAGAAGGCGTCCGCCTCCCGGTTGGTCTGGCGGATGATCTCGATCTGCTCGTACATCGTGTCGCCGGCGGCGCTGTACGACGTCGGCAGGTACCCGCCGGTGATGTACGGAATCTGCTGCACCGCCACGCCCCAGTTGAGGCGGTTCTTCGTGTTCTGGTAGGCCACCAGGGCGGCGAGGTTCGAGAGGCTCCCCGAGACCTGGAGCATCGTCGCCAGGTTCTGGTCGCCGAGCATGTCGCTCCAGTAGAGCGTGACGCCGCCGCCGATGAACGTGCCGTAGCTGCTGGCGCCGACCGCGAGGTACGGCTGGGCCACGTAGTCGAGCGCGAGGCGCGGATGGTAGCTCGAGACGGTCTGCGTGGCCGCGGCGTCCTCGCCGATCGAGTAGTCCGCCCGGAGCCGCTCCAGCTCCCCGAGCTGGCGGTTCTGCGGCGGCAGCAGCGCCGGGTCAGGCGTCACCGTATCGGCCAGCGGCGTGCCGGCCAGCACGGCCGCAGAGTCCGAACTGTACACCGCGTAGTTGCCTTCCTGGTAGATGCTGTAGACCAGCCGCCCCGTCTCGCGCGCGATCGAGAGCGCGGGCGACAGCGAGGTGATCCCGCTGACGCCGGTCATCAGGTTCGTCACCTGCGTGCGCGCGCCGGTGGCCACGTCGAGACGGTAGATGTTGGTGATCCCGCCCCGATCGGACAGGAAGTAGATGCTCGCGCCGTCCGGCGACCAGACGGGGTTGATGTTCTTCGCCCCGTCGAAGCTCGGCAGCGGCGTGATCCGGCCCGACGCCACGTCCATCAGCGCCAGCCGGTAGTTCCCGGGCCGGAGGTTGGTCGTGTCCGTGGAGAAGCGGTCGGTGACGAACGCGAGCTTCGTCCCGTCGGGCGACCACGCCGGCTCCAGGTCCGCGAACGCGTCGTTGGTCAGGCGGCGCAGGCTGTCCCTCTGGAGATCGTAGACATAGAGATCAGTGAGCCCGCCCGACTGCGCCGCGAAGGCGACGTACCGGCCGTCCTGCGACCAGGCCGGGTGCAGGATCTCGCCCAGGGCGGGGAAGTGGATCTCCCGCTGCAGCGCCCCGTTGTTGACGTCGATCAGGTCCAGCGCCGGCCGCCCGTCCACCAGCGAGGAGAAGACGAAGTTCCTGCCGGTGGGATCGAACGACCCGGCCGAGTTGATGAACTCGAGGCTCTGGAAGTGCGGATCCGCCGTCGTCCTGGTCACGCGCCGCACCATCTGGCCGGTCGTCGCGTCCCACAGGTACATCTCGATCGAGAAGAGGTCGCGCGCCGAGTAGAAGACGATGCGCGAGCCGTCGGGACTCACGACCGGGCCGACGTTGAGGCCCGTCGCCTGGGTCTTCCCCGCGATCAGCTTCCGGCCGTAGTGATCCGGCGGCTCGACCTTCGCCTTGAGCGGCGTGTACGCCGCCGCGAGGCCCGCGTGCCACGCCTTGACCAGCGAGTCCCCGGAAATCCCGAGCTCCCGCTGGATGGCGATCGACACGTCCCCGTTGTGCCCCGCGCCCCGGAGCAGCCGCACGATCGTCTGGTCGCCCCACCGCCCCGCGATGTACCCCAACAGCGCCTGGCCGTAGCGGTAAGGGAAGAAGTTCGGGTCGTCCAGCTGCCGGTACGATGGGAGCTTGTCGCGCAGCGCCGCGTCCCGCATCCACATCGCGGTATTCGGGTCCTCCGGGCCCAGCGAGAGGTACTCCGCCATCCCCTCGATGAACCAGAGGGGCATCTGCGTCGCCGTGGGCATGCCGCCGGGGCCGCGGCCGGAGCCGCCCGTGATGTCGTACTGGAATGCGTGCACCAGCTCGTGGCCGATGACGTGGTCCGACTCGGCCAGGGAGCTGCCCAGCGGCAGGATGATGCGGCGCTTGGTGGCCTCGGTCACGCCACCGGTGCCCTCCCCGAGGTCGCCGGGGATGGCGTTCGTCTGCTGGAACGCGGCCGAGCTGGCATAGAGCAGCAGCGGTTGGCGGGTGCTCAGCTCGTGGCCGAAGAACCGCGAGTACCGTGCGTACCAGCGCTCGGCCAGGCGCGCCGCCTGTTCCGCCGCCTGTTCCTCTTCGGGATAGAAGTAGACGTCGAAGTGGTCGGTGTGCAGGACCTGGAACTTGAACGATTCGTACTGCACTTTGTTGCGCCCGAAGTATTGCGCCTCGGCCGTCCGGGCACCGGGCCCGAGGGCGGCGATGCACAGGCCGAGCAGCAGAATCGCGGAAATGCGCGGTAGCCGAAGCGCCATGATCTCCCCTGGGTACGGATGCATGATGGACTACCCCGAAGCGCCCGACAAGTACCCAACTTACGCCCGCCGCCTCGGGCTGTTCTCCGGGACGATGGCCGTCATCGGCGGCATCATCGGCTCGGGCATCTTCCTCAACCCCGCCTACGTCGCCCAGCGCGTCCGGACGCCATTCCTGACCCTGGGCGTCTGGGTGCTGGGCGGGGCCATCGCCCTGGCCGGCGCGTTCTGCTTCGGCGAGCTGGGCAACCGCTCGCCCCGGGCCGGCGGCGGCTACGTCTACCTGCGGGACGCCTACGGCGGGCTCCCCGCCTTTCTCTACGGCTGGATGATCCTCCTGGTCATCGGGACCGGCGCGATCGCCGCCGTCGCCGTCACGTTCGCCCGATACCTCGGATCACTGCTCGCCCTGCCGGAGGGGGCGATCCAACCGATCGCCGTGGCCGCCATCATACTCCTTTCGACGGTCAACTACGTGGGCGTTAAGCCCGGCGCCGTCACCCAGAACGTCTTCACCCTCCTCAAGCTCGTCGCGCTGGCGGGGCTGATCGGGGCGGGGCTCTTCGTCGGGTTGCGGGAGGGGGCCATCGCGGCGGCCGTGGCTCCGGCGCCGCCGCCGCACGCGGTCCTGGCGGTGGGAGCGGCGCTGGTCCCGGTGCTCTTCGCCTACGGCGGCTGGCAGCAGTCGAATTTCATCGCCGAGGAGATGATCGACGCGGAGCGGAACCTCCCCCGCGCTCTGGTGATCGGGGTCACAGTCGTGGTCGCGGTCTATCTGCTCGCCAACGTGACGTACCTGCGCACGCTGGGCGCCCCGGGACTGGCGGCGAGCACGGCCCCGGCGGCGGACGCGATGCGGAACGTCCTGGGCGCCGCCGGCGCGACGGTGATCGCGGCCGGGATCGCGGTGTCCTCGTTCGGGTTCCTGAACCTCGTGATCCTGGTGTCGCCGCGGGTCTACCGGACGATGGCGGCCGACGGCGCGTTCTTCCCGGCGCTGGCGCGGCTGCACCCGCGGTACCGGACACCCGGAGCGGCCATCGTCTTCCAGGGCGCGTGGGCGATCCTGCTGACGCTGACGGGCACGTACGGGCAGCTGCTGGACTACGTGGTCTTCGGCGACTGGATCTTCTTCGGGCTGGTGGTGAGCACGCTGTTCGTCTACCGTCGGCGGGACAGGCCCTTCGTCCGGGGTCCGGGGACCGGGGGGGCCGCGGGCTTCCGGGCCTGGGGCTACCCGGTCACGCCGGCGCTGTTCGTCCTGGCCGCGGTCTACGTCGTGGCGAGCTCGGTGGCGTCGAACCCGCGCAATGCGGGGATCGGCGTTGTTCTCCTCCTGCTGGGGATCCCCGTCTACCTCTATTGGAAGGCGCGGACGGCGCGGAAAGGATAGAATCCGGGCGTGGACCTCTCGGTCGTGATCCCTGCGCACAACGAGGCGGAGAACGTCGGGCCCCTGGTCCGCGAGATCGTAGGGGCCCTGGGCGGCAGGGGCGACTACGAGATCGTGGTGGTGGACGACGGGAGCACGGACGCGACGGGCGAACGCCTGGCGGAGCTGGCGCGCACGACGCCATGCCTGAGGTCGGTGCGCCATCCGGCCAGCCGCGGCCAGAGCTTCGCGATCGCGACGGGCGTCAAGGCGGCGCGCGGCACGTGGATCGCGACGCTGGACGGCGACGGCCAGAACGATCCGGCGGACATCCCGAAGCTGCTCGCACTGCGCGCCGGGGGCGGCGCCGCGTCGGGGCCGCTGCTGGTCGCGGGCTACCGGAAGAAGCGGCGGGACACCTGGCTCAAGCGCGTCTCGTCGCTCGTGGCGAACGCGGTGCGCGGGCGGCTGCTCGGCGATCGGACACCGGACACGGGCTGCGGCCTCAAGCTGTTCGAGCGCGAGGCCTTCCTGGCGTTGCCGCACTTCGACCACATGCACCGGTTCCTGCCGGCGCTGTTCATCAGGGCGGGGGGGCGCGTGGTGTCGGTGGAGGTGGGGCACCGGCCGCGCCAGCGAGGCCGGTCGCACTACGGGATGCTGGACCGGCTGTTCGTGGGGATCGGGGACATGCTGGGCGTGTGGTGGCTGATACGACGAAGAGAGCGCAGATAGGAGACTGCAGGACAGTTGCGAGACGCCGAGTTGCGAGCGGTCGTGAGCACGGAGAAGGTGGAGGGAGAAACGGCCTCGCCGCGGCTGCGTGGCGGGGCTTTCGCCTTCCTCGCACCGCAACCTCGTTCCTCGTAACCGCTCGCAACTCGGCGTCTCGCAACTGTCCTGTATTCTCCCCTCTCGCGCCTCCTTACTCGGCAACGATAGGCTCCTCTCTGCAACCGAAGGTGCCCGCCCGCTCACGTCGCCGGTCGTACCATCCATCGTGCTCGCGCGCATCACGTCGGCGGCCGTGCTCGGCATCGACGCCTATCTCGTGGACGTCGAGACAGACATCGCGGGCGGCCTGCCGTCGTTCGTGACGGTGGGACTCCCGCAGGGGGCGGTGAAGGAGGGCCGCGAGCGGGTGAACGCCGCCATCCACAACGCCGGGTTCGAGTTCCCGCTCAAGCGCATCACGGTGAACCTCGCCCCGGCGCAGCGCGCAACTGCAAGAAGGCACCAGCGAGCGGCACGCGGCGGATCGTGAGCGTCAGCTTGCGGTTAGCCTTGTCCACCACGGCGTCAGCGATCCAGGGTCGGAGCAGCTCGCGGAGCTGCGCTCCGCTCGCCCGACGCGCCACGGTGGCGAAATCAGCGGCCAAGGCGACAAGCTGCGCCCGCTCGCCGTCGAGGCGCGTAGAGCGGCGATCCTCGAATCGGAGGCGTTCCAGGTCGGCGGCGATGCGATCGAGTGCAGTGCGGTTCCCTGCGAGCTGTACGGCGGCCTCAGCCTCGGTCACGGTTCCGTGGGCGATCGCGGCGACAAGTCGCTCGCGCTCCGTGTCGAGGCGCGTGCGCTCCCGCTCGAGTGCTGCGCGGCCCCCGGTGTGCACGGAGCGGAGGTCTGAGAGCTGCCGGTCACACTCCTCCGCGATGAGCCGCCGCACATCGGGACGGGACACTACGTCGGTCACCGTAGCGATGATGCGCGGCTCAATCCACCGCTTCTGCAGAGTCCCGAGGGGGCCGGAGCACGCAGGCACGCGACCGACTCCTCCGCGGTCCTTGTAGAACCGATACCGATCAGGATCCTGAGGCGGCCCGTGGGGTCCGCCGCCGCCCGTGTAGGGCTCGCCGCACTGGGCGCACCGCAGCAGCCCGGAGAGCGGGTAGCCCCCCGCGGTGGCGCGCGTCTGCCGCCTGTTGGTGGCAAGGCGCTGCTGCACCGCAGCGAACATCTCGCGCGAGACCAGTGCCGGGTGTGCATCGCGAGTCACAATCCAATCCGCCTCCGGCCGTATCCAGCGCTCCCGGCGCTCGGCCTTGTCGTGCGGGCGTCGGCACCACACCACGTCGCCGAGGTATGCTGGGTTCTTCAGGAAGGCGCGGACTGTCTGCTTCGACCAAGCACGGCCGGGGAACGTGCGGTCCAGTTCGCGCGCCAGCGCCCCCAGTGAAACCCCGCCGCCGGCGTACCGCGCGAACATCGTCTGCACGATCTGCCGCTCCTCAGGCGGCCCGACCGTGAGCCGGACTTCCTCGTTCTTGCCCTTCAGTTGGCCGGGCTCGAGCGTCCGCTCCTGGCCCGTGACCGGATCCCGCGCGCGCCGGCGGTAGCCGAGCGGTGCTTCGTTCTGCCAAAGGCCGCGGCGGGCCGCGCCTTGAGCGCCGCGCTTCGCGTTCGCCCGGATGGCCTCGAGGTACGCTGTGGCCTGCGTCGAGTGCACCGCTCGCAGGAAGATGCGTGCGGTCGGGTCCTCCGTCTCGTCGCCTTCAGCGAACCGCACGCGCCACCCGTGCCGGTCCAGGTGGACACGCCAGTACGTGGACTCTTCCGGGTTCGGGAACCGGCCCCACCGCGAGTCGTTCAGCGCCAGGACGTAGCCGGGAGCCGAGCGCGGGCGCGGGTGCGCTTCGCAGTAGCGGACGAGCGCCATGAAGCCGGGCCGGTCCTCCGCCGTCGCGCCGGAGACGCCGGGATCCTCGAAGATCAACGGCGGCGACAGATGGCGGCCGAGTCTGCCGGCGAGCGCGGCGATCGCCGCCCGCTGGTCGCTGAGCGAGGTCTTGTGCTCGGCGGCCTGGTCCTCCTTCGAGACGCGGACGTAGCCGAGGCAGTGGCCAGTAAGCAGCGGCGAAGCGCGGAGCCGTGGAGTCGTCACGAAACGAGCGCCTCTGGAGGGGCAGGGGGAGTAGCTGCGCGCGCGGTGCCGCCCTCCACCTCGAGCACCAGCGCGACGTACCGACGGACCCAATCTTGCAGATCCAGCGGCGCGTCGCCAAGGCGCGTCTCCAGCGACCAGGGCGCCGGGCGGTGGCGAACGGCTGCTGTGTGCTCCGAAGCGCGAGGTGTGTCGAACTGTGACGAGCCGACGCACCCGCCCCCTTCAGGGGGGACGGTGTGTGTCTCACAGGTCGAACGCAGTTCGCTCACAGTTCGCTCACACCCCACGGCTTGAGGAATCTTCTCCCACATCTTGAAAGGACGTTCTGACTGTTTCTTGACCCGGGTAACCATCCTTCGAGGCCATCCTCACCATCCTTACCAACCGTAAGCGACTCGCGCATATCAAAGCTCACTCATGACTGTGAGTGAGGGGTTCACTCATTTGGGGCTCCGCGCCCGGTCGTCGAGTTTCGATACCCGCATCTCGAAGTTGACTCATGGGGTGAGTGAGGTTCGCCCCCGCGGGCTCCAGAGGTTCGTCCGTCGGTGCTGGGCGAGCGATGGAGTCCAAGTGCGCGTCGAGCAGCTCCGCGTACCGTTCGAGGTCGTCGTCGGTGAGCCGCTGACCGGGCGGTCGGCAGGACCGCGGCAGACAGGGAGTCCACTCGTCGGTCCGACCTGGCCCGCGCTCGTGCTTCGTGATGAGGCCGAGGCGTAGGAACTCCTGTCGGGCGCGCTCCACCGTGACGCGGGCGAGGCCCACACGCGCGCCGAGCCCCTTGGCGCTGATGTGCGCGGTGCCGCTGTCGCCGTGGGCCAGCGCAAGGTGCTCCAGCCAGATCAGCTTGTACGTCGGGTTCAAGCGCCTGGACGCCTTCAGGACCCTTGCGTGGCTCCACGGCAGGCGCTGGCTCACGGCGTCACCACCGTGCGGCGCGGGTGCTTCGCGCCCCAGTCGAGCCAGCGGCATGCCGCTGAGCAGAACCGCTTCGGGTTGCCCCGCCGACGATTGAGCACCGGGAGAGGCTTACCGCAGCACCCCTCGCGGGCGCAGATCGGGCCGTGCAACGCCTCGCAACGCCTCGGGCAGGCTCTACCACGTCTCGGGCGAGGAGGGCCATGAGCCGCTCAGCGGCGGCGACCGGGTCCCGTTGAGCCACCGCGCTGGTTCTCATGATCGCCCCTACGCCTTTCCGTCTATGCCATGGGGGGGACGGTTGTAGCTGATGGGCTCGCGCTGCGCATAGTTGACCAATCGGATGAGCTTCACGGTGTCTCCCCTCCGTTCTCGGCACCATCCCATGTGAAAATAGAAAAGCCCGACAACGGCCATCGTTGGCCATCGCCGGGCTGATTCGTTTCAGTGCCCCGGACCCCGCCCTTCAGCTGCGGGCGCGGCTAGATCACGGACTCTAGTCTAGGACCCCACTCTGGGGTGGTCAAGTCACACTCACCCACAGCCCGCCGCTCACTGCTCCCGCTTCCAACGAGCCGCCGCAGCGTTCTTGGCGATGGTGGAGCGGAGCTTCCTGGTGAGGCTTCGCGCCCGCGCACTACCGCCCTTCTTCCCTCCCTTCCGCCCGCGCTTCACGGCAGCCGGGTTCCCCCGATGGCTCGGGCTTCGGTGCGAGTCCTAGCGCCGCCTGGATCGCCCGGGAGGCGATGTTGTTGGTGTCGGGCCGGAGCTTGTCGGCGTCGCGGTCATGGGGCACGGAGCGCGTCTCTCGCCACGAGGATGAACCGGGTAGTGAGCTAAGCGCCCTACGCACAGGCTTTGGGGTCGCGGACAAGAAACGGACGTTTTCTGTCCACTGCCGTAGCAGGAAAGCCGTGAGGGCTAACGCCCGCCTCACGCCCGGCATATAGGTTCGGCAGTGCCGGCGGGGCTGTCGCCCTGCCGCTGAGGCGCATTTCGTTGGGCGGACAGCAACTTCATCGGGGGTGCAATGCCGCGCGCCATTCTCTTTCCCAAACCGCCGGGCAGCAAGGCCGTGCGCTTCGCCTTAGATTCGGCCGAAGCCAGGTTCCTGCCTCCTGCCGATCTCGCTGCACTCAGGAAAGGGGCTGCAGGTGCTCCAGTGCATGTTTTCGGCAAGCGGGCTAAGGACAAGCAGAAGTGGAAGGACGTGGCGCCGGGCGACATCGTTCTGTTTGTGGGTGGAGGAGGAGTCCACGAAGTGGCCACCGTGTTGCACACAGCCATCAACAGGGGCATCGCGATGTCATATTGGCCCACGGAGTCGTTACAGGAGCCTTGGGACCACCTCATCTTCGTCGCTCGCCTGCGGCCATCGGACTTTCCTTACGAACGGCTCAACACCTTGGCCGGCTATGCACGGAGCTACGTGCCGCAAGGCTGGCGCGTCATGAGCAAAGAGCACAGCGAGGCAGTCTTGCGCGGACTAGGACTATCGTGACCCGGGTCCAGCTCGCTGGCTGCGTAACCCGCGCCTGCTGCAGGCGGGCACGTGCGACTCCTGAAGTTGTGTGGCTGGACAGTAGACATGAGGTTATGCAGGTGTTGTGTGGCTGGCGGGCGTCAGGGCCGCCGCCGAGGCTCGATTCGTTTGATGGTGACCGGGGAAGAACTAACTAACCGGACAATTGATAGCTGCTGATGCTCGAGTGACGGCGCTGGCTGCGAAGCCATATCCCATCCTGCACCGCCAGTTCTGCGAGGTCGCGCCGCCAGCCTTAGGAGACAACCGTGGAAAAGCTGCTACCGACGCAAATGCCCGTAAGCCAACTCGTTGACCTCTTCCAACGTGGCAAGATAGCGATCCCTGAGATCCAGCGTGATGTAGTGTGGAAGGCTGAGAAGGTGAAGGACCTCCTTGACTCCATCACTCAGTCATATCCGTGCGGCTCGTTGATCCTCTGGGAGCCTCGGGAGAAGGATCACACCCTCGTCAAGAGCATGATAAGGCCGGAACGCCTGGAACAGGCGAAGACCCAACTGCCCAGCTACTTCCTTTTGGACGGTCAGCAGAGGCTCACAGCATTGGCGACGGTAATGCTGACCAGGGAGAGGCTCAAAGAGCTTCTCATCGAGCTGGAAGAGGAGATGCCGTTCATCTTCGTCAACCTCAAAAAATTTCCGCACGATATCGAAGCGACCACCGATGTAGCTGGCTACAAGCTCCCCTGGGTGCCATTCCCCAGACTCTTCGACGGAAGCCTCTTCACGGACCCTGCCTATCAGGCAATCCCGAGCATTCACTCGAAGATCCAGGAGTACGTTCAGAACTTCCGGGACTACCAGTTCCCTGTGCAGATCATCCGAGAAAGGACGTATGAGGCTGTTGCGGAGGTTTTCACTCGCGTCAACTCTCAAGGCACCCAGCTGACTGGAGCAGAAATCCACCTGGCACGCATCGTTCCACACTGGAAGGGGATCACGAGGGAGTTTCGCACGTATCGACGAGAGCTTCGCCTCAGGAACTACGATCTTGACCTCACCTTCCTCATTAGGGCCATCACGGTTGTGGAATGCCAAGTGCCCCGGATCAAGAAGCTGGCTGAGCGCATAGCCAAGGACAGGCCACCACGTAGTCAACTGAATCGCTCCTGGCGCAGGGCAAAGAGCGCCACGGATACCCTCATTCGACTGTTACAGCACGAGCTTCTGCTCGACAAGTCGAAGTTCTTCATCTCGAAGAACACACTCGTGCCGCTCATCTACGTGCTCAATAGACTGAATGGAAGGACAATACCGAAGCGCGACATTAAGCGCTTCTTTATCCTGTCTCAGCTGTCCGAGCGCTACAGTGCCGCCGCTGAAACCATTCTGAACAGAGACTTCCGCACTCTCAGTGATTTCAGCTCTCCTCGCGATGGGCTCGCGGAACTTGCCGCGAGCGCCGACAAGGACGCGCGTCAGTTCATTCGAGGTCTCAACGTCAAGCCAGGACACGTGAGTGGTCCGGCCTCAAAGAACGTGATGCTGCTGCTCATGTACATCATCATGCGCCAACGAGACGCTGTTGATTGGGGGTCGGGCACGCACAGACGTCTGAGCGACATCTCGCCCGTGGATCTCCATCTGCATCACATCTTCCCGTTCAACTTCATGGTGGACAACAAGCTGGCACTGGAGGCGTTCACCAAGGATGGGAGAGCCCCGGTTGAGTACCGGCGAGCCGTAAATGACATCGCTAACTTGACCTTCATTAGCAAGGATAGTAACGGAGCGATCGGAGACGACCCTCCGTTTGAGTACCTGCCTCTGGAAACGACTCGCACCATCAGACGAGCGCATTTCGTTCCGGAGGACCAATCGCTCTGGAAGCCGGAGCGGTTTGAGGATTTCCTGAACGAACGCCGGCGGCTCATGGCGAAGGCCATGACACGCATTCTCAAGGCTTGATTGCGGTGACCTGTGAAGTAGCTGGCGGGCGGTTACCCCGCCGCTGACGCGCGATTCGTTGGGCCGCCACATTGGAGATTCGCCATGCCTGAACCTAAGAGCCTAGCGTCAGGCATCCGCGGCGCCGTCAAGCGACCACCTCGAAGTAGCTGCTGCCGAGGTCTTTGCCTGCGATACCGATCAGATGGCAGTGCGCTGCCTTCAGCTCGCGCGGCTGGTCATCACCGACACGCCAACAGATACTGTGCAGTCGTACCTGCGGCGACTCAGTCGCTGCTACACCGGCCGGATCATCACACCTACGCTCGACCTCTGTTGTCGGGTGCGCGAGAGTCAAGCCGGCGGTCATCACCTAGCCGTCATCAGGCCGTACACGAGGGGGACTTGGGCCGCACCTACTGGCGCACGCAGCCGACGGGCTATGAGTTCCTATAGTTGCGCTTGTCCGTGATCACGCTGCACTATTGCGCCGTCTTGAGGGGGTGTCCGCACACATGAGGCCAGTGCATGGTTGGGTGGGTGTGGGGGGCTTGGTCGTCGGTGTCGCATGTCTTGCCACATCGATTTACTTCTTCCGCGCATCTCATCAGTATCGCCTTCCGATCTTCACGGTCGAACCAGAGCGCACGGAGATCGTCAGCGCGGATCGGGTGCGTTCCGCACCGATCAGAGTGTTGACTCGGGCTGGCTCGGAGATTACCAGCGATCTATTCGCGGTGCGCTTCTTCTTCTGGAACGACGGCAACCTTCCGATCAAGACCTCCGACATCCTTGACACTCTGCGGATTAACCTCGCCGACACTGGTGCAGCGATCCTCGACTATCGACTCCTCCGCGTTTCGCGACCGCTCACGGCACTGCGGCTCGATCCTCGAAGGGATGCGGACAGCGCCGTGCGCAACCTAGTCGTGACGTTCAGGATACTCGAACCCGAGGACGGCCTAGCTGGACAGATTGTCTACGCCGGTCGGCGCGATGCACCCGTTAGGTTGCTAGGCGCCATCGAAGGAGTGAAGGCGATTATTGATACACCGCCGCGCTCTACGCTCGGGGCTCTTGGTGTCAGCGTCGTCATAGGACTTCTCGGGCTCCTAGCGATGGTTGCAGTCCTCTACGGTTTGGTCAAGGGCCTCGTCACGGCCGACACCCGTTGGCCACGCGCCACGAACATCGTGGGGAACACGTTTCTCGTTGTCGTGGCAGTATTCATGTTCCTGGGCTTTGCCTATGCGTTTTATCAGCGATCCCAGATGGAGAGCCCGACACAAGAGCTGCCCGCCTCCCTGCAGACCCCTCAGCGGCCGTAGCAGCAGACGTCCCGGTAGGCGGCGCGGGGAAGTCGCCGTCAGGAACGCATTCCATCCGGCGAAAGGGGGCCGCGCGCCTACTCCAATGGCCCCGGCAAGGCGTGACGCCTCCCTTGTATCTACCGCTCGCTCCATCGTGAGGTCACTGTATGACGGGCGACAGCTAACGCCTTCGGGCTACCGTGTGCATCGTAAGTGTGACTGGCGGGCAGTCGGTCGCCGTGGAGGCGCACTTCGATAGGCGGCAGGTATGCAATCAGCTTCGTGGCTCGAGGCGCACGCTGCGGCGGTTCAGGCTCTCGCAAGCGTCTGCGCGCTCATCATCACGGCAGCGCTTGCCGTGCTCACCGCTTGGTATGTGCGGCTGACCCGCTCGATCGCTGCGGCGGCGACCGAACAAGTGAAGCACCTGAAGGAGTCCACAAGGGCACAGCGCCAGCGCGCGGCCGTCGCCCTAGAGGCGCTGTCGAGACGCGTCCGGGTCCCGCTGGCAGAGCTGGTGGCTAGAGGTCCCAGTCACAGACTGCTGCTAGACCTCACCCAGTTGAACCAGCAGGACATAGCTGCTCTTGAGGCGATCGCCCAAGATGTCAGCGAGACTGCCATTCGCTTCGCAGGGAGGGCGGCGTTCCCACTACGTACACTCGATGGGATCATCCAGCAGGCCAAGTCGGTAAACGTCACGACGGGCTGGGTTCCCACTGACCAGCAGACCGCCGGCTGGCGCGAGGCTGTTGAAGCAGCACCTAAGCTACTGGAGGCGCTCGATGAAGCATGTCGCGATGCTGCTGCCTGACTCGCGTGACGAACAGTTTGGCGCGCCAGGTTCTTGCGGTCGCTGGCTGGTGGATGAATTGAGGAAATGCAGGTGTTGTGTGGCTGGCGGGTGAAGGCCCGCCGCTGAGGCGCATTTCGTTAGGCAGCACATGACCAATATCCTCGATGCCGCCTTCGCGCGGCCGCGCCTTCTCGCAGTCGGGTGTGCGCTTGCCGCATGCTCCTGCTCTCGTTCCGTCGCCGACCAATGCGCAGCGCGGTATCCCCGCCCAACTGATGCCCAGATCGCCGCCGACACGACCTCCGTACCGGCCCCTGAGAGCTTGGCGATCTACCAGCCCAGTGACTCCTTGCCCCAAGTCTTCAGTTCGGACTCAAGTGCCGGTTGGTTCCGCAATCTCCTCTTTGCGCACTTCACCGAGTTCCACACCAAACGTGAAGTGCACAGCTTCCTTCTGCGTTTCCATGCCCGCATCGTCGGTCAGGCCGCCACAGCTGGCTGGCACGCCGTTCTGATTCCCGACCCCGGCCCCGACACGGCCAGGTTCAACCTCCTGCTCCACTGCACCGGCGCCGCCCTCGGCGTCTGGGTCAGACCCGTCTACTCCCGCCGTCCATCGTTCTTCCCGCGAGACACTGGTTCCCATGTGCTGCCTAACCCGCGCCTACAGCGGACGGGCGCGGCGCCCTAACGCCGAGCTGACGGTCGAAGTATAGACTAGAAGCGTCACCCTGGCGGGCGGCGGTATCGCCCGCCGCTGAGGCGCATTTCGTTAGGTGGGCGCCTGGCAGTAAGTCATCCAGCATGGGCTAGGCTATCGATGGCTGTCGATCCGACTCTGACCCGCACCTACGCGGCGTGCATGGAGCAGCTAAAGTGGCGGACCGATGTCGTTCGGTCGGTAGCTTCCGGTGCACTAGCGGTGCCCGGTAGCCCAGATCTCGCCGCGGAACTCGCCAGCCTGCAGCTGCGCAAGATCTTGGAGCTCATCGCGTTTGGATCGCTCACCGCCAACAGAGACAAGTACGCGGGAGCCTACTCGAACTTCGCCTCACACTGGAACGCTAAGCGGCTCCTTGAGAGCCTCGACCGAATTCATCCGCACTTCTACCCGCGACCCATTAGGCTGGACCGCACGGACGCCGCTGGCATCAAGCATTTCGAGGATATCAAAGAAGGATACCTGACGCGCGAGAACTTCGTCCTACTATACGATGCCACGTCGGAGGTTCTCCACACGCGCAACCCATTTCGTGGCGGAGACCCCACGATCCAGTTCAAGCACACTCTGCAGGAATGGGTTGGGCAGATCCAGGCTCTTCTGTCGATGCACTACTTGCAGCTCGTGGATAGCTCGGATCTGTGGGTCGTGGTGATGCACGATGCCCGTGATGGAAAGGTCCACGTGCTCCCGGCCGCGCCCAGGGGCTGAGGCGCCACCTAACCCGCGCCTGCAGCGGCCGGGCGTCTTCGGCAGATAGTGGCTGGTGAGTGCACCTGAGGTGATGCAGGCGTTGTGTGGCTGGCGGACGTTGGCCCCGAACGGCGCGAGCCATTCTCTGATCCAGAGCTCGGCGCCCGTTCTTCATCGAGAAGGAACAGAGATGGTCGATCCAGGAACTGCTCTTGTAACTGTCGCCGCAATGATGGGCCTTCGCCCCGTCGTCCAGGACTTCCTGAAACGTGTGGCAGGGCCCGCCGGAGACGAGCTCGGTGAATGGATTCGGGAGAGCGTGCATGAGTACCGCACCCGAAATGTGGCAATCATCGCCACCCGCGCAGCGGAGATCTTGGCTGAGCGAAACAGCACTCCGCGGGAAATCCCCCTCCGCACGTTGCTGCCACTACTCGAAGGTGCTGCCAACGAGGACCAGGCGGACCTTCAAGAACGCTGGGCCGCGCTCCTGGCCACTGCCGCAGCAGGAGAGCCCGATTCCGTTGCACCACTCTACGCTCACATCCTGAGCCAGCTAATGCCGTTGGATGCCAGGCTCCTCGCAGAACTCTCTCGTTCTGAGGCCGCAGGCTGGCCACCGGACGTGGCGCCTCAGGGCGGCCCCGTCTGGCCGCCACGCTGGGGGGCACGCAGCCCCGAGTTGCTCACTGCGCTTGACGTGGCAGACTCGGAGCGCCTCGAAGTCAGCATAACGACGGTCCGCGCTCTCGGCCTCGTAGATACGGAGCCGGTTGTACGCTCCGACAGCGATATTTCCTTCTTCTCAGATGCGAGTGAGCTTCGCCTCTCGCCCCTTGGTCGGCGCTTTGTGTCCGCGTGCAGCCATCCGACAAACCGCGGGGGATAGCGGTGGCAGCCTAACGGCCGCATAACGGGGTGGGTATAGGTTCTGTCAGGGGTAGTGTGCTTGTGCCAGCGAGAATCGCTCCCGCCTCCTCCGACGAGGAATCGCCGCTCGAGACGGGCTGACGCCAAACCGGGAGTCGTCACCCTGCAGCACTTCCGAGTACCCGCCTGGCGTGCGGGTCGATTTGTCACGTTGGCTGTACTCGCCGTCATCGCCGTGTGTGTGCTTGCTAGCGCACCATCCAAGGCAACCGCACAGCAGCCGCGCGTTGTCGCGGATACACAGGCCGCGCGGTCCGTTGGGCGGACTGTCACCGTCGAGGGCGTGGTCGCGCAGGTGAGCGTGTCGCGCCGCTCAAACACGACGTTCCTCAACTTCGGCCGGCGCTACCCCAACCACACGTTTACGGCCGTCATCTTCCGCTCGGCGGCGAACCAGTTTCCCAATCCACGGCAGTGGGAAGGCAAGCGAGTGCGCGTGACGGGCGAAGTGCGACTCTATCGGGGACGACCTGAGATTGTCCTCGAGGAGCCTCGGCAGCTTTCTTTGGCTCCGTGAAGAGGAACGAGGGACGTATGCAACACCCCCTTTCGGCCTGTCTAATCGCTGCGAGCTTCGCGCTAGCGCCTCTAGCGGGAGCGACAGCACAGTCTATCCGTGGTGTAGAGCTGGGGAAGACGCACATCAGCGAAGTGCGTCGGAACCATTCAGGCGAACCGGACATCAGCGGCCTCACCGAGAATGGGAAACACTACTTCCTACGGTACGGTGACGTTGGCTACTACTTCTCCGTGGAGGACAGTATAGCGGACTTCCTCAGAATCTTCCCCACGGACACGATTAGAAGGGCCGACGTACACCGCCGCCTTGGCCGTCCAGGCCACACGCAGATGAGCGCGGACCTCTCAGCGGCCGAATCGTATGGAGACACTCTTACTGTTGCGTACTCGGCAGCCAACACCGTTAAGTGGCTTGAGTACTCAGCACGGAAGGGGCTGTTCGCTCGTCAGATTGACGAGGCGATGGCGGCGGAGTCCGCCGCCCGTGCCCATCCGCTACGCCTTGAGGGTTTGGATTCGGCGGCCGAAGTAGGCGCTCCCATCATACGTTGGGAAGCCCTTGTTGGTGCGGAGCTGACATTCAAGTCCTACGCCAGCGTTACGACGATCGTGTTTCGCCGTGAAGCCACAAGAGGGGGGGGCGCGGCGTTCCGTCGCGAATGGACAGAGTATGATACGGCGGATGTGGCGCGAGAGCTGGTGCCGCCCCCGAGCTTTCGGGAAGTCATTACCTATCGGGAGCTAAGGAGGGGGCCAAGCGCGAGCATACGCCGAACCAGTCATAGCGGCCCTGACTCTGCCGTAACGTATATCGATTATGACAGCGGGCTGCTGTACATGCTCGAGCCAGGAGGGACTGGTGAGTACTACGGCCCGATCAAAGGTGTGTTGTCGTTGGCGCTCGTCGATGAGGCGCTGGCTTCGGCGTCACTACCTTCCCTCGGAGATTCAATCACTTTCTGGCTTGTAAAGGACGACGTAGATCCGCCTCGCGTTGAGCGCGGAGTCCTGTTCACAACGGTAGCCGACACGGCCAACGTGCCACTCGTGACAGGCGCGACACACTGCTCGGTTCGGACGCGCGCAATGGACAAACGTCTACCCGTCACGAGAGTAAGGTTGCGTATCGGCCGCGCCCCCGAGGAGGACTTCGCCGTGCTGTCATCCCTCCCGCACGTCCGCGTGGACGGGCTGTCATGCCTCCGAGTGCCCACCGCGCCAGGTCGGTGAGTGCGGTCTATGTTGTACGTCAACCGCTCGATGAAGATCATTGAGGATGAACTGCTCTCATAGCGTGCGAGACGAGGCGGAGGACATTCCTGTTCGATGGTACGCTCATTGGACTGCCAACGGGCTCCTCTGCCCACAGGATCACCTGATCGAAGACGTCGGACCCGCGAGGGCGCGGGCACGGTGCTCCGTCTGTAACATCGATTACGAGATACTGGACGACGCCCACCCAGATGTGGTGAAGCAAGCCGATGTCGCTGGCGGGCTCGGTGCCCGCCGCTCAGGCGCATTTCGCTAGGCCGCAGCCGGAGGCAGTCACTCAGTGACTGAGCCCAAACCAAACGTGCAGCCGGGCTGGGAGTATGGAGCCGCCCAGGATGCGGCTTTCGGCCTTGAGGCGCTCCTCGCGAGGCATGGTGTCACGATCGCGCCCGGCAGTACCTTCGAGGCACATGTCCTGAACGTCCTTCGCCTCGTCGCTGCGAAGCGCAGCGCCGGAGCCGATCTGGTTCCAGACGATGTGCGTGATCAGTACCGCATACTGATCGGCGTCTACGAGCTCGCGTCCCTCATCCTTGCCGTCGAGAACTTGCCTGGCTTCAACGCCTTGGTGCCCCACCTGCGCCTGCTCAATGAGGGCACGGCGCTTCAGAACGTGCCTTCCACCGGCTCGGACCAAGCGACCAACAAACTCTTCGAGCTCTATATGGGTGCCGTCGCACTGCAGTGCGGCAGTGACCCTTCTCTTGACGATCCCCATCACTCCAACGGCAGGAATCCAGACGTCCTCTTTACGGCCCGCGGCAGACGCTGGGGAATCGCCTGCAAGGTCCTTCATGGCAGACACCCGCAGGGCTTTGTCGAGCATCTCACCAAAGGGCTCGACCAGATCGACGCCTCCGGGGCTGAGGTAGGCGTCGTCGCATTCAACCTCAAGAACGTGCTGATGCACGACTTGGTTTGGCCCCTCGCACCCCTGGATGGGGTAGCCGGCGCACCACTAACGACCGGCGTCTGGGTTAGCCCGGAGGCCCCGTTCAGGATACTCCTCACTCAGATGGAGCATCTCGCTGCCGACTTGGCATCGTACCTCCCTCAGGGTCATCTCGACACGCTCTTCGCCCGCCGTAAGAGCATACCCGCCTTTCTCCTTTGGGGAGCCAGCCCTAGCGGTGTCATCATCAACGGCAAGCCAACCCCAACAAGCGTTCGCGCCATGATTGTCAAGAGTGTGGGCACAGTTCGTGACGAAGACATGAAGGTCTTGAGGTGTCTCACCTGGGCGATCTACGCCGACTCAGCGATGCGTGGTCCGCGGCCCCAATGAATGGTTGCGGCCTAACCCGCGCCTGCAGCGGCCGGGCGCGTAGGGACTAACGCCTCCCTCACGCCTGGCAGTTAGGTTGGGCGGGTGTTGTGTGGCTGGCGGGCGAAATGCCCGCCGCTGAGGTGCGCTTCGTTACGCAGCAACCCACGGGGTGGAGGCGCCGACAGCAATGACAACAGTAGGTTGCACAATAAGCCCAAGACTGAGCAGATGATCTCTAGAGAGACCGCTCGGCTCATCGCAGAGCTCGTTGCCTCAGCGTTCGCGAGGTTCGTTTCCAGCGGACCACATCCTTACACCTGCAGCGACTCGAGCCGGGTGTACGATTTCCTCTTCGACAACAACTTTCCCGCGTGGCTGTGCAATGCAGCGAGGAAATCGTGTTCAACCTCCTCGACGCGGCCGCTTCAAGAGTTCCTGATGAAGTTGCACACCGGGGAATCCCAGTACGCCGCGACCCAAGATTGGACCTGGCCTCAGCGGGAGAAGCTGGGCCAGGAGTACCTCCGCCAGCTTGCTGAAGCCATTCTCGTCCATTGGAGCCAACGCGACCTGACATACGCGGGTTCCGCCGTCCCTGAGCGGATCAGTAGGTGCAAGAGCAGGCTCGAGCTCGACGGTTTCACGATCAAGGGATCGAAGATTGTGATACCGGAGGAAGACGTTCTAGATGCGCAAGAGGAGGCTGGAGTCCTCGAGCAGCTCTACCGAGAACTTGGCCTAGGTGACCCAGAGACGGTCCTCCATCATTTGCGACTATCGGAGGAGCACTACGTCGCCGGGCGCTGGGACGACTCCATCAGCAACTCGCGCAAGTTTCTGGAGTGCGTGCTCCGGGAGGTTGCTAGCTCGCACTCCATGGTTGTTCGAGGCGAACCCCTTGCGGATTCGACGGCTACTCGACCGGTGCGCGTTCGAGACTATCTGGAGAGCGCTGGACTCGTTGAGGCAAAGGAGAAGGAGACGCTGAGTTCAATCTACGGACTGTTGAGCGAGACCGGTGGGCATCCCTATATGGCGCAGAACGACCAAGCTCGGCTCCTTCGACATCTGGCGCTGACCCTGAGCCAGTTTGCTATGCTCCGCCTGCGAGGATCGACCAAAAAGGCAGCCTAGCTGCGCGCGCCGCTCCCGGGCCGTATGCCGGCACGTCCGGCTTCGGTACGGCGGATGGTTCGGGGTGCTGTAACGGGTGCTGAAGCGCCCGGCAACGCGCGGAGTGAAGGGGCACGGAGTCCGGCCCCGACGCTCGGAAACCCTCGAAAGTTAGGCATTCTGTCGTTTCGATGGATTCCCGAGCCCAATGGGGTTCAGGGGGGCACGAGTTCAAGTCCCGCCGTCCTTGACCGGGGTCCGGACAAGAAACGCTCGTTTGTTGTCCACTGACGCGCTAGGAGGCTCGCTGCGCCCTCGATCGGCCGCGGGCATCCCGAACCACGTTAGCCACCGTCGAGTGATGCCAGCGGGCGCCGTGCTTGGTCCTAGCCCCCTCGGCGTTGAGGGTAGCAGCCACCTTCCGGTAGCTTCTGCCCCCTCGCCACAGCTCGAGCACCCGCCAGATGACCGCCTGCTCCTCCGGCACGGCCTCCAGCGGTTGACGGTGTCCAGGTGCGCACTCGGAAATCGCGCTCGACGGGGCTAGAATACGCTGGAAAGACCACAAGAAGGGCTGACGGTAAGTTATTCTGCTGCAATCATATACACACGGGTTCTGGCTATTGCGATTCGGCTGACAACGTACTAGATTCTCCTTCGGCGGGGAAACCCGCCGCGCATCGGCTGACGATAAGAGCCCCTGGGCTCTGCTGGACTTCGGTCTAGCTAGTCAGCTGATTGCGTTTCTAGTAGGCTAGTAGTAGTGGGTCGTGCCGCCTGCCCACAGGTCGTATTCGCTTGCAATCTTCGCAGCGATCAGCCCGTAGCTCCTCGTGTCACCCCGTTCCCACTTCCGCTGGATTGCCCAAGAGCAGTAGTCGGCGATTTGCAGACATGGGTCGCAACTGGCTGACCAGCACGCGACCTGAGTCTTGGCGGCACGCGACGTCTGGAACGCGACGTCCAGAATCGCGGCGCGGAACGCCTTCTGCTTCTTCCTCTCTCCGAGCGACGCTCCCACGACGGCGAGCAGGTCGCCAGGGCCGGCAATCAAGGGCGCAACATGCTTCATGTGATAGAACCAGGCGACCTTGTAGAACCTCGCATTGCTCGACCGCACATGAGGCATTGCCTTGCTCTTTTCGAGCAGCGTGCAGTCCACCCGGAATGTCTGCGGCGCAAGGACGGCAAAGACACGGTCGCGGACGGCCTGCTGGTCTTCCGCGGCGTGGAAATCGCCGCGGTCCGGACCCGCCCCCTCAGCCAAGAGCCGATGGCGCAGGCGCAGTAGCTCCGCGCCGGCCAGCGGGTCTGTCAGCGTCACCGTAGTCAAGATGAAGTATCGGCTGGCGCCAACGTTTCTCGAAAAGTCGAAGTTTCCTGCTTCGTCAGCGAAGACAAATAGATCAGACATTGATAGCTAACCTCCGCCCTTCTCCTTCCGCTGATGCCACTCCTCCCCCAGCGTCTTGCCCGCTCTCATCTGCTCGCTCACGAACGCCTGATAGGCTCCCGCCCCCGCGCCCGCTCGGCTTCGCTGTCTCACTCGCCACGGGTTTCTGGGCCTTCTTGCCTCGCTTCCCTGTTCGGCCTCCCGGCAAACTGAGGCACTACCGGAACTCGGCTGCAGTTACGGGACTGCGACTGAGCCTGCGATCGTCGCGTGATACCGGCCGTCGGCCTCGGACTGCACCTCCCCCATCACATCTAGGATGTCGAGGTGCCGACGGACGATGTCAGTCCTGGCTCCGGCGAACGCCGATGCCAATTCCTCCGCCGTGAGGGCCTTCGCAGCAAGCGCCTTCTTGATCGCGGTGATCTGCTCGACGACCGTAGATGGCCACCGTGGCTTCGGGGCGAGCTTCACTTCGCGGGCGGCCTCCGGTAACCCAAGGGCCGGCGCTGGAGCCTGCAGGCCCTTCCCGAACCGCGGGACCTGATACTCCGGCCGCAGCCAGCGCACCTTCCCTGCCTTCTCCTCGCGCACCCGCTCGTCGTGGAGCGCGACCAGGCGCTCGAGGATAATGTCGTTGGGCAGGGGCCACTCCCACCCGTATGCCTGCGCTACCAGAGTATCCAACTCGTCGTGGAGGTCCTTGAGCACCCCGCACGCGGCGATGGCGTGAATCTCCTGGTCTCCCTTCGTGAGCGCTCTCCCAGAACGCAGCTTCTCCACGATGTTGTACATGCCCGTCATCGTGACCTGCCGATCACGGTCCAGCGCCGCTCTCCGGTGCGCATCGAGTTGCTCGGCCTTCGCCGCGATCCTCACACGGAGTGGCGCCGGGGGATCGGGGAAGGGGAATGGATCGAAGCAGAGAGTCTTGTTATACCGGGGATCGTTGCCGACCCCAAGCCTCCCGCCGGAGCTGAGCGCCCATGCGCCGTGAATGGATGAGGAGAGGACGCCCAGGTGGAAGCCATCAGCGGAGGCCGTACACACGAGCATGTTGTCGGGTGCAACGGCTTGGTCCAAGAACACGAAGAAACGATGCCTTGCCGTCTCCGGTGTGGCGATGTAGCGCGCAAGTCCCGCCACGCCTGACCGAAGCTCCGCGTTGGATCGCCCGAATCTCCACCAGTACGTCCGCCTGCTCGCGTCTCGGTTAGCATCGCGGTCGGGCTTGACTCGGTCCCGTACCAAATCGAACAGGAGTGGGTACTCTCGGGCTTCAGCCTCGGTTCGATTTGCGAAGTCCATGACAGAGACACCTCGCGGTCGAGCCGCGAGGTCACGCCCATGCCGATATGGTCGTATCACTTCTCGATTGCGGGCATCAGCTTCTTGCAATGTGGCAGCCTCGGCAGCCGTCAGAATGAACCCCGCACCATGGAGTTTGAATCCGGTGTTACACAACCCCTCGTTGGAGGCAAGTGGAACCTGTGCGACTGCGGGAACGTCCGCGTGCGCCGAGAGGTCGTCGTTGAGGTTCAACGCGCGTGTCTCCCGCAGCACCGTCGCGTCGTCATTGACCTCAACTCGCAGCGCGAACGCCGGGTTCTTGGCGATCACCGTCATTGCGACCCGTACCGCGGCCCCGCCCGTCTCCTCAACCCAGGGATGGTCGGGAACGGCCCAAACAACCCGCGCGCCTCTATCGGCTGCCGCACCAATAACCACCCTGTTTTGAGCCTGGGTAATCGTGTTGGTTGTGATCAGCCCCGCCCTTAGAGTGCCTCCACCGGCCACTGCCTCGGCTGCCCGATACCACCAGTACATCACGTAGTCGGCGGTGTCGGGAACCTCCTGGTACGCGGCACGGAGCGCGTCCACGTAGCCGTCGCCAAACTCGTCCCGTTGCCGCGCCTGGCCGAGGTATGGTGGGTTCCCGATGATGAATTCGGCCTTAGGCCATTCCGCTGGTCGCGCGCCAACGTACTCGTGGTACGCGAGCGTCAGCTTCGGATCCGGCACAAGCTCGCCGGTGACCGGATGCCGAATACGCGGCATTGGGTCAGGCCGGGCACGATCCGGAGCCTCACGGATCTCGTCCCAAGTCAGCACCGCGTCGCGGCACTCCAACGTCCCGGTGTCCTGGAGGATCGGCTCGGGGGGCTGCACGTCGTGGTGCGCCTTCCAGAACTGGTGGAAACCGATCCAGAGTGTCAGCTCGGCGATCTCACGCGCCCACGGCTTGACCTCAATGCCGTGGAACTGCCACGGCCCCACCTCGGCCAACCGCATTTCGTGCTTGCCCGTGACTTCCTCGAGGGCGCGTATCGCTTCGAGCTCGATCCGCTTTACTAGGTGCATCGTGACGTAAAGGAAGTTGCCTGAGCCGCAGGCAGGGTCGAGGAAGCGAAGTCCCTTCAGCCACTCGTGGAACCCGCGAAGAGCCTCCTCCGCCTGCTTGCGCTTGCCCGCCTCCCGGTGCTGAAGCACCTCGGCCTGTACTGCGGTCCAGCGCTCGCGAATCGGATCCTCTACCGTGGGCCGCACGACGCGCTCGACGAACTCGCGCGGGGTGAATTGCGCACCGAGCCGGTGCCGCTCCGCGGGGTCGAGCGCGCGGGTCAGCAGCGTGCCGAAGATGCTTGGCTCGACGTGCTGCCAGTCCGCATCCGCCGCCATCTGAAGGATGAGGAGGGCCTCTCGGCTGATGGGTAGGGCCTCGTGGTCCTTGAAGAAGTGGCCGTTGAAGCGCAGGAGCTTGCGCAGCAGGAAGTCGTCGCCGGCGTCCATCGCGGCCCAGAGGTCCGCAGCGTGCCGGGTGAATACTTCAGGATCTCCCGCCGCTCGGCCGATCACAGTGCGGAATGGCTCGTCGCGCAGGAGGCCGATGTCCTCAGCGAACATCGTGAAGATGCAGCGCATGATGAACCGCGCCACGCGCTCCTGCTCGAGGCCCTGGTGCTCGAGCGCCGAGGCGAGGTTGGCCAGGTGCGCAGCCACCTCCTTCGTGACCGCCGCAGCCTTGGCGCGCGGATCGCGCGCGTCGGGATTCTCGAAGATGTCTTTGAGCAGCGCCGCGTCCGCCTCGGAGTCCGCCAGACGGGTGAGGTCCAGCCGGCGCCCAGCGTTGAAGCCGCCGTAGTCACCGTGCCAGCGGTCCCAGATCAGAGCCGTCTTTCCAACATCGAGGACGATGAGGTAGGGAGGGCGCTCGTCGGGGACGTTCCCCGCGTAGGTGCGCACCTGGCCGAACGCCTTGCGCAGCAGAAGGTCGCTGGAGCGCCCGGTCTCTTCGTCCTTCGCCTCGAGCGCGAAGTGCGCAGACTTGTAGCAGTCAATGAAGTTGGTGGACTCGGTGCCGTCGCGGGCGACGACCCTGATAGGAAACTCGAACTGGTAGCCGGTCCCGGCAGGGCGCGGAGGCTCGACGCCGAGAGCCCCGCACAGCTCGTTCAGGTAGCTCTGGAAGTTGGCCCGCTCTGCTGGTTTGGCGCCGGCCCACCGTTCGGCCAGTTCGCGGAGGGCCACAGGGGAAGGCATGACTATCGAATATGGAGGTACGTGCTGGCAGGGGAAAGACTCAGGACTCCTTGATGACTGCGCGATGACGGCCCGGTGACTCCAGGGCGTAGGATGAAGTGCCATGGGGACAATTCTCTGGGACTTCCCAATGAGCGGAGATTGGTTCTCGGTGCCTGACTCTGGCCGACCTGACCGCCGCAGGCCCGTTCAAGGTCCCTGCGCTACGCCGTGGCCTTCAGTAGAGGAGGACCGCGATCGATCTGCGGGGAGACCGCCGTGCGATGGTCGCGTTCTGGGTGACACGAGCCCGCCGGGCCAAGGGAACAGCAGTTCCTAGTGCCGAGTCGCGCCTTCGTCCAAGGCGCGCCCGAACTCTATCCAGCTCACGTCGAGCTGGGCCACGAGCCGCTCGATGACCTCCCAGGTGGGGTGACGCTCTGCGCGTTCAATCCCTCCGACGTAAGCTCGATCAACACCGGCGAGGTTGGCCAGACGGTCCTGCGATAGGCCGCGCTCTTTCCGAAAGCGGCGAAGGACGGCGCCGAGCGTGCGCAGCGTTGGGCGGGGGCGTTTGGCCACGCCACATCGGTACGGATTTGACAACCAATCGGCGACGGGCTAATCGTATCAGCCACAGAGGCGCCGCCGGAGGGTCACGATGCCGCCCGAAGCGCCGACGGGGAAGCCTGAACCTTCAGAGCCACAGGTTCCCGCCTGGGAAGCGGAACTCGAGAAGTACGCTTCGGCTGTGCCGCCAGCGGCGCCCGCGTCAGCGCCCTCTGTTCTTGATCCGCAACTACAAACGCCACATAGCCCTGCACGAGCATCGATGAATGCAATCGGTACTGTAGTCGTCCTGCTCGCTCTTCTAAGTATCGGATTCTGGGCGATGTGTTTCAGAGGGACTCCAGAAACGAGCGCGGCGCGGGGCGAGGCCCAAGCAAATCAATGCGTAGCCCGTCGCGCGTAGGCCCGGAGATCCGGCTGAGGGCTGCGGGTTGCGGTTCGCGCACCATGGGCGACTCTCAGTTCGCCCGGGCGTGGGACCATCCCTCCTATGTGCTTACGGGACATTGGCTGCTCAGTGACTCGCAAATCAGCGTTCTCTCCCAAGGCGATGCGAAGCGGCGCGACATCGCTCAGGAAGCGGCAGTATGCAGGCTGGTGATGCGGCTAAGGGGCGAGGACTCGCTCCTGCTGCTTCCTCGCACCGCCGGAGCCGATACCGAGGGGTTCTCGTTTGCGGTCTTCGAGCCCGCGGGCGACGATACAGGCGGCGAGCCCGAGGGGGGCAGCAACCCCGACTCACTCTATGAGCCGCTCTGGATCGGCATCTTCCGGTCGCTCCGGTCCTGCGACTCAGCCGAAGCCATCGTCCGAAACCTGCTGTTGCCAACTGAGGTGTGTGCAGGAGAGGTGCCCGACTCCGAGACGGTTCCATGAAGCTCCCGCTTCGGCGATCGGGAGTGTTTCTCGTGCTCGCGTTGCTCGTCGGGCTTGTGCTGGGCTACATCCTGGGCACTCGGCCTCGCACCTACGCCGATTGTCTCTTGGCCCACGTCAAGCAAGGGATGAACGTGGAGGCCACGGAACTCGCAGCGCGCGCGTGCCAGGCGAAGTACGCCGCGACGGCCGGCGCGGTGCCGGATCCCAGCCCGCGACGGCGGGCGAGGCGCCCGCGTCGGGCGAGGTAGCGTTAACGACCAGGGCATAGAAGCCCTGGCCGCATCGTGCGCCAGCCGGTTCACGGAGAGACATTCGCGGGGTCGTTCTCCAGGCCGAGGAGGCTCTATGCGTGCGGGTCCAATCGTTCTTGCGCTTCTCGCGGTTCCGACGGTTCTCCTAGCCCAGACCTCCATCTCGCCTGCTGAGGCTGCGCAGCACGTCGGGGAGACCGCGACGGTCTGTGGCACGGTGGCGTCGGCCACCTATGCCGCCCACAGCAAGGGGCGGCCGACCTTTCTGAACCTCGACCGACCCTATCCCGACCAGGTCTTCACGGTGCTCATCTGGGGCAGCGATTCCCAGAGCTTCCCGGTCGCGCCAGTGGACGCCTACGCGCAGAAGCGGATCTGCGTCACGGGACGGATCACATTGTTCAAGGGAGTAGCCGAGATTGTCGTGCGCGGTCCCGGTGCCATCCGCGTCGTGAGCCAGCAAGGTGGCTCTGGCGAAGCGGCAGGCGCGCTCGGCGTACCGGGACAGGCGGCCTGACGGCCGGAGGCTCGACGGAAAGGAGCGGGCACCCGGGCGCGAACGACCTCCCGGAGTGGGAGCGGGAGGTGGAGCGGTACGCTGCACCTCGGGGTCCCGAACCCCACGTGGTTTCCGCCGTTGGTGCCGCCCCGAACGTACAGGAGCCGACTCGGCCGGTCCCGGAGTTTGCGCGGTGCGGTCGAGGCGCTGCTCAGCTCTGGGGCCGTTTGGGCCGTAGGGTGGGCACTCGTGTTGACGGACGCGCCATCGGCGTGGCCATACCACTGGCTCGCGAACCGGATCGGCTGGATGGCCGCGCGGCTGGTTACCGCCCTTTCGGCGCTTCTCATGCCGATCGGCGCCGTCATGTCGCTGGCTGGAGGGCAGTTCCTCGCTGCCGGCGCCTGTCTGCTGGCGCTGGTCCTGGCCAAGTCCGCCTGGACGGTCGGGCGGATCCACTCGCGCCGAGGTCGTCTAAGGATGGTGGAGGCGACTTTCCCGCTCTCCTGCATCTGCTGGTGGATCGTCGCCTAGCACCAGCTATGACGGAGAGGATATCAAGCGAGTGTTCGGTGACTCTAGGATGGCGCCGTGACACCTGCGCGTGAGGATCCGTCGTTTGCTCCGTCGTTCGCGGCGGCGAGAGTTGTGGCGGCCGTGGCCGCCGCCGTCGCCGTGGCGCGGCTTCCCTACGGCTACTACGAGCTGCTCCGGTGGCTCGTCTGCGCCGTCGCCGCGTTCACGGCCTGGCGGGCTTCGGAGCTTCGGAGGAGCGGCTGGGCCTGGGTGTTCATCGTGCTTGCGTTGGTTTTCAACCCTGTCGTCCCTGTGCGGCTGCGGCGCGAAACGTGGGCTTGGGCAGACATCGCAGCCGCCGTCCTGCTCCTTGTCTCCCTCGCGACGATCCGGCCGCGGTCCGAAGGCCAGGTCGGAGGCCGCACGCCGTGAAGCACCCACCGCTGAGCGTTTTCTTAGGCGTCGTCCTTGGCTCCGCCATGGGCTGTCACGGAATTGCCCGCGTGCGCGCCGCGATCCTGTCACGGGTGAGCGTGGATTTGAGACTCAAAGCCGCGACCTACCGCTCGCGCGGCCTGAGACGCTTATTGGCCGTACTCCTGACTGTCGCTGTTCCCGTTCTGGTGCACGCACCACTCGCGCATGGCCAGACTCAGCGCCAGCCTGCGGAACAGACCGCAGGCGACTTGGTCTGGGTGAACACCAAGTCCGGCGTCTATCACTGCCCAGGCTCACACTGGTTCGGCGCGACAGCACAGGGCCTCTACCAAAGCGAAGCGGCAGCCGTCGCCCAGGGCTACCGCCCGGCCGGGGGACACGCCTGTGGGGCCGCCGCGGTGCACCCCTGGTTGGCGCCCGTCGCTGTGGTCGCAGTTGTCGTTGCCGTCTTCCTGGCGATCTTCTTCACCAAGTATGCGCGGTTCATCTCGAATCCGCGCGAGCCCTCCAGACAGTCGCCGCCCGCAACTACCGCGGCGCCGTCGAAGGCGAACTCGCAGCCGCTATCCGGCCAGGGCGAGGAGGCCGCTAACTCGTCTTCACCACCTTGGGGGCCAATCGTCACGCCGCCACCGATGCGAATCACCGTTGACTGCCCCGCGTGCGGTGGCCATCTCAGGCTGCCCCGTACCGACAAACACCTTTCGGTAACCTGCCCGCACTGCCAGCACCGCTTTGATCTTCCGTT
>Ga0187889_10000599_pt1 | contig 42625 bp, 26 predicted proteins | sample June2016WEW_7_10_2_FD_132992 | JGI IMG/M metagenome (GOLD analysis project Ga0187889, IMG submission 132992) | Peatland microbial communities from SPRUCE experiment site at the Marcell Experimental Forest, Minnesota, USA - June2016WEW_7_100 | ecosystem: Environmental > Terrestrial > Soil >... | reverse complement strand
ACCGTGATCTCAGAGGATAGCTTCTCCGACTATCCCCTCGTCCTATCGAAATCGCTGACACAGAACTTCGTGGGGGCCGAGAACGACACGATGATCGTCGTATTTAATTACTCTTCCGCTCCCAGCTCCAACGCCATCGCAGGGTTCCAGCAGGACGTGAAAAGCTCAGAACTCTCGTCACTGGCGACGACATATGTAACCGGAGGGACTGTGATTACGAATGATTTTGAGAACACCTTCATCCCCGTCCTCGGATTGGCCGTAGGCCCAGGAATCGTGGCCTCGATAATCATCGTCGGCATCCTATTCGCGGCGCCGCTCGCGGCCCTGCTTCCACTGCTTCTTGGAGGAATCTCCATCGTCATCGCGTACGCGGCCATCTACCTCGACGTGGTGGTCGCCGGGAGCGGCAAGATAACCTTCCTCACTCCTACGCTGGTGACGCTCCTCATGCTTGGACTCGCCGTGGACTACTCCGTCCTTCAGCTCCGAAGGATGAAAGAAGAGAGGATGAACGGAAAGTCGAAGGAGGAGAGCGTGGCGACATCAGTCAGATGGGCCGGCCAGGCGGTGCTGACTGCGGGGATCACCGTCGTCGTAGCGTACGCCATCCTGGCGGTGGTGAACGTGCCAATATTCAACGACGTCGGGATAGCCATCGCTCTTGGGGTCTCCATCCTTCTTCTGGCGTCGTTGACGCTGCTTCCTTCCCTTGAGCTGCTACTTGGAGACCGCCTGTTCTGGCCGCGCCTGAAGGTCAACAGCCACGAATCCAAGCCCGGCCTCTTGGCAAGGCTATCCGACGCGACCCTCAAGAGGAAGCTGGCCGTCGTGCTGGTGATATCGCTCTTCGCTGCCGGCGCGGTCGCTGTAACGGTCAGCACTCCCACCGGACTCGACATATTGAAGCTCATCCCGAACTTCCAGAGCAATCAGGGTCTGACTGTCATCACGAACAGCATGGGCGGAGGGACTGTCTCTCCCACCTTGGTTCTGGTTACGATGCCCTCCCCCATAGTCTACGGAGACAACCAGTTCAACCAGACGCTGCTGAACCAGATCGAGCTGATATCGTCCAAGATGGCTGGCTCCTCAGACGTGGTCAGCCTCACGGGCCCGACCAGGCCCTACGGGTCTCCATTCAATTTCTCGTCTATCGGGGACATGTCCGAGCCCATCCGTTCGCAGTACCTCGACGGGATGCTCTCCTGCATAGGAAAGGACAACGCGACCGCGCTGATTTCCGTCGGGTTCAATTCTGCCTCGATGAGCGCACAGTCCGTCACCTCCCTGGAGAAGCTGGAGTCCGAAGTGAAGTCCACCTCCCTCATGCAGGGGGTCGTCGTGCACTACGGCGGAGAGGCTTCGCAGACGTACGACAGCCAGCAGTTCATGAATGGGTTGATACCAGAGGTCATGATCATCCTAGTCATCGCGGTCTACGTTATCCTATTTCTCCAGCTCATGTCTGCCTTCACGCCGTTCAGGCTAGTCTTCACCCTCCTCTGCAGCGTGGCCTTCTCCCTAGCCCTGCTCACCGTCACCTTTGATTACCTGCTGAAGCTGCCTATCCTTAACTTTGTGGACCTCTTCGTGATAGTGACCATGCTAGGCGTCGGCATCGACTACGACATCTTCTACGTGACGAGGATACGGGAAGAGATCCTGAACGGGAAGACCGACGACGAAGCGATCAAGATCGCCACCACCAAGGTCTGGGTGACCATCTTTGGCCTCGGGCTCATACTTTCGAGCGTCTTCGCCTCCCTCCTGGTGACCGGGATCGCCGTGCTCCAGGAGATCGGCGTGGCGGTCTCGGCAGCCGTGCTGATCGACGTGTCGGTGGTCATCCTCTTCTTCGTGCCGTCCCTGATGGCCTTGGCTGAGAGGCTCAACTGGTGGCCATCTAAGGCTGGAAGAAGCTCTGACAAGAAGGCCTGAGCCTGGCCCCATACCCTTCACCGACATTCGCGTAGAATCGGACCTTCCCAACAGTGAAGGCCATTCGGAAACAGAAGCTCCCTTAGATTTAGGATGTAACCTTTTTCTATCAGCTCTCCCAAAATTCTCAGGTGATAGTTTAGTCTCCCTGTATTCGTAATATTTAGAAGGGACATAACATCCGTGTACGATAAGACCCGTTTCTCAGCTAATAGCTCGAGTATGTTTCTCCGTGTCATATCCCCGATAATCTTGTGTAGGGATGACGGGTCTATCTCCACACCTTCTTAATGTATTTGAACACATTTGAACTTTCCCGATAAAAACTTTTGTCAAAACTTTATCATAAACAATTAAACCTTTGATTTGCAGTACAACTATTTTTTAAAAAAAAGTGTTGGGGAAATCACCCTAGATTCTGCCATAGTCCTACTACATTTCCTTCTGTGTCCTTAAAGTACGCTGAGAAACCCATCTTCTCAACCTTAACTTTTGGCAGTACTAGCTTCCCCCCTGCCTTTTCAAGCTTTTTTACTGCATCGTCGATGTCAGAAACAGATATCGTTACAAGAGGCGACTTCACTTTATCGCTTCGTTTCATCATTCCACCATTTATTGCTCCCTTCTCCTTTGGCATGTTACGTTCATCTGTTGGAGAAGTTATGAGCATGGTGTAATCCATTTCAGGTATATCATTTGTTTGCCATCCGAATACTGACTCATAGAACTTCTTAGCCCGCTTGACATCTTCAGCAGGAATCTCGAAATGCACGACCTTATCCATATTACTCACTTAGTGATATATTCAATTGGATAATACTTAATGCTTTCCCGAAAATGTACGGGTTTTAGCATAGTGAACAATGCTATTCCATATACATGCATATGCGAAAAAATCTAAACACCATTACTAATCTATGTTTAACAGGTTCTTTTCGCATTAAATACGGGTGTTTAGTAGTTGCACTCTGAACAAGGTTCTTCAAATGGATCTATAATATCCGTTGACATTGAAGAAACTCTTATAGGACATCAAGGATATTTAACAGAAGTATATAGAAGTTATACTTTCGGAGATCTAGGAAAGTTCTATCAGCAGGGAGAACACTCTTTAACAATCTTTGGCTCAGGAGAATACGTTAACAAACTAAGAGAGGGAATAAGCGAAAAGGATAAGGAACTTTAAACACTGGTTAATTCCCTAGCCCAATAAAATACTAGCCTAAGGAATAGTCTTGAAGTGGTGTAAAATGAGATCTCTAAGGCTTCATAGATAGAAAAAAATAGTTAAAGAACTCAAGCAGAAAAGGCTAGAAATAAATTAGAATACAAGATTTATAACAAATTATTTAAAATTCCGTAAAAGTTAAGCTAAAATTTAAAAAGCTTATATAGTTAAGTTAAGATAATTATTTGGCGTATTTTAATATGGCCATAATATTGATGATTGCAAAGCACGCGCCCGAAAACTGCCCTATGTTCAATGAAAAAACTAGAAAAATCTTTCTTGAATATGATAAAAAAGTAGGAGGATTAATGAAGAAACATGGAATAAAGAACCTTGGAGAGTACGTTGTACCCAACGAGCATCTAATTGTCGGCATATACGAAGCAACAAGTTCAGAAGTCTTCAATAAATTTGCGATGGAGCCAGAGATTATTGTAAGAGGCGCATTCGAAACAGCTGAGCTCAAATCGGCTATGAGCATGGAAGAAGTCATGAAAATGCTTAAAGCCAAATAGCTCAACCCCCTCTTTTTTATTTCAAAGAACAGTCAGCCTTTTAATGAAGGTGATATGATAACATTTAGAACAGAGGATATTAAGTACTATATTGATATTCTACAACAGTTTGCGTTTGGAGTAGTTAGAACTTTTCGTTGAATGTGGCAGATTCAATTGTTTTACTTTTACTTTAAGAAAAAATATGTTAACGATGAAATAATTTGCCGGGTGGCCTGAACTTATATAAAAGGAACGCCCGAAAAGCATATATTTTGGGTTATATCAATTTAAAATAAATGTTACTGAAAGATGGAGTAAGGTATTTCCCTTACAAGTATAAAGATGAGGGGTTGAATGGTGAATTTAGTTGCTTGAAGGCAAGAATGTGAATCTGAGGGTAATGGAGAAAGAGGACCTACCACTATTTACCGAATGGTTTAACAGCATTGAATTCTCTGGTGAATACTTTAGTCCGATACAGATGTCTAGGGCTGAGGTTGAGAAGTTCTACGAGAGTACCCTTTTTGAAATGAAGGTTTTTATCGTCGAGAAGAAAGATGGAAGTGAAATTGGCTACTTTTTGCATTTTAACATGCTTGAACCCTATGCGAAAATGCAGGAAATAGGATATGGTATTGTTCCAAGTGAGAGAGGGAAAGGCTATTGCACTGAAGCTGCACAGCTGATGGTGGATTATCTGTTTCTCTCGAAGGACATTGCTCGAATACAAGCGACGACTCACTACAAAAATGTAGCTTCTCAGAAGGTTCTAGAAAAAGTTGGGTTTAAAAGGGAAGGCACCTTGAGAAAAATTGCTCTAATCTGGGGAGAACTGACAGACATGTTCATTTTCAGCATTCTCAGGGAAGAATGGAAGGAGCCGAAAATACTGACAATAACCGCTTGAAGAAGGCCAGTTTTTTATTTTGCACTTTCTATTTAAAGTGTTTTTAATCGGAATTATTTGAAATTCTTTTACGAAAAATTAGTTTGTACCAAATATTTTTGTTCTCAAGTCTTTAACCTTATATATCTATTCAATATTTATTCTAAGATGATGTCAGGAACAGCTAGTGAGAGAAGTACTAAATTCTGTAGATACTGTGGTGCAGAAATAGACGCAAGGGCTGAAATATGCCCAAAATGTGGTGTAAGAGTAGAGGCTCCTCCACAAACCATTCCTCGGCCGCCTGTTACCCCTTACTCAGTTTCAACTCCAAAGAAAAATGAAGGAGTCGCAGCTGTACTTTCTTTGATATTCGTTGGTCTGGGACAGATTTACAATGGGCAAATCGGTAAGGGAATATGGTTCATTATAGCTGGAGTAGTATGTCTTATCTTGACGATTGTACTAATTGGGTTCGTGCTATACTTTGTTCTCTGGGTTTACAATATCTACGATGCTTACAATACCGCTAAAAAGATTAACGCAGGTACAATTACAACGTGATTTGTCAGTATTCTATTTCAAATTTCTTTTCACTAATTCTCCATCTGCATAGTTCAAGCCACTCTCTGTTAAGGTTTTCAAGAACCTTTGATTCGTATTCTATTTCTTCTTTCCTCTGGGATACACCTGATGCCACCCACCATTGTGCTGCGAACACAGCCGTTACATGAAATACAGTCAGCGGTTAATCCTCCAATTTCCTTTAGCCATCTATTTGGAAGGTCTGGTTGTCGAATCAAGGGTCAGCACAGGGCAACGAAATCCACGCTTCCTTCACCCAGTATGTTTTCAATCACGTCAAGGGATCTGATTCCACCGACCAGAATTAATGGTGCAGCGATCACTTTCCTGATTTCTCTGGCGTAAGGTAAATAGTAGGCTTCCTTATCTTTAGACCTGATATTTATTCGGCTTTCAGGTAACATAGCTGGTACCCAACCAAGTTCTTCTTTACTACGTGTCGTGACTTCCCACATGCATCCGCTGGTTTCAATGGCTGCAAACCCCGTTTTTGAAAGCCTTTCTGCAATTTTTTTGGACTCGTTGAGGTTTATTCCGCCTTCCAAGAAATCGTCTACGTTAATCTTTATCAAAATGGGAAAATCCGTTCCAACATTTTCCACGATCCTTTTGTAAATATCTTCAACGATTTTGGTCCTGTTTCCTGTGCTGCCCCCGTATTCATCTGTCCTTCTGTTAGTGTAAGGGGACAGGAACTCACTCAAGAGGTATCCATGGGCAGCGTGGAGTTGAACGGCGTCGAACCCTGCCTCCTTTGCCCTCCTCGCTGCTTTTGCAAAAGCTTCTATTGTCTCTTCTATTTCTTCAATCGTCATTTCTCGTGGCATTTTTTTAACCACAGGTTCAAAAACGGCAGAAGGGGCTATGGTGTTTTCTAACACAAAGGATTGACGACCACAATGAAGCAGCTGTATCGCAACTTTGCAACCATCGCCATGTTCATGGACTGTTTCTGCGATTTTTCTCAACCCTGGAATTAGATCGTCTCTGTATATCCCCGTCAGGCAAGGAACAGACTTACCACTAAGTTGCACATAAGCAGCACCTGTGATTATTAATCCAACTCCACCTTCAGCCAGAGTCCTATACAATTTTATGAGTTCGTCTGTAACGCTACCACCTTCAGAAGCCATATGCTCATAGGTAGCAGATCTAACTAACCTGTTTTTGACAATCATTCCACCAATCTCACTGGCTTCAAAAGCCAAGAATTTGATCCTTTCAGGCATCTTCAACTCACTCACTTTTTCAACCTCTTGTCCAGGTTATCTTAATCATTGAACCACAAATAACACTATTCCTACGGCGAGCACACCGACGAGAGCTGCTGAGAGGCCCCTTACAATAAGTAGGATGGCGCCTAAAGCCGAGATGATGCCCCCCATTAGTAAGAATCTTAATTTCATATTTTGCGTATTTTTCACTCCCTCTCACTATTCTGGCCGATTGCTTCGGATGGCTTGATCTTGCTGGCTCTCCACACGTGGATACGGTGTAGATGTTATGTTAACACCGATACCGTAGGGCTTAGTAACTAAAGCAGATAGCGGAACCAACTCATCTACTTCCATTTTGTTAATATCTCCTCTCTTCGGAATGTGGCCCTGGCGACGTAAAGAAGAAGCAGGTCAACCACCAAAAGAATGCCAGCGATGATTAGAAGGTTGCTGGTGATGCCGAGCTGTATTAGATCGAGTTCACCGGCGACGTAGATCCCTGCGAAGGGGAGCATCAAGAGAATTCCAATCTGTTGCGCTACCCGTACATCGCTCACCCTTGCCGAGACGATAACGTTCCATTCGACACTCATTATGATTGCGAGAGGGACCATGAGAAAAAGGACAATGGCTGCATTCCAGTTAGGGAAAAAGTAGTAGCCCAATGTGCCATGTGTTACCACATCCATCAGAATCATGAAGATTGTAGCGCCTCCTAAGATAGCCCCTATGGGCGGTATGAACGCTGCGATCCCCTTTCCGAGCAAGATTTCGCTATCGGTCGTGGGGGTGGCCAGGAGTGGCTCGAGGCTCTTTTCGACTTTCTCGCCGACCAAGCTGTAGGATGCGATAGTTGTCGGAACCATACCTGCGAGGATAAGGTAGAAGAAAGTAAACGCGGGCAGAAGTATTGGGAGTTCCGCCGCCGGAATACCGTTTCCCCCATTCTTTCCCAACTCAAACTCGATCAGAGCCGGAAAAAGAAATGAGATAATAAGGGGGACGACGAGGATAGAATAGATGATGTTCTTCTTCTTAAAGAATATCTTGAAGTCCTTCGACGCGATGATCCATGACTTCGAGAGTCTCATTTGGCTTCCCTAACCAACTTCAGGTACGCATCCTCTAGCGTCGAACCGAGCACGGTTACGGATTGAACGTGGCCGCCAGCTCGGAATATCGTGTCCAAAATGGACGGATTTTCCTTGTCAGGATCTACCACGTCAATCGTCAGTGTGTTTCCATCGCGGGTCAGGTTCTTAAGCGAAAGTTTCTGCAGCGCGTTCAGGATCGCATCAGTTACTTCGACTAACCGAATTACGGATTTCCTACCCTGGACCGACGTCTCAAGTGCTTCGGGAGTTCCTATCGCCATCAGCTTGGTGTTGAGTATCGCAATCCTATCACAGATCCTTTGCGCTTCGTCCAAGTTGTGAGTATTCAGAAAAATGGTCTTCTTCTCCTTCTTCAGCTCAAGAATGAAGTCCCTCACAGTTTTTGACGATTCTGGGTCTAAGTTGACTGTTGGCTCGTCCAAGAACAATACTTCAGGATCATGAATGAGGGCGCGTGCTATCGCAAGTTTCTGCTTCATTCCCTTGGAAAACGTTCCGGCAGCGACATCCCTTTTCTCCCAAAGACCCAGCATCTTGAGGAACCGTTCGATGTTCTCTTTCCTTTGGGCCTCTGTGCGGTCATAAATCTTCCCGTAGAAGTCAAGGTTATCGTAAGCGGTCAGGTCGTCGTAGAGGCCTACGTTGTCAGGAACGAGTCCGATGATCTTTCTGATCTTCAAGGAGTCTGCGTCTTTGCCCACTTCGTAGTCTGCTATCCTGGCAGTTCCGCTAGTTTTTGATATCAGACAGCAGAGCATCCTGACCGTGGTGGTCTTTCCCGCTCCGTTGGGCCCCAGAAATCCAAAGACCTCCCCCCCATCAACATGGAAAGTTAGGTCTTCTACAGCAGTAAGATTACCAAATTTCTTCGTCAAATTTTCAGCATCAATCACCATAATCACCGAAACATGTGAATTCTTTCAATTGCCGTTTGTCATTTGTCATATTATATAAATTTTAGTTGGCTTTATCTTGAACTATTGTACTCCATTTTGAGATAGCGAATATTTCTCCTCCTTTTCCTCGATTAGCCCAGTGTTTTTTAGTTTCCCGAAGACCACTTCTTAAAATATATAAGGTCCCTCTAATTGGAGAAAGTTTACAATGAGAGTTGAGATAGGAGACTATGGCTTTCTCCAACGTTTATGAAGATGCTAAGCGAGCCGACGGTATGTTTTCGAATGACATCGTGAACACAGATATAGAGTGTTGCCGAGTTGACCGCAGCGGCGACGTCTGGCGCCACCCAAATCGAGATCACGGGAACGTTCAGTGGCCTACCCTCACTACTTCTATCACTGGGTGTCGCTCTGCGTGGAGGCACGCTGGTGTTCGGGGCCAAGGGCGTCATCTTATTTTCATTTTTTGGGGAAATGTAAATTGATACATTCGGTGAACAATGTAAGATGACCGCAGCCGAAAATCAGCAACCTATTTCTCGTTATCGGTGGGCAGTGTTGTTCTCTTCTCTGTTTGCCTTTATAATGTATGCGTATGCTCTTCAATCGGTGCCGCCTCTGCTAATACAATTTCAAGGTATTTTCGGTATAGATGCTACGACGGCTGGGCTCTTGATGTCCATGGCTGTGATTCCAGGGATTATTTTAGCATTACCGGCAGGAATACTAATTGGAAAGTACAGCTTTCGAAAACTTGGATTCTTGGCAACCTTGACGGTTGGCATTGGCAGCTTGATTATGGCGCTTTCATCAAGCTTTCCTGTGGCCCTCTTGGGAAGATTCATAATAGGCTTAGGAGGAGGCTTGCTTTCGGTCGGCACGCCGTCGATTGTTCCACAGTGGTTTGAGCACAAGGAAATGGGAATGGCTATGAGCGTTTTCGCAGTAGGAATGCCTGTAGGAACGATAGTAGCCTTTTTCACCGCACCAATCTTAGCCCAAGTTTCCGGTTGGCAATCTCTGTTTTACTTGGGAGCCTTCATTTCAACGTTGTCGGCGATACTTTTCTGGCTAATTGTTAGAGACGGCCCATCAAAAGGCGATTCAACAGCTAAGCTTCCAGATGCTTGGCAGGCGCTTACGAACCACGAAGTCTGGAAGGTTAGTGTCGTTTGGATGCTCTTTAACATGGTTATGATTGGCTTTCTAACGTGGGCGCCTGAGCTCTTCGTCACGTTCAAGGGCTTGACGCCGGTGTACGCCAGCATTCTCTCGAGTCTAGTCATGATTGCAAACTTCTTTTTCGTGCCTCTTTGCGGGTGGGCTTCGGACAAACTGGAAAGACGTAAACCCTTCCTAATCGCAGGTCCGATCTTTATGGCTCTTAGCTTGTACGCCATCACTTACACGAGTGGGCTGTCTCTGGCGGTTTCCATCATAATTCTTGGTGCATCGGCTGGAGGGGTGCCACCTCTTGTTATGGCAATAACAGCCCAGACTTTGCCTCCGAAATCGGCTGATATGGGCTTCGGCGTCTTCACGTTATGGCAAAACGTAGGAATCTTGCTGACAGCTCCGATAGTGGGATATGTTCTACAGACAACTCAGTCTCTAGCTTCGACTTTTTTTTGCATGTCCATTTTTGCGTTCAGTGGCGCAATAGTAGCTTTAACAGTTCATTCGAGATGAACGGTTTTATATGAGATAAGCTTCCGTGATGTAGTAAGAAAAGACTGGGATCTCTGAGCCATTATTGAATGCCAGCATCACGTAAAGAGAGCTCAAAACTCACTAGTCTATCCCTGTGTACGACAACGCCATTATTCAAAAAGTATTTTGTTTGAATGAAAGTGGACATTTCCTAGAAAAAAATCATAGAGTCATAACTCTTTTAATTTTTTCCTCTTCCATTCTTTGCGAACTGGCTCATCATCAGAATATTTTAAAGCTCTGCTCAAAGCTGACAGCCGATAATAAAGATTCTTCTCGGCTAATTGAATGCCCTGCGTTTAATAACTTTCTGATGTTTGAGCCCAAATATTTGTGTCCAAATCTATCCTATAAAAAGATGTTACTTGAATTTGAATTTTAACCAATAACTATTGTTAAGGTGTGAAGTCTGATTAGATACTATCATTTTCAAGCAATCCCACTAGACAAGTATCAACCTTGGTATTAATGCTCCACCCTTTGCCCCGTTGGCAGCTATCAAGCTGCAGGATTGGCTAACATGTGTAACCTCGAGGTTCAAGTCGGAAGGGACCTATCCGTATATCCGCTTGGAACCCTGCGCGGCCATATTCATTCTCGAGATTCTTAGCTTCAAAGGGGTCGGAGCAAATTAGTCACACGCGTTTCACTTCAGACTCAACTCCCCGCCCGGCGCGTTTGAAAAGGTCTAGAATCTCAGGCCAAACCCTGTGTACAGTGTGAATGAAGCCGCCCAGAGCTATTGTCAAAAGGTTCTCGATGATGTGAGAAAGAGGGACGCCCTGAAGCACAAGAGCGTTGGAGCTGATGCTCTGAGCAGGAGCTGATTGCAAGAATATCCAATACCAGTACAGTGCACTAGCGAAGCCGTAAAACGAAAGAGCGATACTCCCGACCTCTACCGCCACGGCAAACAACTTCTTGTTATTCATGATCTGATGATTCAGCATTTAGTTATTTTAATGTTCACACCAGAGATGGGATTGGATAGCTTGCAGCTAATAATAAACTAGAAGGGTGCCTTTGCATAAGTTCAAGTATTGTAGATTTAGGATGTAAGGTTAATATCAGTATTATCCTTTCGGTGTTTAATTGAACATCCTATTTAAGTTAGAAAACGCAGGAACATTTATTACAACAAAAAGGATTCTGGTGATCATTACGGGAAGTTTGGAATCATTCCTTATATATAGTCCAGATATGCTTCGGATTTTCCTAAAGTGACTTGACGACATATGGTCGTAAATCCTAAAAGTTGTGCGCTTTGTTTTAGGATTGTCGAATTTATGTTTATTCCAAATCATGCACAACGTCTATAGAAACTTCAGCCCTTTGAACCCATGAAGCCTCTCTTCGAACTCCGAATCCGATAACTCGCTGAATGGCTTGTTCTCGAGGTAGTTGTAGCGCTCTCTTGCCAGTTTCTCGAATTCAGCCTTCTCTATCTCTCCCTTTGCAAAGCTTGCCTTGATCTCGTCTATTGGCTCTGTGCGGGTCCCCTGCCGAGGCGGATTTGTCACCTCCTGCGATCCATGCTGGACGGCCTTGTCAGCAGCTTTGGTGGGCTGGCGGGGCTTACCTGTCTTTATGCTGCTTCGCGACAGCTCGAGTATCTTGAGATACGCATCGTTGAGTTCCCTGTACCGCGATTTTACCTGATCCAAGGTAGCATCCGAAGAAAGGCCCAGAGTCGCATAGTACGTCTCTTTATTGTCGGAGTCACTCATGCAAGACCACCCTGCTACGAGTATCTATGCTGTAAAGGTTTGCTTTGATCTGCTTCGGGCTGACTTTCAGGAGACTCTTTGGGGCGAGGCTGTTTCGAGTACAGAAGCTCCCGAGCCTTCAAATAAATCTTTGATTTTCATTCATTTTTTTGCTAACGTGAAAGAATAGGAAAAGTTTTGATAGATAAATAATGAATAAGGCTTAGCTAATAATATACTTAGGAGTTTCAGAGACGCCATTTTCCACGAATAATATATCTTTTTCTTAAGCTATTGTCTCTATTTTCGATTCTCCAGCTTCCTTTCTTATCCTGTATATCTTGTCCACGAAACCCTCTAGTTCCCTCTCATGGGAAACCATAATGACCTGTTCGCATTTTAGCTCGCTCAGGATATCCCTGAGCCTGAACAGCTGCTCCCTGCTGAATCCATCCGTGGGTTCATCTAGAATCAGCAGGTTGCTGGACATAGCCTGACACACTTTCTTTACCATAACGTTCAGGGCGAGTCGGTAGGCCAAGGCTACGGATGTCTTTTCGCCGCCGCTCAGGCTTGCGACATCTATTTCGTAGCCGTTCTGTTCGATCAGTGGGGTAAAGTTGTCGTCAACCCTGACGGCGATATCTCCCGTCTCCAGTAAATAGCCGAACCATCTCTGGAAAAGTGTATTAAATTCATCATTGATGTTCGCCATCACATGGCTTTCTATCGTCTTCACAGCGGGTATGAAGAAATCGTTTAACCACAATTTATACTGTCCGAGGGCATCATGTTTTAGCACCTGTCCCTTTCTAATTTCTATCTCCCCTCCGATACGCTTGATCTCTTTTTCTGAATTTTCAATATCCTTTTTCTTGGCTGCAATCTCGATATTCTTTTTTTCGCGCTTTTCTTCGACCTCTTTCTTAGAATCATCCAGCTGCTTAATCTCCTGTAGCACACCTTTCTCTGCGTCGTACGACGCCTTCTTTTGATTAAGTTCCTCAGCCTTGGCCTTGATTTCCTTTTCCAGCGATTCGACCTTACTCTGACTTTCCTTCAGTTCGTCGCTTACGGTGTCCTTCTTACTGATCTTCTCGCTGCTCCTATGATATTTCTCTTCTATGTTTTCCTTTTCATAACCCTTTATTTCTGCCCTGATTTTATCATACTCTTTTTCCAGTGGGGCTAACCCTTCAAGCTCCACAACTGTCTGTGCAAGTTTTTCCCGTTCTCCCTGAGAATAACTCCCTTCTGCAAGTGATTTCCTAACCTTATCCACTAGCTCTTCTTTCTGACGATATTCATTCTCCTTTTCTGCGATCGATTCTTCCTGTTTTTTCAATGCTGCTAATTTTTGTCTGATTTCGCCAAGTTGGTCTTTCCTTCCTTGGAGTTCGCTCTCTTTCACTGTAAGTTCGGATGTTTGCTTCCCAAGTTCCATTTCCTTCTTACTTAATTCTTCGATTTTATTGGCCAACGTTTCCAATTGGCTTTTGTAGCCTTGCTCGACTTTATCGTAGTGCCGTTCAGTCAGTTTTTGCTTACACTTCGGGCAAGGGGCACCGATACCTATCTTCTTTAATTCGTCCCACTCAACCTCTAACTGTCCTGAATCTTCTTGTTTGTTTCTGATATCTTGCTGCAGCCTTGATTGGATTTGCACAAGTGATACTAGTCTTTTTGAAATCGATTGAAGCTCACTAACCTCTTTCACAATTTCCCCCTCAGTTTTTTCCAGCTTGGGAATTTCAAGGGTTGCTGGTTTCTGATTGAAGATCTTCTTTAATAGGTCATCTAATTCTTTTTGAACCTTCCTAATTTCATCTTTAAGATGTTGCGCTTCCTTTTCGATAACTTCCGAAAGTTTCTCTTTCTCTCCGATCAGCCTTTGATACTTATCCACTGAAGGTTCTATTTCTTCAAGTCTTGTCTTCTTTGAACTGTATTCTTTGTACTGAGGCTCAACGGTTGCTAAAAGTTCTTCAGCTTCCTTTATCTCGGCAAGTTCTTTTTTCAGCTGTTCAATCCTTTTTTCAGTTTCTTTTCTAAGCTTGACCTTACCCTGTACATCCTTTTCCAGCAGAGGGAGCTCCGTCTCAAGTCTTTGAACGGACTCTTTCCTGACCTGTAGCTTTTCTATAGCTTCTAGAATTTTTCCCTGCTCCTCTTTAATCTCTTCTGATTCCTTCAACAGCCCTTCAAGTTTGCCGTTATGTTCATCATTCTTCCTGTTCTCCCCATCTAGTTCCGATATCTTCTCTTCAATATCTTGGGTCTGCCTGGATAGAATAGCAATTTCCTTGTCCAACCATACAAGAATTATTGATGCATTGTTTGCCACGGTGCTGTAATCCTCTATTTTGAACGCCCTGCGTAGCGTCTCAAGTCTCCGCTCGACCGGTTGCAGCAGGACTTCCTTCATCGTCTCCTGAGGGGTGAAAATAGCATACCTATAGATTACCGAACTCGTCTTTGGCCTTGGGCGTTCATTGAAATTAAGTATCTCTAAAACTCTCGTTTTCATCTCGCCAACAGCGTAATCGGTCCTTACTCCATCTTCGACGATGTAGCCTTCCCTTTGGTTGACGCCGTCCCCTTTACGTTCAAGGGATCGGTAGACCCTATATTCTCGACCGTTGACTTCAAAATCTAAAAGGACGAAACCTGTCCTCTCACCATGCCTGAGCAGGTATCTGCCGTCTATGTCGCCGAGGCCGAACAGCGCGAACTCAATGGCCAAAAGTATGGTTGACTTCCCCGATCCTACATCGCCTTCGAATAGCATTGTTCCGAGTGTAAGTTGAATTGGCGGAGGCTCCTTATAGCTGCGAATATGTTCTAAGGTTATATTTTTAATTATCATGTGTAAGCCTCCAGACCAAGCATATGTGAGATATCTTTCAGTACCCTATCCTCAAAGTCCCTCTTAGTCTCACCTTCCTTTTGCTCCACTTTCAAGGAGTTCAGCAAGCTGTTTGCAAGGGTAATTCCATTAGCAGAGGATAGAGCATTTTCAAGCTGTCCCCTCAGATTGCCCTTAATCGCTGGATCGACCTTGAAGGAACCAATTTTTTCAGCTAATACCTTTGACTCGATGTCCTCCAGACTTTCGCCTTTGATCTTCAACTCCACCCTTTCTTCTGTAGAGAGACTGTAGTGATTGATGCTTGCAAAGGCTGCCCCTCTCTCGTTCAAAATCTGTTTGATGCTGCTGAAGTCGATATCCGATGGCCTGCCACTCGACAGCGCTCCGACCACTTTCAGCAGTATTATCCTGTTTTCGACATCAACTTCTCTTGCAGTTTTTGTCAGGGCATCATCGACCTCCCTCGCGGTCTTCTTATCCGCATTAATTTCATGGAAAATTATTTCAACGACTTTTGTTTCAATGAACCTTGTCTTTGTAATTTCACCATCGAAATCTATGATGAAAAATCCTCGTCTTTCGCCCTGCGCGGTATCTTCGAGGTCTGTAAAGGTCGCGCCAAAGGGAGGGCCCGGATATACTATAAGCCCGTAGTCCTTCACATTTTGCTCCAGCCTATCGTGTATATGGCCGCCAGCGTAGTAATTGAAACCTTTAGGCAGGTATGAGATCGGGACACTATCAGGATATGAGGCGCCACTTGGCCTTATCTCCGTTATCGCGTTATGGAAGACGAATATCTTGAACCCTCCCTCCTTTTCAAGGCTGCCGATATCGAGTATTTCGAAATATTTCTTCTCTAATCCGAGCCTTCTACCTGATAACCCTGCAATTTTGGCGCCTGTCTTCGCGTCCGTGATGAACTTTAGCTTGAGTTTATCGTCGACGATTTCGGCGTCCACAACTTTCTGAAAGAGGCCGGTGCTGTTCAGTATGTCAACCATTGACACGGAATTAGGGGCAAAGTCGTGGGAACCGTACGTTAGATAGAACTGTATTCCTTTATCCTTAACTTCTTTGATCTTTTGCACAGCCCTCTGCACTACTTCAAGGTCTGGCAACGTGGCATCGAAAAGGTCGCCTGAAATGATGACAAAATCGACATTTTCCTGCACACACCTGTCTAAGGCGTTCTCAAAGGCAAATAGGTTAAGTTCCCTTAATTTCTGGTCACGCCATGCTCCGATATGGCAGTCTGCAATATGTGCGAACCTGCTCATATTCTATCCCACGAATCTCATTGTCTCTTTTGGCATGGAGTCGCCTTTAAATCTTGTTATGTAGTCCTCAAATAATGGGATCTGGATTGGAATTGCGAATTTGGTGAAGTTCGAGCTCACGATTGCTTCCCCTTTATCCAAGCTTGCTATGTTCCTATCATCTGTGGAAAGATCTTGGGAGGCGCTGTCGATGACCGCGGACCTTTCCGTCACCAGTTCGTTTCCGAGGATTATCTTGGTGTTCATGTTCGCTAACACCGTCTTTGGAATTATGCTTGTAAGTTGGGTTATCGCCGTCAGCCCAATTTTGAATTTCCTGCCTTCCCTCGCTATATCACTGTAGATGTTGTTGCCAGCGGATGTTAGAACTTCACTACTGAGAACTCTCGGGGCTTCCTCTACGACTATAGATATGACTGGCTTTAGATCAAGTGTGCCATCTAGCTTATAGTTTCTATAGTTATTGAAAGCCTCATGGAGGACTATGCTGCCGATTAACAATTCTATTTCGTCTGTGAACCTTGACGTATCAATTATGACCTTCTTACCAGCTTCAAGCGCATCCAGAATATCTCTAACTGTCCTCCCACCCATAGTGTCACTGAATACATTTGATCGGCACACAACCTGCCCTTTGTCATCTACATAGAGACCTAAAATTGTGTTTATTCTTCTTTGAAGTACAGCTGATGTTCTTGGATCAACGTTTTCAAGCTCTGATCCTTTAACTATTTCAGACAGCCAATCGTCATGATAACTGTTGTATGCTACAGTCATAGCCTCATGCTGTGCTTCAGTAAATTTGACTATACCCCCGAAGTGCCAGGGTTTGATGGATTTGAAATTAAAAATTAGAGATACTGAACCCTGCACCGGCCTTGGGGAGTAATAGACAAGTTTATCCTTTGATTTTGGATGGTCCTTTAAACCTTTCATGTGACGGCCGAAGTATTCATCATGCGGATCCAAAATCAGAATCCCGCAGAAGTCTTTGTCAAGGATGTTCCAGAGCATCACCTTTACGAGGTTGCTCTTCCCCCGACCCGTCGTCGCCGGTATCAGAACATGATGTGTGAATACATCCAAGCCGTTCAAATAGACTTCCACGTCAAGGACCTTTGAACCGCTTCTGACGTTACCTAGATATATGGGGTTTTCAGGTGTGCTCATAAAAGCTAGATCTTCTTTTTCCAAATGCCTGACGTCGCTCATGAATTGAGGTAAGGTCTTTGGGATTCGGACGTCCTTTCCTTTGACCTTAGCGATGGACTTGACCATTGCAAGGACATAATTTCTTAAAGTCGGATCCATGAAATCAAGCTCAGCCCCGAACCCTTCCAATCTCATTCCAGAAATCATTTCTAAATGTTTGTCGGGGATCTGGCTTCCATAGGCTAAATCATAGACCTGCAGAATTGAATAGCCGCCATCCTGATGTTCAACGGTCAGTAGGTCACCTAACTCTATCTCGGAATCATTTTTCTGTCTGATCAGGATACTTCCATGTTTCCCATGGATTATGCTACCGACAACCTGCAAGGTTGATCACCTCATCAACTCGTTTAAAATCATGTGAGCATCTGAAGATCTTGTGAACTGAGATATCTTTTTCCAGATTCCCCTCTTGGATGCTACTGCCTTGAACTGGAATTCTTGTGTCGATTTCTCATTCGTATCTACTCGGCCAAGCCTATCCGCGTCCATTAACCCGAAAGGGTATCCGGGAAAACTTACGTCCTTAGAGTTATCTGCCAAAGCGGAAATGATCGATTCGTTTTCTTCGGTCCTGCTTCCTTCCGCCTGCTCCCTTAATATTTCAAACCTGAAAACGTGCTCGGACTGCTTATGCAGTTTAACGGCAAACATCTCAGCTCTATGGTCAGGATGTGCTATTTTAACGATAGGGTGATAGTACCAGGAAGACCCCTTCAGCGATGTGCTCTGGGAGAGTTCCCATATTGCTGAGAGCAACGGCTGTCCGGTTGTAGTAAAAAGTGTAGATGTCTTGGATAAGGCAGTGAAATAGACCTCCTCGTTTAACGCCGTGCCATATGCTTCATTCGCATACTTACTTTCGTTTGTGACGGATGTCTGCAGGGTTCCGTCCTTTACGAGTATATCGTTCCTGTTGAGCTCTTCCTGCATTATGAAGTTTGTAAACTTCCACTCGGCGAATGTACGTGCTGCATCGGAAACCTTATCTATCGTAGCCCTCTGAAGCCCCGACATTATAGTCCTATCGAAGGAATTGAACTTTAGGTCTTCAACTTCAGGCAAATATTTTCTCCATATTTCTTTTACTGGAACGAACTCCGTCCTGTAAACTATCTTCCTATCTTCCAACGTCGCATAGCATACCGTATAAAAATCAATTCTTTGAGGGATATTACACGGTTCCATTCTCCTGTTTCCTTTGAACAGGTTGAAATATAATCTTGTCAGTTCTATTATGAAATTAGGAGCACTAGCTATTTCCATATTACCTCCGTCGATGAAGCAAATTGTCCGTTCCGTATCGCTTTTAGGGATCGCATGAAAGTTAGCGTTATCGAAATCCCTCGGATGATATCTCCTGTCAGCGAAGGTCGGTTGGCCTAAGGGAATGGGGATTACATTCTTTTCGAGCAATTGAACAGCCAGATCAATCGGTAACATCTTCTCACTTTACACTAATAGATATGCGACCATCTAACGAATATTTAAGCTAATCCACGAGTCTGTATCATTCTCGAACTTTGCCACACCTTAGTCAAATTATTGTTGCATCTAAAGAAAATTTCCATTTCTCTTTTCTCAACTTTAAAATGTTGCGACTATTAGATTTTTTAAAAGGTAGTGGGGCCGGTGGTTTTCGACCGCAAGTATGTGCAGATACCGCATAAAATATTAAAAACATATAGTAAAATTCTCTTTACACGTAGTATGTCCGTGGGGTTCAAACCTAATTTGCTAATAAATTAGTAAAAGAAGAACTAGATTCAAATTTAGTGGTTTAATATCTATAAAGATTCAAATACAATGGCGTATATTAAAAATATTGTTCGAATCGGAAATCTCACTTTGGGAGAATGTGAACTGGAAATTCTATAAATCTTTTTCCAACTAAAAATTACATCCAACTTTATCTTTTAGGTATATTGAGAGAGAGGTATATTTGCTATATATCATATCTTTTACTTCTGGAAAGTACTTTTTTACATCATTTTCATCGAATCTAAGTTCTTCCTCATCCTTCATTCTCTCTACCAATACATTATCGCAAGGACCAATAAAATAATACGAGACTATCCTACCATCGGACACCCTATTTTGTGTTGGCTTGTCTATGTGATATCGATGCAGAACTTGTACCCCTCCCATCCATGATTGAAATGCATCTTTTAAGAACGAGTATTTCTTCGCTAGATACCTAACTTTATTTATTTCTTCATTTGTCCAACTATAAATTAGGGAGTCAGAAACGGAGGACGCGTCGCAGAAGACACTTGGTTGGGCCTCGTTAAATCTTTTCACTTCCTTCCTGAGGTCTTTTACGGCCGTAAAATACGGGTGATCCCAACTTGAAAATACACGTTTTCCAGTTCCACTGAACATGATGTTCTTAAACAAACAATTCTCGACTGGAGGTAAACTAAATAGTCTTGAAAATATCTCTTCTGTCTTCATTTCAATTGATTCAGGAATCTCCTTAACAACAACATCATTGCCTTCAGCGCTACTGTAATATCTTGTTGCAATTACTCGACTTTTCGGAGCATACAAAACAAAGACACTAAGATTCTGCAACCATGCAGGTACCGCAGGCTCAAGTTCTGGAAATTCGTGGGAAACAATCTCCTTTTTATAATTGATTAGATCAATGTACCAATTTCTGATTGCATCAGTATCAGTCGAGAAGTTTGACCAATAGAGCTCACTTTCCTTCCTACTCAGATTACTTGGACAATTCTCATCCAAGACCGTAAAGAAGGGAAATGGTGGAATTCTGCTTAATGGAAGCTTCAACATGGTTAGTAAATCTGTGTTTTCTTCTTGAAACCTTAGAGGAATCTCTATTAACATATTTTCTACATCCTTTACATCAATTGCTTGAATGATTCCAGAATGTATTAATCCATTAAACCTGGCTCTAAAGAAAATCCCATATGCGTTCTCATACTCTCCTTGTTTTATTCGATTATCATGTAATAAATACTGTTTGAACTCTTTCAGTTTGTCCTGCATTGATGTGACGCCTGGATCTCCGCTGACAAATATCGAACGTTTATCTGGAAGCAGTTTTGTAGCAATTTCCGCAAAGTTTCTTGAAACCATATAGTCTACCTCTGAACTATTAGTCTTTCTCCTGCTTGCTTCATTTCGAGGTTCTGAAAATCGTCGTCCAAAGAATCTATAAGACTTTGTTTTAGCTCTGAAAAATCCGTAACGACAAGTCTTATTCTGCTGTCAACAAAAATAGGGCCCTCTGGTGGTCTAAATTCGATGATTAAAGGGATACCATTTGAATTAGGAATACCTTCTAGTATTCTTATAAGGTCGTCTACTCGGTCAAAACCAGATCTTAAACTTATTAGAATGTATTCTTCATGAGAAGGCAATTGGGAAAACTCAATAAGATTAGTAGAGTGAAAATCCAGAACATCTACATGTGTAAGTGGGATGTTGTTGTCCAGAAAGACTGTATCTACGCTCTGTAATTCCTCATCAAGTTCTTTCTTTACCATGTTTCCTGACCTATGCTTCCCAATTATTTCTTCTGAATTACCTTCCCTTTCTAAAGTGACCACTATGGCTGACCTGCGCCTGTCAAAGTGAACGTCAACTATAGGGAAAAGTCTAGTCCAGAATGTTCTAGAACTCTCTGGAATTTGCTCGTAGAGTATATCAAATACTGCCCTTGGCGCTCTAGAACAATCACAATCCGAGGCATCTGCAATTCTTAGAAGAGCCCCTAGGAGACGTGTTCGAATTTCTGAACCAAGTCTTTGCACCCTAGGTAAATCTCTCAAGTCTAAAACTCGATGTGCTTCAATTATTTTTTTCACTATATCTAACTCATGTTGTTCGAGGTGAAATTTCCCAGAATCATTTAAATGCTGCGTTACTTCAGCACTTCTAGTATGATGCACTTTTCTTCTTTCTTCATAAGTTTCCCCATTTATGCCTCCTATAAACATGCCAAGGTCATGACAGTAAACGGCAACAAGAAGAAGAAACGCCTCTAACTCGTTAATCGAACAATCCAATAGTATGCAGAGCTCATCAAGTTTTTTGTTTACTCTTTCTATGTGATCTAGACCATGATCAGTATAGTAACTTTCCTCGGTGGCTACGACTTGAAAACCTGGCAAAATCTGTGCTTTCATCAGCTTCCCCACAATTTCCTTTACCTCGGACAATTTTCCGGCACAAGTTCCATAAGGAGTAATCCTTTGCAGAAGGAAGTTGGATGAAGACAACTATCCTCATAGAGTACCATCAGATAGCAATATATAAATAATAAACAACTTTCCTATCCTTATAAAAGGCTGACTACGAGCGATTTAAAATCCCTTGAATATCGTGGTTAATTTCAAAGAAAAAAATGGAACAGCAAAAGAATTATTATACCCTCTATTTTTCAAAAACGACTAAGACTATTTAGTTTAAAAAAACTATTAATCGGGGATGTGAGAAGATAAATCCTGCATCAATTTGAATAACCATAGATACATAAGGAATGCTCTGCTGCGATGGTATCAAGACAATAGGAGGAATTTTCCATGGCGTATGAAAGGTGTTACTCCTTTTCAAATACTTATTGCAGAATTTTTCCTTAGACAAACTAGGACAGTTGTCGTGAAGAGGGTATTCACAGAGTTTGTTGAGAGGTTCCCAACTCCTAATCACATATTAAGAGCGGATAGGAAAAGTCTCATAGAAGTTATGAAACCCCTCGGTATCATTTCGAGGGTTGATGAGGTAAAGGAACTAGCTAAACTTGTTGAAAAGAGGTACTCCGCAGGATTACCTAGGGATAAGGAAAGCTTGAAAATGTTGCCAGGGGTTGGCGAGTACACAGCTTCGGCTGTCAGGATTTTTGCTTTTAATGAGCAAGATGTACTGGTGGATACAAACATAATGAGGATAATCTCTCGATTGTTTGGGACAAAGGATTTGGAAACAATAAAAGGACACCTCATTAGCATGTCTGAAGATGAAGATGTGGATTTACGACAGTTCTATTCTATGCTAATAGATTTCGGGGCTCTAGTTTGCAAGGCGGTAAACACAAGACATGACGTATGTCCTGTAAGGGATTGCTGCATGGAATATGAAAGGCTAGCAAAAATTAAAGATGATTGATGTATCACTCAAGTTGTTTTTGGATCTCTTCCTTCAAAGCAATATGTCCATTCCATTCGGGTTCTATAGGGTGTGGGTATTCGATTTGTGGCCATTCTCCATAGTTAAAATGCAGGGCCCAATTCTCTTTAATCCAGATATCGCTCTCGTTGAGTATTTCGCAAACAAATGAACACGCTAGGAGGTATGCTGCCGTTCTAACAGGTATTCCTGTTTTTGGGGAGATTTTTATGGGATTTGGTTTTTTTATTCTCTTCGACCAATCAAAGGATTCTATAGCGAAATGATAATTGACTTTATCTCGAATAATATCCATTAACTTATAAGGTGTGGTTAGAACCTTTTCCCACCTTCCTGCTCTGACGGCTTGGAGAGTACTTGCATCTGGAATTGTATGTGGCAACTCCTGTAAATCGTCGATAAAGGAGATTACAGTATTATAGTCGATTAGTCCATCATGTTCTGCCTGTACAATCAGCTGAAGTGCATCTTTTAATTTGATAGGCGAAAATTTAAAGCTTTCAGCATAACCTGTATATAACACAGTTTCCCATTCAACGAGATGTTTAATACACTGATTATTGCTATTTAGGGTATCAAATCTCATCATTGGGTGTTTTCTGGGTTTTCTTCCTTTATTGTCCAAGTCAACTCTACAAGCATCCTTTTGGGAGCCAGTCTTAGAGCCAGGGATATAATCCCTGAACTTCCGATTCAATGGGGCTATGCGATTCCTATTAGTCATCGTAGTAGTTACCACGGCAAAAGGGGTCTCCTTCAATATACTGCTTACTTCAGGCTTATCTGGTGCATCAAAACCTTTGTCCTTCAATATAGCTTTAGCCAACGCAAAAGCTAATAGGGGAGGAACAGCATTCCCAACTAATCGGTTCCTTTCGGTGATGGTCTTTCCCCAAAACTGATAGGTTATTGGGAAAGACTGGAAAGAAGCTTGTTCTCTCAATGTTGGCCCTCTATAATGGGTCCCGTGCGATAACTTGTCTTCTATCACTATTGTTTGTCTTCCTGATTTGTAATTTTGTGCTGTGATAGTTCTTGAAGGTAGGTCAGGATTATCAGGGAAGCACATTTTCCCTGCCCAGATATGATCTTCCTTATTTTTTCGGCACGAGAACACTTGTTCTTCTGTAAAATATGAGTTAGATAATTGATTCGTCAACTTATCCGCTGGTATTTGAATATCATAAACAGGGTCTTTAACCATATCTGTATATTTAAGCTCACTTATAGGATGAGGGAGAGATTCAATGACATCTCTCATCGATTTCCATCTAGGTACCTGTTCTAATCCGTGATTTCCATCCTTCCAATGAGTCTGCTCCGGTTTGGGGAAAGCCCCTGTAAATAATCTAAACCTTTTTTGTGGAACACCGTAATCCGCTGAATTAAGGAAAGTCATCTGAGGTCTTAGAATCCCATTAGGAAGATTAATGGAACCTACTTTCATGCGACTAACCAATATCCTCCTCAGATTAGGGACGTTCTCCATAATCCAATAATCTGGTTTGAGCTTCAATACTGCTTCAAGGAACTTACTTACCAGCTTCATTCCTACTTCTACATCGCCGTTACCACCATTGTTAGCTAGAGAGAAATCCTGGCATGGAGGGCTCCCAATCAAAACGTCAACATGTTCTAACTCTTTAAAATCTATATCAGTAGCATCTTTTTTGATGACCTCCACACCTAAATTCTTCTCAAAGGTTTCAGCTGCTGGTAGCCAGTTGTCTACAGCCCATTTTATCTTGAATCCAGCTTGCCTGAAGCCTTCTGAAAACCCACCTGCTCCACTGAAAATGTCACCTACTGTTAGAGCCATTATGCTAAGTCGCCTTCTTATTAATCGTCAATTTGTCTGCCTCCACTTTTCGCTCCCATGGAATGTGTCCAATATACTTAACTTCATTTCTTCGTATTCTCGTACGCCGTAAGGAGCGTAGTTAATAATCTCTTCGTTTAAACCCGTGCCAGAGTATGTTAGATTAGCAGATCCTTGAATAACGCCGACAGGCGTTATCATAGCTTTCTTGTGCATCGAGCCTTGCAACCCTTTGACCATGATACTGATATTGCTCATTTCTATCTCCGAAAGCTTGGCTAGGAATCCTCTGACACTTTCTTCTTGGCACTGTGTCTGGTCGACACATAAGGAAAGCCTGAACCCTTGTCTTGCAAGCCAAACTAATATGTCAGACAGTCTATTTATCTCACCCCTCATACCTACCTTTTTGCAGTGGTATTCTATCACCTGAATCATTCTTGGCGAAATCCCCACATCATCAAAACTAACATCCCGACAGTCATAGAACACTAAGGCGATTTCCTTGCGTTCCTTTCCCAATAGACCTAGTATATCAAGATACGCTGATGTCATGAGGTTATACCACATGATTCTTTTAAAACCTGATGACTCTATCCCATGAGCACTCTTCTGTGATTCTTCGAAAGCCCTGAAACCCTGTATATCGTCATCCCTGATTAGGAGTCTGGCATGCGGAGGAACTTGATCTCTTTCTAATTCGAACCCTATCGTAAACGGAAGTGAGATGGACCTTATCTTTCTATTCGGTAGTTCTAAACATACCTTTGATTGCATCCCAATTTCGACACGAGATTTTCCAACCGCAATATCTTCGATGGAGACCGTCTTGTATTCATTGACTCCTTCTCTTGCCAGCTTGAACCATTCATCGAGTATGGCTTTGTCAATAAAAGTCTTACCCTCAGCGCCAATCACACATTCAGGGCATCCGTTCCAGCACACGTTAGTAGCCCTGATTACATCATCAACTTCAATACCTCTGAGATGAGCAAAACTGCCTGGTGCAAGCGAAATTATTGGCAATTTCCATGCGTCAGCTCTCCCGCGTATTCCAAGTTGCTTCCATGTATCCTCACATACACGTAAAACTTCATCTGATTGTTCTCCTACAAAAGCAAGCTCAGGTAAACCTATCACTTGTTGCCCTTTTTGTTTCTGGGTGAGCTTTTCTAGTGCGTCCATATCGGTGTGAAATTGAGGGCATTGAAGCAACTCCTGTTCCAATAAAGTCAAGTAGTCTTCTGATGGTAATAACCTAGATTCATCTGTCTGTCCGTGTCTCTGTATATTCAAAATGTACAGATATTTCTTTAATACGTCGCTGCTGCCATTTCCATAATGCGTCCTGTCATAGAGGAAAATTCTATACTCTCCTTTATTTATACCCTCGAGGTCTATTGTATACCCTATGATATCCTCCTCACTTCCACACAATCGCTGCAAGGCAGACAAAGCGGCCACTCCAAACGTGTTAAGGAGCGTACGGGTAATCCAATTTTCGAGATTACTTTTTACGTCTGGGATTTCATCTTTGAGCTGCATCGCAAATCCGACCAAATTTTCCACCGCGGTCTTTAGGTCTTGCATATCTTGTGTTGATGATTCGGATATCCAAGGTCCTTCCTCGTCTAAATCTATAAGGTATTTCCCTCTGTAATATTTCTCAGCTATTTCTCTGAACTTACTTTCATCTGCTAGTAAACTTGCCATTTTTTCTGGAAGTTCGTATATTGCTCTGCTATCAAAGTCCAAAGGAATCGTAGTAATAAGCACACCAACTAGATTATCGACCATAAATGGGCTTACAGGAGTTCCATCAGGTAACCTCTTTGAACATAAGAGCGCCATGAATGCCTTCATAATAGAAGGAACCCATTTGTCCTTATGGAGTAACATTTCTTCTTTGATTCTTGAAAATGCAGCTTTGACTGTGGAAGGGTTCAACGTGATAGAAACACCCTCAGTTTCGTAGAAACGTCCAAAAGCTATGTCTTTTTGTTTGTTCGTTTGAAACATCAAGGTTGCGTTATTGACTATTTTTGATGAATAGATTCGTGAGACTGAGAAAACGTAGTCATACACTTCGAGATGGTCATGCCAACTGATAGAGTCCACAATCTGTTTCAGCATCGGATGAAATATCCTCACTCGCGCGTCATAACCTTTGAGAACCTTCTCTTCTTCTATTACCAAGTTGTTCTCATTAAGATCATTAACTAAAATTCTGGTACCCTTATCAGGTATTATGTGTACCCATCGGTTTGGAAAGCTTGAAGGGATTTTGACCATTGGGTGTTTGTTATTGACTGAAGCCTCATCCATGATATCAGCAGAAACAGCCTCTTTAGATTCTTTAGCTGAATCTTCATCCCAATCAAAAACTGTCCTTGGTCCTGGGTTGAGTCCAACGTACTTACGATTAACGTCGTTGAGCGCTATTTTTCTTGGCATATAGATGTCAAGGAGATTTCCTGAAAAGCCAGGAGGCGTAGGTACATTGGTCTGGATTTTGTCGAAATCGTTGCCAACAGATTCCATGGTCTCAAGACTCGCGGTAAGGACCCCACCTCGAGAAGGTCTTAGCTTCCCGCACAGAATCTTCTTTGGCACCTTACCTTGCCTGAAAGACCATGTTCCAGGGATGAACCCAAATAATGCCTCGCTAATTTTGACATTGTCCTCAATTCCATGTTTCCCGATGAGTGTGACAGTTTCTTCATAAGGATTGGTAAACAAGTTAGGTGGTCGTGTATAGTCGCGGTGTCTCCTTGTTCTTAGTGCATTGAAAATAGGCATACCTTGTAATGTGTATGACAAATAATATGGCCAATATGGACGCTTAGTCCGAAAACTGTTGAACTGCTCCAAGAAGTAGATAACGAGAGGGTTCTGCCCCAATTTTTCCATTCCTTCCAAGCCTTCAATGATGTGTCGAAGAGCAATACTGTTTAGGTCCTTTAGTGCTTCTAGGTCTTCCATCTCCTCATCATTACTTTGGTTCTTAATTAAATCCCCAATGCGTTGATGTATTTCTTTTAAACGTGAAATATCTACCCATCCTGATTCATTGAAGCAGTCCAAATCTTGAAATTCCTTTGATAGGTTAAATAAAACAGGGTTAATTCCAGGCCTGTAGAGTTTATATTCATCTTCTCCTATTCTTACTCTGTCTAAGCTCTTTGTTTGTTTAACTGTGTGGAGTTTTGCCCCATAGGGACTTAAGGAGTGTGCGACTATATCTGAGACATGCGAAATGCATTCATTTTCTATTGTACCCTTAGTCGTGGTAAGGAAGACATCGATTTCATCTGCAACTTGATTTATGGCTTCTTGGATTATAGAATCACTCGCTTTAAATCTTAGCCTAGCGATTCCCGAAAGATACCAAGCTATGTTCGCTCTATTCTCATTTAAATAATTCCTTGAAATCTTCAGCCTTTGCGTGAATTGGGTCTCATTCTCGAACAATCCACCGAGCGGTATAACTTCGGGTAGATTAGAATTCAGGGAAAGACAGTCCCAAACAGCCATATAAAGGGCGCAACGCAAGATGGAATCATTATGTTCTTTAAGAGGTATTGGGTCCAGCCGCGCAATGCTCGTTAATTTTCTAGGTTGTCTATAGTAATGGAGATCTATCGGTCTAAGTGACAGAAGGTTAACATTCATTACATCGGAATCCATTTCTCTTCCTATTCTACCCACTTTCTGCCTATAAGATGCAACACTCCTGATTGCCTTAAACATGACACTTTCTGTTACATTCGGGAGATCAATTCCTACTTCCAAGCTCGGTGAAGCAAGGACTACATCTATAGGGATAACTTGTTCCGACTTAGGGAAATCATAAACTTCCTCGATTGTCGCAGAAAAAACTAAGTCACTAAGATCATCATCAAGTTCTGAATCTGATTTGGTTTGATTTGGTTTGATTTGACTCGTTTTGGAAGAATGGATTCTAGATCGTGCAATACTCCTCCATTCGTAAGAAAACCCTTCGATTAGTTCTGATTTAAAATCGTCCTGAGCGAACCAAAAGCATGTCCCAGATTTAAGATAAGGGCATAAATCTAGAGTCCCTATCTCCATTGAATCTGTCTCAAAAACGTTCTTATTATTAATATGAAAAATCTTGACATCGTCTTCTTCCTTGTGTGGCTCTCGATACACCAATCTTCCTAACTGTTGTAATTCCTTCCTATCACAGGTCTTGAGTTTTATTCGTTCTCCTTGCTTGCACTTTTCACAAACTCTATCGTTCTTAAAGTCCTGTAGAACAGGTTCATACTCCTCTGACTTAGGCTTGCCCCCAACTGCATTTATCCTGCGTTCTAGTGGTCTATTAAACCTCAGGGCGTACGGGATTTCCCTTTGTCTCTTCTGCCAATTGCTTGGGTTTTCCACGTTAGGATGAATTCGGTCAGAAGCCTTTTCTGTTCTCTCGTTTTCTCTGAATTCTGAGTTCCATCGACCGAGAATTTCCAGATTGTCCGCGAAGCCTATGGTTTTGGGATAATTAGCATCTCTATCCCAAATATATTGCCTTCTGTTATGTGTTAATATACTTGTTGAGTTGACTAGCGTACCTAAGGAGGACAATCGACCGCTAGGTCTCACGAAGACATGATGCACAAGTCCTACAGTAATTAGGTTCTCATTGCTTGGCTCAATCACTTTCACATCATTTCGCTGCTCCAATCCGAATACTGTCATAGCGTGCAAATCGGGGTTTGCCACAGTTGCTGAGGATCCTGTCCATAGGATTTCATTGGGATAACAAGCTTGGCGTAGCCTTGCCAACAACCTAATTACTTGGCAACCAGAGATGCCTTCTACGAGATGGATTTCATCTAATACAACCCTCTTGAGGTATTTAGCTAGTTTTCCTATTATCATGGGATGTTGTAGTCTTCTGTTGAGGGTTTCTAAAGTCATTACGATGATGTCTGGTGGAGGGCTAGGGCCCTGATATATTTGCTCTATTCCTTCTTTAACAGATTTCTTCTCGTGTTTTTTATAGAAACTGTAGTGTTCGAAATGTACCTGAAGAGGTTGAATATTTTTAACTATATCTTTTAGTTTAGTGTATTGGTCTTGAGCTAACGCTTTCCTGGGATATAAGAAAATGTGGCATCTCCTATGTTGTGCTTGCCCGCTCTTTAAGCCCTCTACCGCTGAAACGAGCATCCCAATGGTGAACGCTATGGTCTTTCCCGACCCGACTCCAGCTGTCAATATCTGAGCCTTGTATTGATGCCCGGGCTTGAACTGGGAAAGAATCATCTCTCTCGTCGATTCCAATTGGAACTTTGAGAACTTGGCCTTCTTCCAATCCTTAGGCTCAAAGTATGCTGCAACGCCTTGCATGACTTCTTCGATAGCTGTCTTTAGGTTAAAAGTCGAGGAGCCATCTCCTATTTTCAATGATACCATATCTAGCAAAGCCTTGGTGAAATCTTCGACAGGAATATTCCTATCCGGAACCTTCTTATCCTCTATAAGCCATCTCACAGAATCAATGCTTTGCCTTCCTCTGTACCAATACTCGTAGTTATGCCCAAGCAGACGAACAATCTCAGCGGTCCGTGTGACATATCTATCGGGGCAATCTAATCCTCGAATCTTCATGATGCTCTTCTTTTTCAGCAGTTTTTCAATCAAGTACTCAAAATCTTTCATATCATTTGAAGAAAGGGAAAGAGTGCGTCCCAATTCTTCGAGGGTCCAAAGAGCATCGTTTATATCTCTTCTATAGGACCCGGGTCCTGAGACCTTTGAGGATTCGAATTCGTATAATTTTCTAAGGTTAACCCAATCGATTAGCTCTTTTGTCATCGCTAATAACCTCTTCATTCACCAGAACGAACTTTCTTAGCCTCCTTAAAGTAGCTCAACATATTTTTGAGGAAACTGGTAAGGTGCTCCATTGTAAAGGCTATCTTCTCTTGATTCCATCTAATCTTATTTACATTTTCACCTGAAATTCTTTGCTGTCCGAACCAGTCAAACTTTCCTTCAAATACCTCACAATTCCAGGACAACTTCTGTTGTCTGTTCTCTGTCTTAATCTTATCATACTCTTCAATCTTCTGTTCGATTCTTTGCAGTATGTCGATATCTTCGATTGCTTCAAAATCAGGGAACCTTATCAAACCTCTCTCATACAGTATTTGATGCATTGGGCATAACAAAAGGCAGTTATCTGGTGAATACCCTGCGCGCACACTACGATATCTGCCTCCTCTCATAGAGACTACGCTCTTCACAGTTTCCATTGTATCAATGCCCGATTCATCCCCAGGAGTCTGATTTCCACAAATCTGACAGCTGTGATACCATTCTTGGAGCTTCTGCCGAGTTTCAAGATAACCCTTACCTCCTTCTACACCAAGGATAGATGGTTGGTACAACCCAACTACATTTTCTTCAGGGAATTCGTATCCCTCTACTAGGTCTCCCCAAGAAATTGGCGGATTTTTTAGAAGCTTATATATAAGAAACGTCAGTTCATCAATTTCAGAGCCTTTCGGAAAACCCCTTTCAATGCATTCTTCGACTATTGCATCCACTAGTTCATCGTATGCCTTGATGTTACCGAAATTTACGAGGATTAACCATTTTGTATCTGTTTTCTCAATCAAAGCATATTTTGGAATCGCGTGAGTTACTATGTTAGAAGTCTTCCCTAACATAGGAATTGCATAATGTACATCTAGTTCATCGCAATTATAAACCTCTATGTTTCTAAGCCAACTGAAGCATTCAGACGCCCCAGTTAATGTTTTGAAATGCATACTAAGTACCGTAGCGAGCTCATTCAAGATACTAGTCAAGCCTTTGTTAGGCTCACTAAACCCGAAATCTCGGTGACTTGTCTTTTTTAAAAATTCACTAAACCTCTTGCATCCATTCAAGATTGCATAATCCCTTAGGTATCCATTTTCCTTTCCGTCTAGTTCCAAGCATATAAAAGCCAAATCAGAAAAATATTTGCCAATAGACGAATCCATCACATAACAGGACTTGGGTTCCAGCCAAATGTAATCTCCAGCCATTCTAGCTGGCCATAATGGTTGGTTTGGAAATGGAAATTTTGGATTTAATTCTATTATCCTAGTTATCAAATGTAAGATAGTTTGAACTTTTTCAGAGTCCATGGAATCCCAACCTTGCTTTTCCAATCGAATCAAATCGATGATATCTTCTTCGGTAAGTTCTGAATCGCTTCTAGCGCCTAACTTTTTAAGGGTTGTTCCGTGCCTTTCCGTGAGATTCTGAGAGATGACAAAATACTTTCCGTAAACCCCTTCATTCAAGAAGGAATTCTTAGGATCATTTTCAAGGCAGATGATATTTTCCGGGTTTGCAAAGCAATTATTAAGTGGATAAATTAGATGTTGACCATATATTTCTTTGTGTTTCCATTGTAATTGTGATTCATACTTGCGTATTTCATCCCATAGATTCAATGATGGTACAATTTCTGGCTTAAGTAATGAACTTAACAAATCATCGAGAGATAGACTATTTTTAGCTCCATCAAAAAGTAAGTAATCATGATGCTCATGCTTGGAATCAAGAATCGTAAAAGCACCTTTTATCTCCTTCGGAACTGCTTTTTCATCCATAAGTCGTATGCGTTTAGAACTAATCCATTTATTTTCAAAATAATATCCATAGTCGTCCATACGAGGATTACTCTCTTTACTGGAAACTATCATTTCATTAAGTGCATTGAATAAGTCAGGAGGTGGCTCACTATTTGAAAGGCGTAGTTCTTTTACAAGATTTAGCATATCTGAGAGTTTAGGAGAACTTTTTAAACTTAAAGACTTTATTCTTTCATCGCTGATTGGCTTCTCTTTTAATCGTATTGAGGCATTTGTCCTAATTATTGTGCTGCATGGAGAATCGTCTAAGAATCCATCGTAATCTTTTCCCATTATATCTTTATTTTTAGGATATGGTATCAGAATGTCATTAGCACATCTATACCCCTTATCCGTTGATGGAATCCAAGCTAATGTTTCAATCTCTTTTAACCCGGAGTCTATAGCTACATCCGATGTAAGTAGCCAAATTACTATATCTGCTAGAACTCTACGATTTTTTTCCTTCTCTAGGCTTAATTTCCTGATGACCTCAATGATTTTTGCACAAGAAGGAGATTCAACGGCACCTAGAGCCAATAATGTCTCTTTTGGCCATTTCTGAAAGTCTTTATGCCGGGATTTATAGCCGATTAATTCTAATTCAGGATATATCTCAAGCGCAAATTCCCCAGCACCATACCATTTCCCTTCCTCATCATATAGACAAGGAACCCCAGACATATCTTTTGGAGTCAAGTATTGTTCTTTCTTTGGACTGTCAAAGTATGATTTGAGTGCGTCTAGAAAAACCTTTTTATTCTTTTGAATAACCTCTACATTATCAGTTCCTATATATTCACAGAGAATAGAATCTTTGAATAGCGATCCATGACGAGGTGAGAGAAAATGTCTGATAAAATTGGTCGGTTCATTTGGATTCTCCATCAACTTCACGATAAACAATGCATTTTCTATTTCAGATACTTCTTCATAACCAAGAATAGAGAGGAACTTTATTTTAGTTTCCAATTCTTGCGTTATGCCTGGAACTTGAATTCTCTGAACACCAAATATTGAATCTCTCATATAGTTCTCTCCAATGTGAGCGCCCCCTTTAATCAACTCCTTATGACCATTGACTATCCGAGTGTTTGGAGTCCCGATTGAAGTTGAATTACCTTGCTTATAAGGTATGAATTTTAAATTGATCATATTTTCACTTAAGGTAAAACCCATTTTCTCCACTAATGTCACTAAAACCTTTGAGATAAGAGCATGATCCTTAGAATCCATGTTAGAGAAGCGGCTTGGGTTTTCATTAACTATCTCATCAATCAGGTTAACTACATCAAGGTATGTCGAGGCTCTTTGTTGTTTGACTCTTTCTTTAAGTTCAGATAATTTAAAATCGGGATGGATTAGTCTGGATTTAGGAACTATTTCAAGCATGAAGTCAAGTTGTTCCGGTAACAATGGGTATTCCCTTATCGGTCTCAAAAAACTATCTTTTCCCGGTATTATCGGAAGATTGGTCGTCTTATCCCACGCGTTTTCCCTTGTAATGCAGTATCTTATCAATGAATTGGCGGCTCCTTTATCAAGGATACCTCCTCCAGTGAGGCTTTGTTGATAAATTAATTGGCCTGAGTTGTCATGGTTCTTACTTTCGAACTCGTCCCATAATCTGAGAAAATCTTCTGCTATTATTAGCTTCCTATATTCAAGTTTGCTTGCCAATGAAGCTTTGAAATGGGGGTGCTCAATGAAAGATGATGTAAAAGTTCTCATATTCATCGTTTTCAGAACATCATTTTCATCATCACTTTGAGCCCAATAAGCATTTATCGGGCTTATCCATGAACCATTAGTGAAAAAGATTGGTTGATCAATAATGAAGTTAATTAGCTGATTTTGTTCCTTCTCCCACCATCCAGATTTCGCCTCCCTCCCGGGTCTCATCCACTCTGGGAGAACCGTGGCGGGGATTGAATTCAAAATGATTCTTTGACAATCATCCGATGGAGCCTGGAGGGATTGAATTTCCTTTAAGAAGAAAGGGAAAAGGTATTGATACAAATACAGAACGTTCAGCATCACAGTTTGGTACCATTCTCTATTTACACCTCCATAGCCTTCGACATCAACATCCTTACGATCTTCCGTTGGGAAGAAATGCCCAGTGAAGACGAACATGTTTTGGCCTTTCTTAGGAAGAGGTATAACACTATAGAGGTAGGCTCTTCCGTCAGATTTGGAATCGAGAGTAGTAATGTCGAATAGAGGAAAGAGTAGATGAATATCGCCTCTTTTCAATTCTTTGACTAGAGCTTGACGGTTAGAAGTTACGACACATGAGCCATCCGGTCTTTTCCCAAAATACAAAGGTTTTCCAGAACTATCAGATACAGTTGCGTACCCAACCAGATATTGAAGGGTCCGCATCCCCTTGCACCAAGACCATGCGTCGCTTTGAAAGCTTTCGTTCCATTCATCTTTCCAAGTCTTAGGCTCTATAAGACCCTGTGTAACTATACCTAAAAACCATCCATATCCAAATGAAAGTCGTACAGAATCATCAATCCTCGTTTTAAAATCACGAGTAACTTGGAAACCTTCATAATGGCTTCCATCATGCCATATAAGACGTATTGTTTCTAAGTATTGACAACAGAGTATAGCTTGTGCAATATATCCCTTAAGGTCTTCATAAAGCCCTCTTCTTTCCTTTTCGTTCCATCGAGGCCAGTAATTTGAATCCTCAAAAGCCCTTATACCACCTATCTCTTCTTCAGCACGATTGTCGTCCCTCCAAGGGAATCGGAAGAGGACGCCTTTACGTTCTTTGTGGACGTATGGTGAAGTCCTCTCTTCTATTTCATAGTTCCAGGTATTCCTTGTAGGGTTCATCTGCCCAGATATTCCACTTGAGTGAACCTCGGGTGAATTCGTTATGGCATACGTGGTTTGGAAACCACTACTGAAATGGCCTACGGTTTCCTTGTCCTCTGCTTGATGTCTACCTAAGATTCTAGAAATTCTATCAAAATCACTTAACTGGTTGTTGACGATTGTAGTCGTAAATGATCTTCCATCATTTGCTACGTATAGAGCATCTTCTTCAAATCGTAGAACTAGGATGACGGATTTAACATCGTCAGCATTCTGAAGAAGTTCTCTGAATATGAACCTGCTACGGTCCTCATCCTCAGTTGCTGTTACCGAAATCCTTGTTTTGATGAAATCGATTAATTGTAAACCTATCGTTTCACTCCTACATCGGGAGCATGTCCATTTTCCCCATTGGTCCTCTTCAATCTCTTCTTTCCTACATCGGCTCCTTTCATCCCCTGTTCTTTTATTCTCAGGACATTTTATGCAATAAACAAAATCATCATGGGGTTCATGTCCCAAAACTTAACACCATTACAATACGATAACTTGAACGACCATCCTTATAAGAATGATGGCCGGATTGAAGTTCTTTATAGACAGATTTTGAATCCTCCAACTTCCTTTCCAATTCCTTTTTTACTGATTGAAGCCTATTGACCTTTGTTGAGTCGGTTTCACGGTTCAACATCTTTTGTATCTCAAGCAATTGCTCATTGAACCTTTGCGTTTCAGCCTTGCACGTTGCTAAATGATTTTCAAAATCCTTTTTCCCCATTTCATTTTTCCAAGTTTCAAGCCTCCGGAGAATTTCACTTTGGAGTAAGCTTGGTTTTTCATAACCCATGGTTGATAGTTCAATCAACAATTTCTTTTCTTTGTACCCCTTCCACAAGTCTTCTAAGGGCGAGGTATCCAGAATTTTAGTTTCCTCGTTCTTATCAAATGACCACCAGAACCATTCCCTACTTTTCGAAACCTCCCCTTCAAATTTAAATTCAACCAAGAAGAGGAACCTCGTTTTATCCTTTCCTCGCTCCAGGTCACCCCGTAAAACTAAATTCTCGGTTTCAACACTATCAAGGTTCATATCTTGATAGAAGGATTGGTAGCAAATCTCCGTTGCCTTCCGCATGAGTGGATGGAAAGGTGTGAGGTATAAACCATCTGCACCCTTTCGAAAAGCTATGCTGAGAGTTCTATCCTTACTTACAGCACTTTGAAGTTCAGCGAGAACTAAGGCTTTCTCGTTTATTTGTACTAGGTTTGATAAAACGTCTATATCTGATGAATCGAGTTCTCGGAAAATTAAAGAACACCCATCTGGTATGGCTTTATCCAGCTTCTCTTTTCCTAAGAGTATGTACATAAACCGTTCAAACACCATCCATCTGAGTTTATATTCATCCCTTTGGTCTTGCAGATACGTTATTCGAATCTCATCATCGAGTACATCATCTATACCTACCAGCAAATCGCTCTGCATTAATTCATGCTTCACCTCATATTCCCTTAAAGCTTGAAAGACGGAGTCTTCATCTATTACACTATTTCTCTCAACTTTCTCTAACAGAATATCAGGCAAATCACCTATAGCCTCCTCAAAAACACCAAGCCTCTCAAGAAGGATATTATAGACTGCTTCATCAGTAGATTCCTCTAATATCATGTTTATAACTAGGAGTGTTTCCGATTTCTGTCCAACTCGGTCAATTCTGCCAATCCTCTGCTCAATTTTTTGAGGGTTGTAAGGAAGATCGTAATTTATAATACAGTCAGCACTCTGGAGGTCTATGCCTTCAGACATAACATCTGTTGTGAACAAGACAGCAAAGCCTTCATGTCTTTGAAAAGATTGCACTGATAGGAATCTTGATTCTTCGTTATCTAAGCCGGAGATAACATAGCAAGTACAGTCCAAGTCATTTTTCCTTCGAGTGAGGTAGTTGATAGTGGGAATCCATTCTGTGAAGACTATTACCTTTCTTGCGGACTTATGAATGCGTAGGTCATTGATTGTTTCCACCAATCTATTCCATTTACTGTCTTCCCTTAGTAAACCAGATTTGTTTACCAACTCCATGCAGTAGTTCCTTTCGCTTTCATTTAAGCTCACATCCAATTCATTCAATGCGTCGTTAATCCAAATGTTGAAACCTCTCATCCCATTACGCAAAAGATTTATCATTGCAGGGAGACAAGAAGATAGTTGTCTTCTATGTACAGGATAGAATGATTTTTGAACAAAATCATCAATCTCCTTGAATAGTGTCTTCTCTGAAACCTTCACTAGGCGGCCTTCTTGGTAGGCTTCATAGAAGTTGGAGCTTAGTGAAATCTTTTCATTCCGGATGACTCTTGTCCTTTTTTCGCCTACTTCAACCTTTGTTGTTCTTGTGAATATCTTCGAAAAAGTGTTTCTATCGCGAATTTCTTTCCTTATTCCGTATCTAATCTTCTTGTCCCCGTTAACCGCTAAGATTCTATCTTTCATCGTCCCTATGAATTGATTCAAATCATCCTGGCTGCTCAACTCTTGTTGAAAATCCCTTACTTCATCTAAGAAATGTTTCAATTCATCACCATTCCAATCATTTTTACTTAAGATTCGATAAAGTCTGTTCAGATGGGAATTAGTTCGCATTTCTCTTTCAAATCTATCTTCTGTTATGAAACCTGGATAAATAACATCGAAGATTCTTTTCAAATCAAGAAAATCAAGGTGAATAGGCGTTGCTGTTAATCCGATTACTCGTTTCGAAATCGATGACAAAGCCAAGCCAAGCTTGCGCCTTAGTGTCTCTCCTTCTCTACCTATCAAATGATGAATCTCATCAATGATTAACAAGTCGATTTCACTCTTAAGGGGAAGGCCAAATAGCTCGTCTTCCCCGAATGACCTGATGGAATCCATCGATGCAATGCAATAGAATTCTCCATGGTTAGAAATCAGATTTAGGAGCTCTTTACCTGAGACGATATCAAATCTCAAACCAAATCTGTACCAAAGTTCTCCTTTCCATTTACGCTCGATATTTGATGGACAGATTATAACAATTCTTTTAATAGCACTTTCAGACATCTCATTGATTATGATGTAGCCGGCCTCTATTGTCTTACCTAAGCCGGTTTCATCAGCTATTAATAATCTTCTATCAGGATTTTTAATGTACTTTAGCAGTGGCCTGAACTGGTAAGCTTTGAAGATTGTATTGCAATGAAAGACGGGATGGGCAATCTCTCCAACTCTTGACTCTAGCCCTTGAACAACAACTTTGGTGAAATAGTCAATTGGATTACGAGTGATTGGTGAAACATATTCCAGTTGCTCGATGGGTACACCTTTTATGATTTGAGAGTCAAGTGAAATTGATTTTAACTCTGCCTTTTTTCCCCTGAGCCCGTCGACATAATCTATGACAAACAGCGTACCCTCATTTTCTCTACCTTTTATCTTGACGAGAGAGTACCTTGGCGGTTCCTCTTTCTCCATGTTGAGCATTTACAACTAGTATGGGTTAGAAATATGTCTTGCGGCTGGGTCCACTCCCTTTTTTTGTAAGCTTCGAATACGATACTGTTGCTCTAGATATTAAAGAATTAGCATAAGTTTTTTGCCTTTAAGTGACTTTCATATCTCTACAGGTTCCTATATGCTGATGCAATTTCAGGTCTTAGCTCAAGTTTCACATCCAATTCATGATTACGTCATCAAACTTCTATTTATCTCTTGTACGATCACTTTAGTTCAATTGCTAAGTGTTGCAGATAATGATATTAACAAAAGGATAATAGTAGGATATCGATGATAATGCTGGAGGATAATAGCTGATTATAAGATATTATTGGACAAGATCTTAGCATTAGCTGGGCGTCAACTATAAGGTCATCACCCCAGACATAGCCCAGTGTTTTCCAGTAAAAGTTGCATGCACTCTAATGCAACATTTATCGCCCAAATTAGACTCCATTATCATCTGCTATTATCTACAATTATCCGTATTATCTTTCTATATTATCCCTATTATCCCTATTATCGACTACTCTAACCTTTAATTGTCCCTTCGCGCCTTTGCTTAATTGCACTGATCTCCCAGTTAGTTTAAGGAATCACGTATTTTTGTCATTTTTTGGATTTGATCATCCATTTCCTGTCTAAACTTAATATATTCACTTACATATTCTTCTATCACTTGGAGAATGGCAGAACGTAACTTAGGATCCTTGTCTAAAATGTCTTTGATCCTTTCTTTGATCGTTTGGTTATCTCTTAGTATGAGTTGAATAAGTAGAGAAAATTCAATATCCCTAATTGTGGTTTCATAAATATGATATGCTAAGTCGTCATCATAGGTCCTGTATTCTCTCGAATGAAGATCTTCTGGCGTATTTATCTCGTGGGGGAAATGCGTACTCAATACTGTCCAAATGTAGCTCCTACTTGTAACAAATTTGGAGATGTCCTTCAGTTCTTCAGCTAGGCCTTCTGTCCCTTCGAAAAGTCTGACTATTTGACCTCTCTTTGCAATGCAACGGATAAGGTCATCGAAGCTTATGATGTGCTGGAAATACAGCATAGCTTCTACCCCTTGTTCTTCTTTTACGTCATAGTATTTTGCCCCAGGTCTAGTTTTTTGCTGGAGTTCAACCCGTTGAATCAAACTACCTTTTGCCAAGTATGCCAAATCTCTATTAATCTGCTGCCTGCTAAAGTGCTTGACCTTATTAGCTAGTTGATAAGCGTTAAGGGGGCCTTCCAAAGCTAGAAACTTCAATATTTCATAGTACCTTCTTATAATTCTACGACTACTTCTAGGCTCCTTCTTCTCCAGCCAATGGACCCTTTTTTTCTTCATTTCAAGCATTCACTCTGCTCAAAATAAGCAAAGATTTGGATGCATCCAAAACATTCTATCGTTATGTCCTAATTATTATATTTTGTTTTATAAACATTAAACGTGACGCATGATGTCATCAAAAGATAATGATGTCGATACTAATGGTTTAGAAGATATTTTAAGAGAGCTGAAGGAGCTTGGAAGGAGAAAGCCACTTTCCAAATTGGATTTGATTAGGGCTAAAAAACTTATGAAAACGCTTAGGGAATTGGGTTATACAAACATGGAAATAAGTAATTTGACGGATGGAGGGTGGCGAGAACCTACAGTAAAAATTTACACTAGAGGTACCACTGTCAAAGATTCGAGCCAAAAGAGGAACATAATGCAACTTTTATTACAATTAGTAGACATGAATTTGACACTAGAAGACGTTAAAGCACTAATTTCGATTAAGTCAAGTTTGGATTCAAAGGGGACTAGCCTCGAAGCAGTTACGGATCTGTTGAAGGCAACAGAAGCTGCGAAAGCTAGCATAGGAGAACTGATTAAGACAAATAACTCCCTTACCCTCTCGAAGATTACGGTCGATCAGCTAAAACAGATACTCGAATATAAAAAAAGATATGAATTGATGGGACTCGCTCCAGACCATTTAAAGAACATGTACACATTACTAGAAAAATATGGAAAATATGAGTTTGTTATTCAAGCTATCAATACGTACAATTCCCTTGCTGAACTTCAGCGGAACTTGAAAGTATATGATTCAAAAAAGATCAAGTTAGAAATTGAAATAAACAGTTTAACTAAAGAAATTTCAGGTCTAAACCAAAAGAGGAAAGAAATTGAGGAACCGCTGAAAAAATACGATAACTTGAAAGGGAAAGGCCTTGACGAAGCAGCCCTCCAAGAACTCAGCAAGGCACGTGAAAAGTTTGGAAGCATCGGAGGCGTCATTAGGGCTGTCAACAGCTTCGGAAGCCTTGTAGACATCAGTTCAAGAATTTCTGAAAAAGAACGAAATGAGAAGGATTTGGAAAATAGAGCAAATAAGCTTAGGACGGAGAACGCTCAAATGATCAAGGCTGTAGAAATGTGTAGGAAGCTGGACTTGACATACGGGTTCAATTTAGATACCATTGAAAGTTTGATTGCAATCGCTGAAGAATATGGCAGCCCGAAGGAAGTGATAGAGGCCATCAAAAGCTATGGTAGTCTCAAGGCAATTGTGGACAAGGTTAATGTGCTGGAAAATATTATAAGAAAATATGAGGCAAATATTGCGCAGCTCAAAGGAGACACTTACAGCTTAGAGAAAAAGCGTGACACAGCAATAAGTGAAGGAAGGGAATACTCCAGCAGGCTCCAAGCTCTAAAGACTGAAGCAGAACGGTTTGGAGAGGAATTTGGAGAGGAAGTTGAAGAGGCAAAGATAATATTAGCTCTAAGGACATATCCGTCTGAACTCAAAATCGAAAATTTAGATTACCTGGTGCAGATCATCAGGAGCTTAGCGAGCAAAGCAAAGAATCTTGGATTAAACAAAAAATTTGTTCTGAAAGACGTCATGGATGCCACAGTTTATTCAAAACGTCCATACCCAAGCGCCTTTAGTGAGGTAGAATTACTCGAAGTGCTCGACTGGGCGTGTAGAGCTATCACAGCCTGCGTTGTCAAGGCGTCGTTAGATAAAGCGGGTGCAAGTTAGCATGAGCCTAGATAAGATCAAACAAGAAATCGGCAAACTTGAGGCAATAAAAGACTACGACAAAGTAGTGAAGGAAAGGGATGAATTGTTAAAGAAGACAGAGGAGCTTGAAAGTACAAAATCAAATTTGGAGAAAGGGCTGCAGGATAACGTTAACAGGAATGCTGACCTCCATGCCAAGTTAGGCGAAGAAGAGGTAAGAATTAAAACTCTGGAGGCTGAAGTTCAAAACTTTAACACAAGAAACAAGGAACTTGAATCAAGGATAGGTGACCTAGAACAGCTTAAAGCCACAACCGAAGGAAAGACACTGAAAGAGGGTCAAGTAGCCTTTCTGAAGGCAAAAGAAGAAGAGGTTAAGAAGCTAGCTGAAGAGCATTTCAATGGAATGAAGATAGAGTGGGAGAAGAATCAAAAACCAAAGGAAGTATTGGACACAGCTTGCAATTACCTAAAACTTGGTATAGGAAAAGGCGTTTGGCTTAAGGAGCTATCAGAAAAAGGTGTTGCGGATGCAGTTATCAAGATAATTTCAAACGAAGTCAGTTCAAGGGTAGACCGGGAGTTCATAAGAAGGGTCGGAGAAGAATCTGATAAAAAAGCTTTGACAAAGCTCAACCAACTGAAGAATGTTGAATGGCCTAACTGGATCAGGGCACATGTGCAGCCAATAAGTATGGAACTGGAAAGCAAGATTGTTACAAATTCTCTGAAACTCTTAGAAGGCCCTTGGCCCATCACTTGCGACAAGTGCAAGTTGCAACAAGAGGTAGAGTTTAGCGTGGAAGGAGTATCACAATTGTTAAGAGACAAGTGGATTTATATTGAATGTATGGATCCGAACTGTAGAGACTTCTTTGGAAGGCACAAGATCAAAATGGAACTTGGGAAACTCATATACCATTACTTGGCACAGGGATAATTCGCTAAGGAATATATCCTAAAGAGAAAATAGATTTACGGCAAAGCGGAAATCGGAGAAACGGTGAAAGAGATACTTGGATCTTGTAAGGGTGAAGTCTCCATATTTTTTCCGTATTTTTTCATATATGCACATCATATATCTAGAAAATTGTTGTAGATAAATTTAAATTTTGCCTAGAATTCTACTGCAGCACAAATGGATGTAATCAGCAGACCTTTTTACGATCGCGATGCCCTCTTAGTTTCACAGGACCTATTAGGTAAGTATCTGATAAGATGTTATAATGGAACGAAACTAGCTGGAAAAATTGTTGAGGTTGAAGCATACAAGGGAAAGGAGGACCCAGCAAGCCACGCATTCAGAGGCCGTACTTCAAGAAATAAAGTCTTTTTCATAGGACCAGGGCTTTCCTATATATATTTTGTGTATGGAAACCATTTCTGTTTTAACATAACTACCAATAATCTGGGGTGCGTTTTGGTAAGGGCGATTGAACCTGTAGAAGGGGTTAGTGAGATGATGGAAAACAGAGGGGTGAAAAATATAATT
>Ga0187889_10000588_pt1 | contig 43355 bp, 43 predicted proteins | sample June2016WEW_7_10_2_FD_132992 | JGI IMG/M metagenome (GOLD analysis project Ga0187889, IMG submission 132992) | Peatland microbial communities from SPRUCE experiment site at the Marcell Experimental Forest, Minnesota, USA - June2016WEW_7_100 | ecosystem: Environmental > Terrestrial > Soil >... | reverse complement strand
CTCCATGAAGGCCGCGGCCCGGTCCGGCAGGACGCCCATCATCGTGACGTAGAAGCTGCCGTCGGTCGAGAGGTCGTAGGCGAACGACGCGACGACCGACCGCGCGCCCGCGGCCTTCGCCGCGTCGATCGCCAGGCCGGTCTCCTCGAGGCCGGTCTCCGTCTCGATGATGATGCCGTCGGCACCGCCTTCGACGAGCGCCGCCGCCTGCTCCTAGAGCGCGGCGCGGGCTTTCTGCTCCGACAGGTCGCCGTACGGCTCGAGCAGCGCGCCGAGGGGACCGATGTCGCCCAGCACGTACCCGTCGCGCCCGCCCCCCCCGAACGCCTCGCGGGCGATGCGCACGGCCGCCCGGTTGATCTCGCGCACCAGCTCCCCGTGGCCGTGGCGGGTGAGCATGATCCGGCTCCCGCCAAAGGTGTTGGTGATGAGGCAGTCCGCGCCGGCCTGCACGTAGCGCCGCTGGATCTCGAGGATGCGCTCGGGGTGGGCCACGTTCCACCACTCGCCGCACCCACCGGCCTCGAGCCCGGCGGCCATCAGCGCGGTGCCCATGGCGCCGTCGGCGACGAGGCGCCGCGCGCGGGCAGCTTCGTGGAGAGGTGAATTCATGATTGGAAGCTACTCAGGGACGCGCGTCTTCGAGCTCGCGGCGCACGGCCTCCGCCACTTCCGCGGCGGTGCCGGACCGCTCGGCCTCGTCGCCCCAGCGCCACTGGGCGAGATAGTCGTCGGTGCTGGTGAGGCCCTGCGCCTGCGCGGCCTGATCGATCCGCGCGGCGAAGCGGGCCGACAGCTCGACCTTGACCTCGTCGAAGTCGTCCCACGCCTTCACCTGGGAAGGGAGGTCCTGCCAGTAGAGGATCTGGTACGAAGCCACGGGGCGCCCCTCAGCCCACCGCCGCCTGCCTCTTGTCGGCGACGAGGCGGAGGAAGAGGTCCACCGCGCTCGACGCGTCGGCGCCGTAGCCGTCGGCGCCGATCTCCTCGGCGTACATCTGGCTGATCGGCGCGCCGCCGATCGCCATCTTGATGCGACCCAGGCCCCGCTCCTTGTAGCCGTCGATGACGACCTTCATGTACGTCATCGTCGTCGTGAGCAGGGCGCTCATCCCGATGACGTCCGGCTTGTACTGCTCCGTGGCCGCCAGGAACTTCTCGATGCTCTGGTCCACGCCGATGTCGTGCACCTCGAACCCCGCGCCCTCGGCCATCATGCACACGAGGTTCTTGCCGATGTCGTGCAGATCGCCGCGCACCGTCCCCATCAGCAGCACGCCGACCGACTGGACGTCCGAGTCCTTGGCCGTCAGGAGCGGCTTGAGGACGGACATCCCCGCCTTCATCGCCCGGGCCGCGATCAGCACCTCGGGCACGTAGAGGATGTTGTGCTTGAAGTCCTCGCCGACCACGCTCATCCCCGCGATGAGCCCTTCGGTGAGCACTTCCTGCACGCTGCGCCCCGCGGCCAGGGCCTCGCGCGTCATCCGCTCGACGTCGGCGGCCTTGCCCTCGTAGAGGCACTGGTTCATCAGCGCGTAATCGGGCATCGCTTTCCTCAGACGTGCGCCGGCGCGCGGCGCCGGCTGCCGTTGAATTCCTCCAGCGCGTTGAGCATCGCCACGATGTTCGCCTTCGGCATCCCGGGGCTGGTCCCGCCGCCCACCGAGAGGATGATCCCCTCGCCGCCGCTCTTCTCCAGCACGTCCAGCGTCGCGGCCCGGACCTCCGCGGGCGTGCCGCGCACGCCGACCTCGAGCGGGTTGACGTTCCCCATCAGGCACATCCGGTCGCCCACGCGCTGCTTCACCTCGGCGATGTCGGTCTGCTTGCCCCAGTTCAGCACGTTGAACCCGACGTCGGGGAGATGGTCGAGGCAGGCCGTGATCTCCGCGTCATTATGGTAAATCTTGACCCAGTCCTTGGGGAAGGCGTCGCAGATCCGCTTCAGGTACGGGTGCGCGAACTCGAGGTAGTGATCCTCGTTCACGAACCCGACGATGTCGTCGAGGATGAACAGCCCCTCGACCGTCGGCCCCATTGCCTTCTGCTGTGCCTTCAGCCAGTCGATGATCAGGCTGGTGCAGCGGTCCAGCAGCTTGTGCGCCCACTCGGGCTTCTCGACCAGGTCGATCATGAAGTCCGTCGTGCTGCGGACGAACCCGGCGGTGCACATCGGGCCGCGCGACGTGACCAGGGGCAGGATCTCCCCCGTGTCCAGGATGCGCTGCCGCTGCATCCGGATCCGGTGCAGCGTCATCCCCATGAACGCGTCCGCCTCGACCTCATAGTCGGGCCAGAGGTCCATGTCCTCGATGTGGTAGAGCGTGTGGTACTCGCTCGGCGTGTTGTCCTGCCAGAACTTGATCTTCGCGCCGAGCGCCGAGGGCTCCGCCGCCATCCCGTACTCCATCCACCAGGAGGGGACGAAGATGATGTCCGGGAACTCGCGGTGGAGCTTCAGGTTGGACTGGAACCACAGCTCGGGGTCGAGGAAGTAGTCCATGTGCTTCAGGCCGAGGTAGCCCGGGATCCACGGGCTGTCGATGATCAGCGCCATCGGGATCCGGTCCAGCTTCTCGAGCCGCGCGGCCTTCTTGAACGTCGCCCATTGCTCGGGGCGCATGCGCAACTCCTTGGTCGATCAAAGCGTTACGGGGCTCCGGCGGGCTGTCTGCCCTCCGGGGCCGCGCCAGAACGGTGCGTCTGAGAAAATGTCCATACTGAATCGGCGACGCAAAGTCAACAGATGACTTTATCTCGGGTATCTTTCAGGCCGGCGGCCGTCTCCGGGGAGTCGGCGCCAGGGGAGGCTCTGATGCGCGTGCTCTACATCGGCGGCACCGGCGAGATCAGCTTCGACTGCATCCACGAGTCGGTCCGCCGCGGCCACGACGTGACGGTGTTCAACCGGGGTCACAACAACGCCGGGCTGCCGCAAGTCTGCCGGCTCGTCAAAGGCGACCTGGAAGACGACGCGGCCTACCGCGCTCTCGCCGCGCTCGATTTCGAGGTCGTCTGCCAATTCCGCCTCTTCACGCCTGAAGCGCTCCGGCGGGACCTCGCGGTCTTCACCGGCCACTGCGGCCAGTATGTCTTCATCAGCTCCGCCTCGGCGTACCGGAAGCCGGTGCGCGGTTTGCCGATCACCGAGGCCACGCCCCTCGACAACCCGTACTGGGCGTACTCCCGCGCCAAGGCGGAGATGGAGGCGCTGCTCCGCGCCCAGAGCCGCCTCCCATACACCATCGTCCGGCCGAGCCACACCTACCGGCTCCGGATGCCGGCGCCCAGCCCCGAGCACATCGAGGTGTCGCGGATGCTGAGGGGCAAGCCGGTGGTGCTGCACGGTGACGGCGAATCCCTGTGGACGCTGACGCACGCCGAAGATTTCGCGCGCCCCTTCGCGCGACTGCTCGGCAACCGCGGCGCGCTGGGCGAGGCGTTTCACATCACCGGCGACCGCGCCTGGCCCTGGAACGAGATCTTCGAGGCCATCGCGGCCGCGCTCGGCGTGAAGCTCGAGCTGGTGCACGTCGCGAGCGAGACGCTGGTGCGTTATCGCCCCGAGTGGGAAGGCCCGCTTCTCGGCGACAAGAGCCCGTCCGTCACGTTCGACAACGCGAAAGTGAAGGGCGTGGTCGGGGACTTCGACTGCCCGATAGATCCGTGGCGCGGGATGCAGATGGTGGCCGAGCGCTATCCGCCCAGAGCCGACGAGTTCGACCCGGCGCTCGACGCGCTCCTGGACCGCATCGTCCGCGAGCAGGAGGCGCTGGGACGCTGAGGGCGCGCTGCGCCCGGCATCCGGTCAGGGGCTCCCGAGTATGTACCGCAGCCCGCGGTTGAAGGCCTCGGGCTTGTTCCCCGAGTGGCGCTCCCCCTCGATCACGCGCGTTTCGAGCTTGAGGCCGGCGTAGCTCCGGCCGCGCAGGATCCCCCAGAACTCCTGGACCGGGGCGGCCAGGTCCTCCATCGAGCCTACCGCGATGTACAGCCGCACTGGCAGATCGTGGTGGGACGCCGCGTACGAGGATTCGAGCGCGAAGCCCGTGCGGCTCGCGTAGGTCACGGCCGGGCTCCCGGCCATGTATCCGGCAAACAGGCCCGGGTCGGTGAACAGCGCGTACAGGGTGAAGAGCCCGCCGAACGATGCGCCCATCAGGATGCGACGCCGGGGATCGGCGCGGTACGTCGTCTCGACGAACGGGATCAGCTGGTCCTTGAGAAAGGCGAGGAACTGCGGCGCCGCGCCGGAGCCCGGCAGGCGACTGGTCGCCGCCGGCGTGAGGTCCATCGCCCGCAGCGAATCGTAGTTGGCGTTGGCGCCGGACCAGGTGATCCCGACGATGATGATCTGCGGGGTCCACCGGTCGTAGACCAGGCCGCCCTGGACGGACAGCATCAGCTTGAAGTCCCACTGTCCGTCGAGGACGTAGAGCACCGGGTAGCGGGCGTTCGGGTTCCGGGCGTAGTCCGCGGGCAGTGAGATCTGGATGTCGTAGTCCCGGCCGGTCGCGCTGGAGTGGAGTGTCCGGAGCCGCGTGCCCGAAAGGGTCACGACGGGAAGGGTATCTGCCGTCGGGGCCTGGGCCGGCAGGGCGGCAGCCGCCAGGCACGACGCGCCCGCGGCCCACGCGAGCGCTCGCATCGTCGAGTTCATGGCGAATCCTCGGTGGAGGCCGCGCTCACCAGCGAGCGTGGATGGCGGCGCGGAAATGGGTGTCGTAGATGGCGCGGGCGCGCGCCATCGCGTCCGGGGAGAGCGGCGGCAGCGCTGCGGCGCGCACGTTCGCCTCGGCCTGCTCGGCGTTGCGCGCGCCGGGGATCGCCGCCGTGACCTCGGGGAACATCAGGATCCAGCGCAGGGCGAACTGCGCCAGCGTCGCGCCTGGCGGCACAAGCGGCCTGAGTTCCTCGGCGGCCCGCACGCCCTCCGCGTAGTCCACACCGCTGAACGTTTCGCCGACGTCGAACGCCTCGCCGCGGCGGTTGAAGTTCCGGTGGTCGCCCGCGGGGAAGACCGTGCCCGGCCCGAGACGGCCGCCCAGGAGCCCGCTGGCCAGCGGCACCCGCGCCAGGATGCCCACCTTCTTCGCGGCGGCTGCCGCAAAGAAGTGCTCTGCGGGCTTCACGCGGAACAGGTTGAAGATGATCTGCACCGACTGGACGTGGGGCCACTCGATGGCGCGCAGCGCCTCGGCCACCGTCTCCACGCTGACCCCGTAGTGCCGGATCTTGCCCGCGCGCACGAGGTCGTCGAGGACGCCGAAGACCTCCACCGAGTCGTACACCGGCGTCGGCGGGCAGTGGAGCTGGAGCAGGTCGAGCGCGTCGGTCTCGAGGTTCTCGAGGCTGCGCTCGACGAACGCCGTGAGGTTGGCGCGGTTGTAGCCGCCGGCGACGTGGGGGTTGAGCCGCCGGCCCGCTTTGGTGGCGATGACGATGTCGCGGCGCTCCGCCCTGAGCCGCGCGAGGAGGCGCTCCGAGCGCCCGTCGCCGTAGACGTCCGCGGTATCGAAGAAGTTGACGCCGAGGTCTGCGGCCTTGCGGAGCGCGGCGAGCGAAACGGTGTCGTCGGCCTCACCCCAGGCGTCGCCGCCGATCGCCCACGCGCCGAAGCTGATGGCGGAGATCTTCCAGCCCGTGCGCCCGAGCTCGCGATAGTCCATCCCTAATTCCTAGTCCAGCCGGTACGCGTCCTTCGCCAGGTCGTACGCCAGCGCCCGCGCCATCTCGTGTGCGTCCTCGAGGTCCACCCGGTGCCGCGCGACGAGGCCAGCCAGCCAGTTCGCGTCCATGCGCCGCGACAGGTCGTGCCGCGCGGGGATGGAGCAGAAGCCGCGCGTGTCGTCGTTGAAGCCGGCCGTGTTGTAGATGCCGGCCGTCTCGGTGGTCTGCTGCCGGTAGCGCTGCATCCCCTCGATGCTGTCGTGGAACCACCAGGCCGGCCCCAGGCGCATCGCGGGGTAGTGGCCCGCGAGCGGGGCCAGCTCCCGCGCGTAGGTGGATTCGTCGAGCGTGAAGACGATCAGCCGGAAGCGCGTGTCGTTCCCGTACGTGTTGAGCAGCTCTCGCAGGTTGCGGGTGTACTCGGTCGCGACGGGGATGTCGTGGCCCAGGCCCGGACCAAAGCGCTCCAGCACCGGACGGTTGTGCTCGCGCAGGGAGCCCGCGTGGAGCTGCATGACCATCCCATCGGTGGTGGACATGCGCGCCATCTCCATCAGCATGTGCGCCTGGAAGCGCCGCTGGTCCGCCGCGTCCGCGCGCCCGGAGCGGGCCACCTGGAAGAGCCGCTCCGCCTCGGCGTCGCTCAGCCGCTCCGTGTGCGGCTCCATCGCGTCGTGGTCGGTCGCCTTCGCGCCGAGGCTCCGGAAGAAGGCCCGGCGCTCCTCGAGCGCGCGGATGAACGCGGCGAAGTCTTCGACGGAGCGCCCGAGGGCCTTCCCGAGGCGGTCGAGTTCGGCGCGCCACCCGGCGCCGGCGATCTGGAGGAGCAGGTCGGGGCGGAAGGTGGGGATCACACGACCCTTCCAACCCGACGCGCGGATCCGGGAGTGGTGCTCGAGCGTATCGGTCGCGGCGTCGGTGGTGGCGAGCACCTCGACGCGGAACCGCTCGAACAGCGCCCGCGGCCGGAACTCCGGCGACGCCAGCTTCTCGGCGATCTCGTCGTAGACCTTCTGCGCCGTCGCCCCGCTCAGCTTGGTCCGCACCCCGAACACGTGGTAGAACTCGTAGCTCAGCCACGCGTCGCTGGGCGTGCCGCGGAACAGCCGGTAGTTCTCGCCGAAGATCTGCCAGACGTTCCGCGGATCCCGCTCGGCGATCGCGCCGCCCTGGGGTCGGAAGCCGAGCCGCTCCAGCGGGATGCCCTGCGAGTAGAGCATCCGGAGCAGGTAGTGGTCGGGCGTGAGGATGAGCGACGTCGGCTCGGGGAACGGGGCGTCGTCGGCCAGCAGGCGCGCTTCCACGTGGCCGTGCGGGCTGACGATGGGCAGGTCCCGCGTCCGGGCGTACACCTCGCGCGCGACCTCGCGGATCGCCGGGTCGGGATCGAAGAACCGATCCTCGTCGAGGACCAGCTTCGCGTCAGACGCCGCTGAAGACACTGAAGCCCCCGTCGACCGGAATGACGACGCCGGTCACGAACGACGCGGCGTCGCTGCACAGCCACTGCACGGTGCCGACCAGCTCCTCGGGGCGGCCGAAGCGGCCCATCGGCGTGTGGGCCACGATCGCGCGGGCCCGCTCGGTGAAGCTGCCGTCCTTGTTGAGCAGGACGTCGTGGTTCTGGGCGGAGATGACGAACCCGGGCGCGATGGCGTTCACCCGGATCTTCTCGCCGTGCCGGCGCGCCAGGTCGGCCGCGAGCCACCGCGTGAAGATCTCGATGCCCGCCTTCGCCACCGAGTATCCGAGGACTCCCGTGAGGACCCGCGTCGCGGCCATCGAGGAGATGTTCACGATGCACCCCGATCCCTGGCCGGCCATCGCTTCGGCGAACGAGAGCGACGGGATCACGGTGCCCTGGACGTTGAGGTCCATCACCTCGCCGAAGGCGTCGAACGGCACGTCGAAGACCGGCCGGTCGTCGCTGCGGGCGCCGACGATGTTGCCGCCCGCGGCGTTGACGAGGATGTCCACCCGGCCGCGCTCGCGCACCAGCTCGTCGCGCGCCGCTCGGACCTGAGCCTGGTCCAGGACGTCGGCCACCAGCACCAGGGCCTGGCCCCCCGCGCGGCAGATCTCGTCGACTTTGTGCTCGGCGCTGTCGCGGCGGCGGTCGAGAACGGCAACGGTGGCTCCCGCCGCGGCCAGGCCCGACGCCAGGGCGCCACCAATCGTCCCGCATCCGCCGGTGACGACGGCGACCCGTCCGGTCAGGGCAAACGGACTCCCGCTCATCCGCCTAGTGTACGGCACCGCGCCGCCCCGCTGCAACCCTTTGCCACCCGCCACCCGCCACCCGCCACCTGCCCGCGCTGTTATTATTGCTCGTGCCGCAGAAGGAGCCTCTCTCCCCTCCGCTGCTCGCGATGGCGGGGGTCCTCGCGGCGGTCCCTGCCGCCTGGCTCGCGCTCGCCGCGGACGCCCTCGTCGCGGGAGCCGTGTCGTCCCTGGCCGGCTTCCGCTCGCTCGGCCTCTCACTGGCCCCATCGTTCACCCTGCGTGCGGAATTCGCACCCGACGGGAGCCACGCCGCCGCGCTCTGGGCCGTCGCCCTGCTCGCGGGGCCCGTCGCAGCCGCCTTCATCGCCTTGGTCGTCCATCTGCTCGTCGAGTCGGTGCGGTCGCCGGCCTGGCTGCGCGTCCTCGCGCTCGAGCTGCTCGCCTTCGCCTGGCTGCGCGTCCCGGCGCTCCTGGCCGGCGGGGCGGCCCACGGCCGCGGTCCGGTGGCGGAGCTGTACGCGCGGCTGGGCGAGCCGGAAGCCGGTCGCTGGCCGGTCGGCCTCCTGGCGCTCCTGGCCCTGGCCGCTGCGGCGGCCCTGGTCGCGAGCCGGACGGTCGAGGTGGGAAGGACCTGGATGCGGGTGGACGGGAGGCAGTTCAGGCGTCGCGTGGCGCGGGTGCTCGGCGGCTATCCGGTGCTGGTTGCCCTGGTCGGCTGGAGCCTCGTCATGCCCTGGGCGGCGGCGGGATGGATGGTTGTCTGGTTGCTCCTCACCCTGTCCGCTCTAAGTGTCCTCGTGTCCTAGGGATACGACAATGAAACGTTTTCGGGGGTTCGTGCGTCTATAACAGTGCAAGACCCTCAAGTCGTTGTCTGCGCCTCGCAGCCGTGGGCTTCGACTGATTCCGCAGTACTGACGCGGGTGGGGTTGTGGCCTCCAAAGGCTGTGCCCCACTCGCGCTCATCTCTCTACTGAAGTCGCCAACTCGACTGTTTCCGCACCGCTGAAGCCGAAGGTGCGCACGAACGCCTCGACGACGGCCTCGCGCACCTCGTGGCCGAGATCCCGTGCCTCCGTGCCTCCGTGCCCCCGTGCCTCCAGCTCCTTCCCCACGCTCGTCATGACGACGTCCGGTATTCCACAGGGAACGATCAGCGAGAACGGTGTCAGGTCGGTCGTCACGTTGAGCGCGAACCCGTGCCAGGTGACCCACTGGCGCACGTGGATCCCGATGCTCGCGATCTTCCGTCCCGCGGTCCAGACGCCGGTGTAGCCCTCCCGCCGCTCGCCCGGGATGTCGAAGCGGGCCAGCGCCGTGATCAGCGCCTCCTCGATCTGCCGGAGGAACCAGTGCAGGTCGCGGCGGTGCTGCGTGAGGTCGAAGATCGGATAGCCGACCAGCTGCCCGGGACCGTGATACGTCACGTCGCCGCCGCGCTCGATCTCGAAGACTTCGATCCCGCGGCGGCGCAGCAGCTCGGGCGCGATGGGAAGGCTGGAGTCCCGCGCGCCGCGCCCCAGCGTGACGACCGGCGGGTGCTCGAGCAGGAGGAGCAGGTCGTCGGCCAGCCGGCCGGCGATGCGGTCTTCGGCGAGGCCGCGCTGCCGCTCGAGCGCCGCGCCGTACGGCACGGTGCCGAGATCCGCGACCGCCAGCCGGCGCTCCGGCATCTACTCGCTCCGGCCGAGAAAGAAGTGGCGCGCGACGGGGATGGCTGCGACGCACACGGCGCCGAGCGCCGCCAGGCCCCAGCGTCCGGCCAGGACGTGCGCGGGAACCGTGAGGGCGCCGATCAGGGCGGTCCCGAAGATCCCCAGCATGGCGAGGACGGAACGGTAGTAGGTGTTCGCGACCGCACGACTCAGGCTCCAGGCGACCAGCGCGCCGGCCAGGAGGCCGCCGATGCCGGCGAGGGCGGGCGCGATGGCCGGCGTCACCCGCGTGTCGCCGGCGGTGGCGGCGAAGAGTGCCAGACAGATGACCGCTCCGCCCGACGCGGAGCCCGCGACGATCGAGGTCAGCGCGGAGCCGACCGGTCGTGAGAAGCTCAGATGTGGATGACCCGCCCCATCGCGTCGAGTGCGGCCTCGGCGACCGCCTCCGACAGCGTGGGGTGCGCGTGGATGGCCAGCTCGATCTCTTCGACCGTGTACTCGTTGGCGCGCGCGACCACCAGCTCGTGGATCAGCTCGGTGGCCTGGGGCCCCGCCACGTGCGCGCCGAGGATCTCGCCGTACTTCTTGCCGCGGATGATCTTGACCAGCCCATCCGTCTCGCCCATGGTGCGCGCGCGGCCGTTGGCGCTGAAGGGGAAACGGCCGACCGCGTACTCCAGCTGCTGCTCCTTGCACTTCTCTTCGGTCAGCCCGACGCTCGCCACCTCGGGGTGGCAGTAGGTCGCGCCCGGCACGCCCGTGTAGTCGATGGGATGCGGGTTCTGACCGGCGATCGCCTCGGCCGCGACGATCCCCTCGCGGCTTCCCTTGTGCGCGAGGAGCGGCGGCCCGGCCACGTCGCCGATCGCGTAGACGCCGGCGGCCGTGGTCTTGAGCGCGCCGTCGACCTGGATGAAGCCGCGGTCGGTGAGCTTCACGCCGGCCGCTTCCAGTCCGATCCCCTCGGTGTTCGGCGCGCGCCCGGTGGCGATCAGGATCTTCTCGACCTTGAGCGTCTCCGGTTTCCCGGCGACGGTGAACCTGATCGTGGCCCCGTCCTTCTCCACGGCCGCGGACTGGATCTGCGCGCCGGCGTGGACCGTGATCCCGCGCTTCCGGAACGCCTTGGCCACGACGTCCGACATCTCGCCGTCCTCGACCGGCAGGATCCGCGGCAGCACCTCGAGCAGCGTGACCTGCGCGCCGAAGGCGTTGAAGATGTCGGCGAACTCGCACCCGACGGCGCCGGCGCCCACGATCGCGATGGACGTGGGTGCGGCCTCGAGGAAGAGCGCCTCGTCGCTCGAGATCATCGTCTTGCGATCGAGCTTGAGGCCGAGTTGCGGCAGGTCCTTGGGGCGCGAGCCGGTCGCCACGACCACGGCCTTCGTCGCGGTCAGCTCCGCGCCGCCCGTCACGGCGATCTTCCTGCCCGGGAGCAGCTTCCCGGTGCCCTTGATCAGCTCGATCTTGTGCTTCTTGAAGAGGAACTCGACGCCCTTCGAATTCTGTTCGCTTACGCGTCTGCTCCGCTTCATCGCGACGCCGTAGTCGGTCGAGATCTCGCCCGTCGTGATGCCGAGATCCTTGGCGTGGCGGAGCAGGTTGACGACCTCGGCGGAGTGGAGCAGCGCCTTGGTGGGGATGCACCCGATGTTCACACACACGCCGCCGGGCTTGTCCTTCTCGACCACGCCGACGGTGAGCCCGAGCTGCGCGGCCCGGATGGCGCCCACGTACCCGCCGGGGCCGGCGCCGAGGAAGAGAACGTCGAAAGTCGTCGCCACGGGAGGCTCCTAGAGCAGCATCGCCAGCGGGTTCTCGAGCATCAGCTTCAGGGTCCTGAGGAAGGCAGCGCCGGTCGCCCCGTCCACGGCGCGGTGGTCGCACGACATCGTCACGCGCATCGTGCGCCGCGCCTGCACGGTCCCGTCCACCACGACCGGCCGCTGGGCGATCCGGCCCACGGCCAGGATCCCGGCCTCGGGCGGGTTGATGACCGCGGTGAACTCCTCGATGTCGAACATCCCCAGGTTGGAGACGGTGAAGGTCGCACCCGTGTACTCGTCCGGCTGGAGCTTGCGCGCGTGGGCGCGCTCGGCCAGCACCTTCGACTCGGCCGCGATCTCGAGCAGTCCCTTGCGGTCGGCGTGGCGGATCACCGGCGTGATAAGCCCGTCCTCGACCGCGACCGCCATGCCGACGTGGACGTCGCCGTAGTGCCGGATGCGGTCCTCGAGGAACGCCGCGTTCACCGCCGGATGCTGGCGCAGCGCCAGCGCGACCGCCTTCACCACCAGATCGTTGAAGGAGATCTGGTACGCCTCGCCGAGGCCCTTGAGCTGCTCGCGGGCCTCCCAGGCGCGCTCCATGTCGATCTCGGTGGTGAGGAAGAAGTGGGGGACCGGGCCGATGGACTGCGTGAGCCGCCGCGCGATGGTCTTGCGCATCGCGCTGAGCGGCTCGTCGCGGAAGCCGCCGTCGGGCAGGGCAGGGGCCGCGATCGCCGCAACCGTGCGTCCGTGCATCTGTGCGTCCGTGCGTCCGGCCGTTTCCACGTCGCGTTTCACGACGCGGCCGGCGGGACCCGAGCCGGTGATGAGCGTGAGGTCCACGCCGCGGTCGCGGGCCATGCGGCGGGCCAATGGTGAAGAGCGGATCCGCGACGGGGATTGGGGATTGGGGATCGGGGATTGGGGGACGACCGCGACAGGTGCTGGCGGTGGTGCAATGGGAGTTGCCGCGCGGGTCGGGGCTGGAGCCGGTGCCGCCGCCTTCTTCCCCAGTCCCGAATCCCCAATCCCCAATCCCCTGGAGGCCGACTTCGCAGCGGGGGCAGTGGGGCCACCCGCGATTCCGGAAATGTCCTCATCCGCCGTGCCCACGATCGCGACAAGCGCCCCCACCGGCACCGTCGCGCCCTCGCCCAGCACGATCTTGCGCAGCACCCCGTCGCCGCGCGCGACCAGCTCCATCACGGCCTTGTCGGTCTCGACCTCGGCCAGCGTCTCGCCCGTCGCGACCTTGTCGCCCTCCTTCTTCTTCCAGGCGACCAGGCGCCCCTCCTCCATCGTGGGCGAGAGCGCCTCCATCACGATCTTGGTGGCCATCGCTACTCGGCGGGGAGGTAGAGAACCTGGCGGGCCGCCGCCACGACCTTCGCGGCGTCGGGCTTCGCGAGCTTCTCGAGGTGACGGTTGTAGGGCATCGGGACGTCGGCGCCGGTCACCCGCACCACCGGGGCGTCGAGGTCGTCGAAGGCTGCGCGCTGGATCCCGTCCACGATCTGCGCGCCGAACCCCGCGACCGGCCAGCCTTCCTCGACCACGACGCAGCGGTTCGTCTTCTGCACCGAGGCCACGATCGTGGCCGTGTCGAGCGGGCGCAGGGTCCTCAGGTCGATCACCTCGGCGGAGATCCCGTCCTTCGCCAGCTCCTCCGCGGCCTTGAGGGCCACCGCGACCATCTTGGCGTACGAGACCAGCGTGACGTCCGTCCCGGGATGCTTGACGTCGGCCACGCCCAGCGGGATCACGTGCTCGCCGTCGGGCACTTCGCCCTTCGTGTTGTACAGCATCTCCCCTTCGATGAAGATCACGGGGTTGTCGTCGCGGATCGCGCTCTTGAGGAGCCCCTTGGCGTCGGCGGGCGTCGCAGGCGTGACCACCTTGAGCCCCGGCACGTTGGCGTACCACGCCTCGAACGACTGCGAGTGCTGGGCGGCGAGCATCAATGCCGCGCCTCCCGGCCCACGGAAGACGATCGGAATCGGTATCTGCCCGTTCGACATGTAGAGCATCTTGGCCGCGGAGTTCACGATCTGGTCGATCGCGAGGAGCGCGAAGTTCCAGGTCATGAACTCGATCACCGGCCGGAGCCCCACCATCGCGGCGCCCACGCCGACGCCGGCGAAGCCCAGCTCGGTGATCGGCGTGTCCACCACGCGCATCGGCCCGAACTCCTCCAGCAGGCCGCGGCTGACCTTGTACGCGCCCTGGTAGACCCCGACCTCCTCGCCCATCAGGAAGACGCGGTTGTCCCGCGCCATCTCCTCGCGGAGGGCCTGGTTGAGGGCGTCGCGGTAGGTGAGGACGGCCATCGGTCAGTCCCTGTACACGTCCGTGGTGAGCGCTTCGGGACCGGGCTCGGGGCTCTCGTCGGCGAAGCGGAGCGCATCCTCCACCTCGTCCGTCACGTCGGCCTCCATCGCCTGCCAGTGCTCGTCGTCGAGGAGCCCGTCGGCGCGCAGCTTGTCCGCGAAGGCGTGGATCGGGTCCCGCGCCTTCATCTCGTCCACCTCGTCCTTGGTGCGGTAGTGCCCGTGGATCGGGTCGGACATCGAGTGGCCCATGAAGCGGTAGGTCCGGATCTCGAGCAGCGTCGGCGTGTAGCGGTCGCGCGCCCGCTGCGCCGCGCGCGCCACGGCGTCGCGCACCGCCAGCACGTCCATGCCGTCCACCACCTCGGCCGGCATGTCGTACGAGCAGGCCCGCTGCGCCACGTCGTAGATCGCGGACGCGCGCTCCAACGCGGTGCCCATGCCGTAGCGGTTGTTCTCGCAGATGAAGATCGCCGGCAGGCGCCACAGCGCCGCCATGTTCAGCGCCTCGTGGAAGGCGCCGTTGTTCACCGCCGCCTCCCCGAAGAACGCCACCGCCACCTGGTCGCCCTCGCGGTACTTGATCGCGAACGCCACGCCCGTCACCAGCGGGATGTGCCCGCCCACGATCGCGTGCCCGCCGAGGAAGCCCTTCGACACGTCGAACAAGTGCATCGAGCCGCCCTTGCCGCCCGAGCATCCCGTCGCCTTGCCGTACAGCTCGGCCATCACCGCGCGCGACGACATCCCGCGCGCCAGCGCCTGGCCGTGCTCGCGATAGCTGGTGAGCACGTAGTCGTCGGGCCGCAGCGCCGCCATCGTCCCCACGCCCACCGCTTCCTGGCCGATGTAGAGGTGGCAGAAGCCGCCGATCTTCCCCAGCGCGTACGCCTCGCCCGACTTCTCCTCGAAGCGGCGGATGAGGAGCATGTCGCGCAGCATCTTGCGCAGCGCGTCGGCGTCCTTGGGCGCCTTCTTTGCGGCGGCAGCGGTATCGGTCATCGGTATCCGAGGTTCAGGAGGACGCCATCGCGTGCTCGGCTTGCTCCCACGCGTGGTAGGAGGAGCGGACGAGCGGGCCGGACTCGACGTGCCGGTAGCCCATCTGGAGGCCGACGCGCTTGAGCTCGGCGAACTCGTCGGGCGTATAGAAGCGCGCCACCGGCAGGTGCGCGGCCGACGGACGCAGGTACTGGCCGATGGTGAGCAGATCCACGTTCACCGACCGCAGGTCCCGCATCGCGGTCAGCAGCTCGTCCCATTCCTCGCCGAGTCCGACCATCAACCCGGACTTGGTCGGCAGGGCGCTGTCCATCGCCTTCGCCCGGGCGAGCAGCTCGAGCGCGCGGTCGTAGCGGCCGCCCGGGCGCGCCAGCCGGTACAGGCGCCGCACGGTCTCGAGGTTGTGGTTGAGGATGTCGGGCTTCGCCTCGACGACGATCCGGAGCGCCGCCTCGTTCCCCTTGAAGTCGGGAATGAGCAGCTCGACCGCGGTGTCCGGCAGGCGCAAGCGCGTCTCCTTCACCACGTCGGCGAACTGCTCGGCCCCGCCGTTGGGCAGGTCGTCGCGGTCCACCGAAGTCACCACGATGTACTTAAGCCCCATCGCTGCCACCGCCTCGGCCAGGCGGCGCGGCTCATCGGTGTCGAGCGTCCGCGGCGTCCCGTGCGCGATGGCGCAATAGGCGCAGTTCCGCGTGCAGACGTCGCCCAGGATCATGAACGTCGCCGCGCGGTGCTCCCAGCACTCGCCGACGTTCGGGCAGTGCGCCTCTTCGCAGACCGTATGGAGCTTCAAGTCCTGCATCACGTGGCGGACGTGGGCGTAGTTCGGGCCGCCGGGCGCCTTCACCTTGAGCCACGGCGGCTTGCGGCCCAGGGATTCCGCGGCGACCTGCGGCGCACGTCGGGGCGTGATCTGGATCAACGGGAGCGGTTGGCTAGACATTGATGTGCCGTAACATAGCCGGGGCCAAAAGCCGGGGCCAGGGAATCATCAACTGTTCGGTTGACGCTTCTCCTTGAGGTCCTTCAGTTCCTGCTCGATGGAAGGTGGCAGAGTGAGGTTGTCGGCAATCTCGGCGATCTCCTCGGCGCGACGCCACTCGCGCTCGAGGTCCCGGACCTCGGCGTGCTCGTCCACGGCCATCTCCATCGCGAGTCCCTCGGCGCCGCGCAGGGTGGAAACGGTGATCTCGCGCCGCGCGGAGTCGGCGATGAGCTGCTCGGGGCCGCCGTGGCGCTCGACGTACGATGCGGCTTCCTCGGCCTTCCGCTTGATGCGCTTGCCCTTCTTCAGGTTCACGTAGGTCAGGCCGCTGCGCAGCGCCTGCTCGGCGTCGGCGCCCTCGAGGAGCGCGCCGGGATGCTCGCACTTGGGGCACCGCAGCAGGAGGGCGAGGTCCTGGCGCGTCGTATAGGTGAGGCGCGCCTGCTGTACGTGCTTCGAGCGCAGCACCATGATGGAGCCGCAGTGGCCGCAGATCGGCGGCTCGATGCCGACCTTCCGGTTGCCGACGGACCAGACGTAGAGCTGGTTGCTGAAATTGGGGACCTGCCAGAGGAAGCCGCCGACCGAGCCGCCGGCGGCGACGTTGAGGGCGATCGTGGCGCCGACGGCCACCGCGGTCACGGGGATGATGATCTTGAGCCGCTCGCGCTCCCGCGCCTTCAGGCGTTCGCCGTAGCGCCACCCCGCCATCTCGACGCGCGGCGGCTGGCCCACGCGCACGACGTCGTAGGCGCCGGCCCGGATGAGCGAGACCTGCGGCGTCGTGGCCGCGACGCGCCCCTGCGCCGCCATCCGCTCGAGGGCGCCGATCGCCTCGAGCCTCGAATCGAACGGCGTGAGGTTCCAGCGACCGCACCGCTGGCAGATGACCCAGGCGCGGCTCTTCCACTCGTCGAAGGCGAACCGCTTGCCGACGCCGAGGCTGGAGGCGCCGCCGTCGCCGCCGAGGGCGCCGGAGCAGAACGCGCACGTCGTGTACATGCCCCGATCTCTACGAGCGCTAATCGAATCTGGTGACGGAGCAGGAGGAAACGTCCCAGGCGGTCTTCCCGTCGAGCATGAGATCGCGGATGATCTCGCCCGTGATCGGACCGAGCAGGACGCCCTTCCGGCCGTGGCCGGTGGCGTACCAGAGCCCGGCGACGTCGGGGTCGGCGCCGATCATCGGGCGGCCGTCGGGCGTCAGGGGACGGAGCCCCGCCCAGGTGCGCAGGATCCGCTGCTCGGCGAGCGAGGGCAGCATCTCGATCGTCCCGGAGAAGATCGTGGCCATCCCGCCCGCGGTCGTCTCCTTGGCGAACCCCGCCTTCTCCATCGTGGAACCGAGGATCGCCTCCTCGCCGCGCGGGACGATGTACGTGTGGCGGCCGAACAGGACGCCGGTCGGCTCGCCCCTGGGCCAGCTCACGACGGCGATCTGTCCGCGCACCGGCTCGATCGGGAGCGCTCGCGGGAGGCCGCGCAGGGCGGGGGACCACGCGCCCGCCGCGACCACGGCCTGGGCCGTCGCGTAGCGGCCGCGCGCCGTCTGCACCGCCGTGACGCGCGCGGAGTTCGCCACGATCTCCGTCACTTCTTCGTGGTCCGCGACCTCGGCGCCGTAACGGACCGCGTCGGCCAGCAGGGCCGCGGTCAGCAGGACGTTGTTGACGCGCGCGTCGTCGGGGGCGAACAGCGCGCCGACCACCGCCGGTCCGATGCCGGGGTGGCGGCGTGAGAGCTCGGCGCGGCCCAGCCACTCCGCCTCGAGGCCGAGCGCGCGCTGCGCTCCGACCTGGGCCTTGAGCTGAGCCGCCTCCCCGGCGTCGAGGGCGACCTGCACGCTGCCTCCCCCCGCCCAGCCCACGTTCACGCCGGTGCGCCGGTCGAGCTCCGGCACCAGCTCGGCGTACCGCTGCCGTGCGACGATGGCGAGCGGAAGGATCGGGTCGTCGGCCTGGACCTCCACCTGCGGTGTGAGCATGCCGGCCGACGCACCCGAGGCCTCGCCGCCCGGCATGGCGCGGTCGAGGACCAGGACGCGCCGCCCGCGGGCCGCCAGGGCGCGGGCGGTCGCGGCGCCGACGATGCCGCCGCCGATGACGATGCAGTCGTAGCTGGTGCTCATCTCCGCCTGCTTGCGTGAAACCCGGGGCCCCGTAGCTTCGTAGGGCCGTTCAAGGCACGTATGGGAGGTTCCTGATGTTGCGCAAGGTCCTGGGCTTCGCGGTACTCGCCGTGGTGGCCTTCTTCGTCCTCCGCCTGGCCCTGTGGGTTATCCGGATCACGCTCGGGCTGGTGTGGACGGTCCTGACGCTGGCACTGGTCGGGCTGGTGATCTACTGGGTGATCAAGCTCATCTCGCCGTCCACCGCGCGCCGGGTCAAGGACGTGATCTCCGGCGAGGGTCGGAGCGAGGGCGACCTGTAGCAAGCGGCGAGGCGTCACCCGCACGTCGAGCGCCCCGGACAGCCGGGGCGCTCGTGCGTTCCGGACCTCACCACGGGGGCACGGCGCTCGAATGCACATGGCGGATGCGCCATCCGGCCTCGCGCCGCTCGAGCACCAGCGTCGCCCGGCCCCGCTCCACGATCTGGCCCGCCGCGCCGGTCCAGCGATAGACCGCCACGACCCACGCGAGCTGGCCGGCCACCTCGGTCCGCAGATTCTCGATCGTCGCTTCGCCGCGACCGATGACCGCCGCGAGCCGTGGCCGTGCGGCCACGGCGATGCCGCTGTTGATGAAGTCGGCTCCCGGCGCCAGCAGCGTGTCCGCCGCCTCGTCGCCGCGGGCCTCGGCGGCGATGAACGTCTCCGCGACCGCACGCGCTCCCGCCGCTTCCCGGGCCGGGTCCACGCCGAGCGGCGCAGTGGCGACGGGAGCGGCGTGGCCGGCGCATCCCGCCAAGAGGGTGGCGGCCAGAGCGCTAGCGACGCGCCAGGGCCGCATCCACGCCCCACACGATCAGCGGGACGAGCAACTCGTGATGGCCGGTGAGCAGGTACCCGGAGCCGCCGTCCCGGGTCGGACGCTGCACCACGTTGAGGCGCGGGCGGTAGTGCCGGATCATGTCGCAGTCCACGGCGGTGAAGTGCGTCGGCTTCCCGGCGCCGAGATTGCGGGCGACGGTGAGGGCCTTGAGGAACACCTCGGGCAGGATCACCGCGCTCCCGAGGTTCAGGACGACGCCGCCGTGATCCAGGGCCGGCAGCGCCGCGGCGAGCCGGCGGAAGTCGCGGAAGGTCAGCTCGCCGGTGGCGGCGCCGTCGGCGTCGGGGTGCTGGTGGATGATGTCCGTGCCGAGGGCCACGTGCACCGTGACCGGGATCCCGCGTCGCCAGGCGGCGAGCAGCACGCAGGCGTCGCCGCCCGGGAGCGCGCCGCGACGGCTGAGCCACCGCGCCAGGGACTCGCCGAGGCCCATGCTCTCGCCGCGCCCCGCCGCGATGGCCGCGTTCATCTCCCGTCCGGTCTCCTCCGCCATGCCGAACGTCCCGTCGCCGAGCCCCGCAGCCACGTCCTCGCTCGTGCCGCCGAACGCCGCCAGCTCGAAGTCGTGGATCGCGGCGGCGCCGTTCATCGCCACGTGCGTGAGCACGCCGCGATCGAGCAGATGGATCAGGAGCGGGCCCAGCCCGACCTTGATGACGTGCCCGCCGACCAGCGTCACCACCGCGTTGCGGCGCGCGGCGGCCGCGACGTCGGCGATCACGGTCTTGAGGTCGCGGGCCGCGAGGATGTCGGGCAGCGAATCGAGGAAGGCGTCGAAGCTCCGCACCTCGCCCGGCGCCTTGGCCAGCAGCTCCGGGTCCACCTTATTGGCCCTGCGCGCGATGGGGATGGTCTTGACCTTCTTCAGGTCGGCTTCGGGAATCCCGCTCCCGGCGCTCACGGCGACCTCCGGTTGCGGAGGCTGATCGAGAGGTAGCCGACGGAGAGCCAGCTCTTGATCAGCAGGGGGATCCGGGTGGAGTCCGCGGCGAGATCCACCTGGGCGCGGCCCCCCTCGGCGAACAGGCCGTGGCTCTTGAAGACGGGGCGGATGGCGATCGCCGCGAACCGCCCCGCCGGCACGCTCACCGTTTCCTCGCCCAGGACGCGCAGGGTGACCGGGTTCCGGTCGGGCCGGAAGTACCGCGCGTACTCGTACGTCTGGCCGGTGTCGAGCGGCACGGTGCGCGCGAAGTAGAAGAACGACATGTCGTCGAGCGGCTCGGCCGTCGTCGGCAGGGTGTCGCGATCGTCCTGGACGAAGTAGCCCCGATCGGGGAAGATCTCGTAGGTGTGCTGGTAGAGACGGCCGTCCTCGTTGTTGTTCTGGATGAACCGGCGGGAGGTGAGATCGTACACGCTGAACCACGACTCCAGCGTGTCGGTCATCGAGTAGAAGATCGCGCTCCCGTGGACGGCGAACCGCACGTGGTACGTCGGCTCGCCGCGGATGGTGTCGATGCCGAGGACTTCCATCTCCGCGTGCCCGACGTGGAAGATGCCGAACTTGACCAGGTACTCCAGGCGCTCGCCCGGCGCGAACGGGACGCGGAGCGGCACGCTGTCGCGGAGGACGGTTGCATGAGGCCGCGGTGCCTCCCGCCCCGCGAACCCTCCGGCGCCCACCGCCAGCGCCGCGGCCGCCAGGAGGATGACGCGCATCAGGTGGACGCCGCCGGCGCAGGCGCGGGGCCGCGCGATTCGCCACGGCCGCGTGCGCGGCCGCGCTCGGGACGCGGGCCGCCCGGGCGATCGGGCTTCTCCGGCACCGCCGGCACGCTCCGCAGCGCCCGCCAGACGTCCCACACCGAGCGCAGCGGCTTCGCCCGCGACGCGCGGCGGCGCGGCTGCACCGCGCTCATGACCCCTACGACGTCCACGCGGCGCGCCTGTCCCGCGACGGCGCCGAGCAGCTCGGCGTCCGCCGCCCACCCCTCCCGCGTGAGCAGCGGACGGCCGCCCTGCGCGGACAGGGCCCGTGCCAGCGTGATCAGGCGCATCGCCTTCAGCGTGCCGACGTGCTCGCTCGCGCCGCCGCTCGCGCTGCGCCGCGACAGCAACCGCACCAGGCGCCGGGCCAACTTCTCGCCGCGCGGGAGCCCGGGCCGCCGGCCGTAGTCGGCCAGCACGAGGTCGGCGCCGCTCTCGACGCGCTTCACCATCTCCGGGATGTCGTCCGGCGGGTCGGAGAAGTCGGCCTGCAGCACGACGGCGAGGTCGCGCCGCGGCCGATCGGTGCGCGAGGTGGCGAGCCGAAGCAGCTCCTCCAGGCTCCGGGCGTACCCCTGCCGCTGGCGGTGGGTGACGAGGGTGAGCGGCAGGGCGCGCGCGTAGGGGGCGAGCACGGCATCCGTCCCGTCTGTCGACGCGTCGTCCACGGCCAGCAGCTGGTACTCGCGCGGGAACGCGGTGAAGACCTGCCGGACCTTCCAGAGCAGCAGCCCCACCGTCGCCGCCTCGTTGTAGGCGGGCACCAGCACATAGATCATGGCTGTAAGGTAAGTGCTGAGAGGGCGAGTTGTCAGGACGGCGGATTAGTTGCGAGACGCCGAGTTGCGAGCGGTCGTGAGACGTGAGGACGCGGGCAGAGAAGAAGCCCCGGCGCCGAAGCGCGCCGCGACCTTGGCCTTCCTCTTGCCGAACGATCTCATTCTCTCGTAACCGCTCGCAACTCCCCGTCTCGCAACTGCTCTGAAAACTCCCGGCTGTTCTCTCTTACTTCGACAGGGCCGCCGCCAACACCTGTCGCAGCTCCGCGAGCTTGAACGGCTTGTGGAGGAAGGGCCGTCCGCACCGCTCGAGGAACGCCATCGTGTCGTCCCGCACCGTGTCGCCGGTCGCGAAGACGACGCGCGCCGCGACGGCCGGCGCGTCTCGCAGCAGCCGCTCGTACAACTCCCGGCCGCCGAGCTTCGGCATCCGCACGTCGGTGATGATGACGTCGTAGCGGCGGGCGCGTGCCTGCGCGAGCGCGTCCTCGCCGTCGGATGCCACGTCCACCTCGTGTCCCCACGCGGCCAGGGTCGCCCGCATGTAGTGCTGGATGTGCAGCTCGTCGTCCACCACGAGGACGCGGCCGGTGGCGGAGCTGCCCCGCGCGGGCGCGGCATCCGCGGCCGCGCTCTCCTGCGCCGCGGGCAGCTCGACGGTGAACGTCGCGCCCGCGCCCGGGGCGGAAGTCAGCGTGATGCGCCCGCCGTGCTCCTTGACGATGCCCTGACAGATGGCGAGCCCCAACCCCGTCCCCTCGCCCTCGGCTTTGGTGGTGAAGAAGGGCTCGAACACCTTCTCGTGCAGAGCCTTCGGGATGCCGGGCCCGTCGTCGGCGACGTCCACCGCCACGCCGTCCAGCCAGCGCCGCGCGTGCACGTTCACCGCGCCCGGGCGGCCGGTCGCCGCGATCGCCTGCGCGGCGTTGTTGGCGAGGTTGACGAAGATCTGCTGGAGCTGGCTCGGGTTGCCTTCGATCTCCGGAAGATCGCCGTCCACCGACAGAAGCAGCTCCACGTTCAGGCCGAGCAGCTGGTTCTTGAGCAGCGCGACCGTCCGCTGGAGGATCGTGCCGATCCCGAGCCGCTGCCGCTCCCGCTCCTGACGCCGCGCGAAGGTGAGGAGGTTCCTCACGATGCTGGCGGCGCGCTGTGCCTCCTGCTGGATGACGCGCAGCGGCTCGGCGAGGTTCGGCGGCGTGTCGCCCGCCTCGACCAGGAAGTCGGCGAACCCGAGCACCGAGGCCAGCGGGTTGTTCAGCTCGTGGGCGACGCCGGCGATGAGCTGCCCGATCGCCATGAGCTTCTCCGACTGGATCAGGTGCTCCTGGAGGCGGCGCCTCTCGGTGTGGTCCTCGATGAGGAGCACCGCCGAGCCGTCGGTCTCGCCGGTCAGCCGGAGCGCCGTAGCCGTGTAGATGCGGCGATCCTGCCGGATCTCGGTGGAGCCCGCCGTGCCCATTTCCGCCAGCACCCGCGCCAGCGGCTCCGTCCACCCCGCCGGGAAGAGCGTCGGCCAGGCTCGCCCCGGGAGCGCGGTGACCGGCGTCCCGACCAGGGCGGCGAAGGGGCGGTTGGCCCGGCGCACGATGCCCCGCCCGTCGAGGATGCAGATCGCCTGGGTGATGGCGTCCGCCATCTGCTCCCATTCACGCTTGCCTGCCGACAGCAGGGAGAGGAGCTGCGCGTTCTGCAGGGCGAGCGCGACCTGCGCCGCGACCACCGCGAGCACGGGCTCGGCCGCCGCGTCGTACGCGCCCGCGTTCCGCCCCCACACGGCCACCGCGCCCATCGTGTGCCCCGCCGCCAGGAGGGGCGCGCCGAGGGCAGCGGCGTCGTCGCTGCGCATCACCCGTCCGGCGCGCTCCACCGCTTCGAGGAACGGGTCGTCCGCGCGCGGCGCCGGCTCGCCCCGCGCTGCGGCGAGGACGAGGCGACCCTCGTCGTTGTGGTTGCCGATGGCGACCGCAAGGCTGGCCGGGCCGAACAGCCGCTCGAGCAGGTCCGCGGTGCGCTCGGCCACCGATCCGCTGAGCGCCGCCCCGGAAAGACTGCGGGCGAACCGCGTCAGCTCGTCGAGGATCGACAGGGGATCGGCCGCAGGGCGCACGGCCGGAGCGCCGGCCAGGCGCTCGCTGTGGGGGGCGCTCATCGCCCCGACTATAAGGCGGCCGTACGCGGCCGCAAGGGAGCGGCGCGCTTCGGCCCGGCCGCCGCCCCTACCAGGTCGTCGCCAGGGACAGCGAGTACGTCCTCGGCGGTTCCAGGGTCCGCGGCACCAGCGTGTAGATGTAGTTGAAGACGTTCTCCACCTTGCCGATGACCTCGAGGCCGCCGCGCCGCCAGGTGGCGCGGAGATCCAGCGTCCGCGCCGGCACGCGCCGGTCGCTCTCGAAGATCTCCACCCGCTGCGGGCTGCTCGCCAGGTGGGCGTCGAATCCGGCCGCCAACGTGCTGCCGTGTCCATCCCGCCTGCCGAGCACCCAGTCCGCACTCAGCGTGGCCAGATGCTGCGGCCGGAAGGCCAGCGGCTCGTCGAGGGTGAGGTCGCGCGCGTCGAGGAAGGTGTACGCCAGCTCGCCGGAGAGATGCCCGTGCGCCAGCCCCGCGGCGCGCGCCGTGAGGTCGAGCCCCCGGACGCGGGCGCGCGTGACGTTGGCGAACTGGATCTGTGTCCCGCCGCTCACCAGCCCCGGCTCGATGAGGTTCTGGTACTCGTTCCAGAACAGCGCCCCGTCGAGCTCGAAGCGCGCCCCCAGCCGCGTCGTCGCGCCGACCTCGCCTGCCCAGCTCGTCTCGTTCTCCAGGTTCGGATTCGGAATGACCCGGATCCCCTGCTCGGCCGTGCTGGTGAAGCGCTCCGCCAGCGACGGCGCGCGGAACCCGCGGCCCACGCTGGCCCGCAGGCGCACGGCCGGCAGCTGCCAGGTGACCGCGAAGCGCGGGCTCCCGACGGCGCTCCACCCGACGGCGTCCACCGCGATCGCGTCGAGGCGCGCGCCCACGGACATCCGCACCGAGTCGGCCACCTGCGTCTCGGTCTCGGCGAACCACGCCAGCTCCGTCTGGCTGTGATCGCCGAACAGGTCGGAGGTGACCGTCGAGTAGGTCTCTTCGGTGCCGGCGTTGATCACGTGGCCGGCGCTCGGATGCCACTCCGCTCCGAGCTCGGCCCCGAACCGGTCGGCCGTCGAAGCGTTCGAGTCCGCGCGGAACCGATCCTGGAAGCTGGTGCGGAACCACGACACCCGGGCGTTCAGCGCGAGGACCGGGCCCAGGATCCGGCGCGCCGTCGCCTGCACCTGGTACTTGTCCGACAGCAGCCGGTCGCCCAGCGTCGTGGAGTCCACGCGGAACGGCTGGTAGGCCAGCCCCCGGTCCACGCACTGGCCCTGCTCGCACCAGAAGACCACGTTGCCGACGTTCTCGTGCACGGCCGAAACGTAGAGCTCCGCCTGGAGCGCGGGCCCCGGCTCGAAGACCACTTTGGCGAGGGCGTGCGAGCGCCGGTCGCTGTTGTTCTCCCGATACCCCTGGTTGTCGACGGCGCCCCCCGAGACGAGGAGCCGCAGCGGCCCCAGCCGCCGCGACAGGCCGAGATCGGCCCCGCCGAACAGGGCGTCGCCGGAGCGCCAGCGCCAGAGCGGCGCGGGAGCCTGGTACGCACCGGAGAAGAGGCGGGCGCTGAACTGCGGCGCGTCGGGGATCTCGCGTGTGATGACGTTCACCACGCCGCCGAGCGCGGCCGAGCCGTAGAGCGCGCTGCCCGTGCCCTTGAGCACCTCCACGCGCTCCACCTCGGTGACGGGCAGGAGATCCCAGTTGATGCCGCCGCGGTCGCCCTGGTTGGCCGGGACGCCGTCGATCAGGAGGAGGACCCGGCTCCCGAGCCCCTTCGCGTAGCCCGAGGAGCCGCGGATGTTGATCTGGCCGTCGAGGATCTGGACGCCGGGCACGAGGGCGACGGCCTCGTCCACGCCGATCGTGGCGCGGTGCTCGATGTCCTGGCTCGTCGCCACGGACACCGACGTCGGCGCGTCCTCGGCCAGGTGGGTTTCGCGGCTCGCGGTGACGACGACCGGCGAGACCTCGATCGGCGCGGGTACCAGCACGACGGTGATCTCGGGCGTCACGGCGCTGTCGCTGCGCAAGCGGACCGTGGCCGGGAGGAAGCCGATGCGCGCGAGGCGCACCACCAGGATCCCGGGCGGCGGGCGCGTGAACGCGAACCGGCCGGCGGCATCGGTGGCGGTGTGCAGGGTGGTGCCCGCGATCTCCACGAACGCGCCCACCACCGGCGTGCTGTCGGCGCCGCTCAGCACCAGGCCGGTCAGGGAGTGCGCCGGCCCCTGGGCGTACCCGTTCGCGCACGGCGCCAGCGCGGCTGCGAGGGCGAGCAGCGCCCACGCGCGGGAGATGCGGCGGAGGCCGGACGCGCGTCCCATCACCGGAGCCGCGGTCGGCGTGAGCGCGGGGCGCTTGCGGGCGGGAAGAAGTCGGAGATGCTGCGCATCTTCCCGTAGTCGGCCACCATGTCGATGCCGCCGATCCCGCCGCCGGACGGGACGGCGACCACGCCGAACTGCGTCGTGTCGGCCGGGTTCTGATACGCGCCGACCTCCCGCAGCAGCGCGGGCGCGGTGGTGACGTCGAGCGCGCCGAGCTTCTTCCACACCACCAGCACCCACGCGTACGTCCCCGGCGGCAGGGCGAGGAGGCAGCACGAGTAGCGGGCGGAGTCCACGCCCAGCGGCAGCACGTCGGAGAAGCCCGCGAACGTCGTCAGCTGGCTCGCGTTCGTGGGAATGGAGGCGTAGACCACCACGCGGACCCACTCGGTGGAGTCCGGGACCGCGCCGAGGAAGTGGATGGCGCCGCAGATGCCCGTTGGGCAATACGCGGAAGTCAATTCGGGTTTGAGCCCGCCGTCGCATCCCAGCGCGAGAGGCAGGAGCAGGACGGCCGCGGACGCCAGACGCATGATCGGTAGTCTTGCCCCCGCCCCGCACGCGCGTCAATATCCATGACGTTTTCGGAGGTCCCGGCCCATGCCGACGTACGATTACCGATGCGACAAGTGTGGCAAGCGCTTCGTGGTGGTGCAGCGGATCAGCGAGCACGGCGGCCGCGCGCCGGCGTGTCCGAAGTGCAAGTCCCGCAGCACGCGCCAGCTGCCCAGCGCGTTTTACGCCAAGACCGTGAAGAAGAGCTGACGCCGGTTGTCCGAGTCCGTGTTCAAGCGCCTGCGCGAGGCGCTCGATGCGGCCCTGGCGAGCGCGACGCCGCCCGAGGATCTCTACGATCTCGCGGGCCGGATGCGCGCGGCGCTGCTCGACGCGCGCGCCGGCCTGAGCGCGATGCGGGACGCGGCGGAGAAGACCGACCGCGAGCTGGCGCTTGCGCGGCGCGAGATCGAGACCGCGGAGCGGCGCCGCGAGCTGGCGGTGGGGATCGCCGACACCGAGACCGTGGCGGTGGCGGACGGCTACATCGCCCGGCATCGCGGGCGGGTGGCCGTGCTGGAGCGCAAGGTCGCGGCGCAGCGGGAGGAAATCGCCCTGGCTGAGCGGGACGTGGCCGAGATGACGGGCCAGCTGGAGGAGGTCACGAAGCGGCGCGGGACGATCGACGCCGAGCGCTCCTCGGCGCAGGCGTGGGCCAGCCTGGGCCGGGGGGGCGTGGACCGGCCGGAGCTGGACGCGGAGCAGGAGGCGCTGAAGGCGCGGATGGATCGCGCGGCGCGCGAGGCGGAGGCGGACGCGAAGCTCGAAGCACTCAAGAAGCGAATGGGCAAGGGATAGGAGCCTGCCATGGCGATGGACATCAAGACCGGCCGCATGGTGTACCTGGGCTACGGGAAGTACTGGCGGTCCGACGAGATCGTGGGGCTCCATCCGATCGAGGAGGGGCGGGGACCGGGTCGCCGCACCGAGGTCTACGTCTCCACGCGCCCGGAGGCGTTCATCGCGTCGCGCTCCGAGCGCGCGATTCTCCAGGAGATGGTGACCGCGCCCGACGAGATCTTCTGGATGGAGGAAGCGCGCGGCGTCATCGGGGACCTGCTCGACGGCCTGCAGGAGCTGTCGCCGCTGCTGCGGCGCGTCCTGTCGAACGAGGGGCGCTTCGAGGTCGAGAAGTGGGAGGAGCGGCTCCGGGCCCTGCTGTCGCCGGAGGCCGAGGAAGAGGGCAAGGACCAGTCCGACCTGTTCACGCCCTGACCGTGCCGCGCGCCGCGCTCGCCGCGGCGCTTGCCGCATCGCTGACGTTCGTCGCGCCACTCACCGCCCAGGGGGTGTGCGACGGCCGTCCGATCCGCGCCATCGTCATCGATGCGCGGACCGTCTTCAGCGACGATGACAGCCTCATCCCGCACTTCGTCCGCCTCATCGGCAACGACCTCCACTGGCAGACCAGAGTCGCGACCGTGCGGCTCGATCTCCTGTTCGCCGAGGGAGAGCCGTGCGACCCGCGCCGCCTCTCCGAGACCGAGCGCCTGCTCCGCGCCCGCCCGTACATCCGCAGCGCGACAGTCGAGGCCACTCCGACGGATGACGGCGGCGTGCTCGTCACGGTACGGGTTCGGGACGAGTTCTCGCTCGAGGTGAGAGCCACGGTGCAGAACGGGGGCGAGGTTCCGCTCCGGCGGTTCGTCGTGACGGAGGACGATGTCCTGGGCCGCGGCATTCACGCCCAGGCGTACTACAACAGCTTCGGTCGCCGGTCGGCGGTAGACGGGGACCTGCAGGACCATCATTTTCTGGACCGCCCGCTCGAATCGGAGCTGACCCTCGGCAAGTCCGAGGTTGGGCCGGTGGGCGAGGAGAGCCTGCTTCGGGCGTTTGAGAGCGACTTCGACCAGGTGGCGTGGCGCGAGTCGGCGCTGTACCGCAAGGAGCCGTTCCCGCTGGTCTCGACGGTGCTGGGGACGGTGCTCCAGCCGACGGTGCGGGCGGGTGCGGACGTGGGCGTGGCCAGGCGGTTTGGCGTGCCTGGGCAGCTGCAGGTCGTGGGTCTCGTCCTCTCTTACGACCGGGCATTGGCGGAGGGTGCGCCGCTGGCGCCCATCGCCGCCCTCGACTCGGCTGCCGCCGCGCAGCTCGCGGGGCGCTTCCAGGAGCGGCGGCGCATCCGACTGCACCTGCTGGTCGGCGCGCGAAAGCTCGCCTTCCACGCCCATCGGGGCGTAGACGCCGTGAGCGGCATCGAGGACGTTCCGGAGGGGGTGCAGGCCGGTCTCGTGCTCGGCAAGAGCCTGTTCGGCGGCGGCGGATTGGACCACGACTGGTTCTCGGCCATGGAGCTGACCACCGGTACCGACGTCGGCGGGCGCCTGCTGGTGTTCACCCACGGCAAGGTGGAGGGGCGCTACCTCGAGTCTGCGGGGAAGTGGGACGGCATCCTGGCCGACGGCGAAGTGCTCGTGTACGACATCGGCCCTCGCAGCACGACCGTCCTGGCCGCCGACGCGGCCGGCGGATGGGACACGCGGACCCCGTTCCAGCTCCTCATGGCCGGCAACGATGGGTTGCGCGGCTACGGCAGCTCCGCCCTGCCGGTGGGCCGCCGCATCGTTCTGCGTGCCGAAGAGCGCTACTTCTTCGGCACGGCGTTCGGCTTTGCGGACGTCGGCGGCGCCGCGTTCGCCGAGACCGGCCGCGGCTGGGCGGGCGACGCCGCCTTCGGGGAGAGCACCGGCATGCTCGGCACCGTCGGGGTCGGACTGAGGGTCGCGGTTCCGCACGGATCGCGCCGCGTCTGGCGGCTGGATCTCGCCATGCCGTTGTCGCGCGGCCTGGGGCCGGAGCTGCAGCTCTCCATCGGGCAGCAATTCGGGATCTTCCACGGCGAGCCGCAGGACGTGGTCCGCAGCCGCGAGCGCATCTCGTCGGTCACCGTGTTCGATTTCCCCCGCTTCTGACGGAGGAGCCGCCGTGAGCTTCGCCCAGCGCTGGCAGGAGATCCGCACCGGCTTCGCGCGCCCCTTCTGGATCGCCAACGGCACGGAGCTGTTCGAGCGGCTGGCCTACTACGGGCTCCAGGCGGTCCTGGCCATCTACCTGCACGAGCGCCTGCGCTTCTCGGAAGAGCAGACCGGGCTGCTGCAGGGAGTGTTCGGGTTCGTCGTCTGGTTCCTGCCGATCTTCGGCGGCGCACTTGCCGACCGGCTCGGCTTCCGGCGCATCCTCTCGCTGGCCTATCTGGTCCTGTCGGTCGGCTACTTCCTCATCGGCTCCATCACCGCCGACTGGCTCGCGCCCGTGCGCGCGGCCCTCCCGCTCTACTGGGTCGTCTTCGTCATCCTGATGATCCCGGCGCTCGGCCCGGGGCTGGTCAAACCGGTGGTGGCCGGCACCACCGCCCGCGGCTCGAGCGAGGCGATGCGCTCGCTGGGCTATTCCATCTACTACACGATCGTGAACATCGGCGGCGCCCTCGGCCCGCTGCTCGCGTCGGGCGTGCGCCGCACGCTCGGCGTGGAGAGCGTCTGCTACATGTCGGCGGCGTTCGCCTTCGCGATGTTCCTGGTCACCGTCTTCTTCTTCCGCGAGCTGCCGGTGCCCGCCGAGCACCAGGTGCAGACGGTGGCCGCCGCAGCGCGCAACATGCTGCGGGTCGTCACCAACCTGCGGGTGCTGGTCTTCCTGCTGCTCTTCTCGGGGTTCTACGTGGTCTTCTGGCAGGTGTACGTGGCGCTCCCGCTCTACATCCGGGGCTACGTCAACGCGCACTCGCCCATCGACGCGCTGATCTCGATCGAGGGCACCGGCGTCATCCTGTTCACCGTGATCGTGGCGTGGCTGACGCGGCGGCTCAAGCCGATCACCACGATGGCCTCGGGCGTCCTCATCACGAGCCTGTCGTGGCTGCTGCTGACCGTGTCGGGCAGCTCGTGGTTCATCGCGGCGACGCTGGTCGGCATCGCGATCGGCGAGCTGACGCAGGCGCCGCGCTACTACGAGTACATCTCGAAGCTCGCGCCGAAGGGACAGGAGGCGACCTTCATCGGCTTCGCGTTCCTGCCCATCGCCATCGGCTACCTCGTCGGAGGACCGCTCGGCGGATGGCTGGTCCGCTACTTCGGGACCGTGGTCCACCGGCCGTCGGCGATGTGGTTCGTCGTGTCCGCGATCGGCGTGCTGACGGCGGGGATGCTGTGGGTTTATGACCGCATCTTCAAGCCGCAAGAGAAGGTAGAAGACAGAGGACGGTGAGTTGCCAGACGGCAAGTTGACAGTGGTTACCAGACGCGGGAGTGCAGTGGCAGAACCGGCCCCGCCGCTCACCGCCACGGCCGTGGCGTGAGCGGGCCGCCGCCGGCGGAGATCGCGGCCGCGCGGGCGGCGCTGACGTGCGCGCTGCGCGTGGTCGTGCTGACCGGCGCCGGCGTCAGCGCGGAGTCCGGCATCCCGACGTTCCGCGGCGAGGGCGGGCTCTGGAAGCAGTTCCGGCCCGAGGAGCTCGCGACGCCGATCGCTTTCGGGCGCGACCCCCGGCTCGTCTGGGAGTGGTACGCGTGGCGCCGCGAGACGGTGCGGGGATGCCGGCCGAACGCGGCGCACCTCGCCCTCGCGCGCTGGGCGCTCTCCCGGCCGGGTGTCACCCTGGTCTCGCAGAACGTGGACGACCTGCACGAGCGGGCGGCGAGAGAGGTGTCCGCCGACCCGGACGCGGCGCACCGCGCCGAGCCGATCCGCCTCCATGGCTCCCTCTTCCACGACCGCTGCACGCGGTGCCAGCATCGCGCGGAGGCCGCGGCGGTGGACGCCACGAGCCTCGAATCGCTGCCGCACTGCCCGGAGTGCGGCGGCCTGATGCGACCGGACGTGGTCTGGTTCGGGGAGATGCTCCCGCTCCGCGCCGTCGAGGCCGCGTTCGCCGCCGCGGGCGAGGCGGAAGCGTGCCTCGTCATCGGCACCACCGGGGCAGTTTATCCGGCCGCGGGTGTCGCCCACGCCGCCAAGGCGACCGGCGCATCCGTCGTCATCGTCGATCCGGGCCCCACGGACCTCGACGCCATCGCGGACATCCGCCTCCAGGGCACGGCCGGCGACGTCGTTCCCCGCATTCTCGGCTGATCGGCGGGGCCCCGGCCCCGCGCTTGAAACCGGTTCTCAGCTCCCGGCCGCCGGACGCCCCGTTGGGCTCCATCTCGCATCCTTCTTGCAGTACTCCCCATTCGACTGCGGTCCTCGTCCCGGATGGGCCGCGCGCGAGACCCAATTCGAGGGAGAAGCCCGCTCATGGCCAAGACGATCACGGCAGAGTGCATCAACTGCGGCGCCTGCGAGCCCGACTGCCCGAACGAGGCGATTGCACAGGGGGACCCGGTCTACGTGATTGACTGGGAGAAGTGCACCGAGTGCGTCGGCCACTACGACAATCCGAAGTGCCTCGAGGTGTGCCCGGTGGACGGGGTCATCATTCCGAACCCCGAGCACGTGGAGTCGCACGAGCAGCTCGAAGCGAAGTACACCCGGCTTACGGCGTAGCTTCGACGCCGGTTGATGCGCGGGCGGCCCGGATGTGCTCCGGGCCGCCCGCGTTCGTGTCTGCCTACCAGATCTGCGGAACGCTGTCCCTCATGCGCACCATCGGGTCGCCCGCCTTGCAGCCGAACGCCTGCGCGAACGCCGGGATGTTCGAGAGCGGACCGTTCACCCGCCAGAACTCGGGGGCGTGCGGATCCACCCTCACGCGCGTGCGCAGCCGCTCCGGCCGGTTGTGCACGCGCCAACTCTGCGCGTAGGCGATGAAGAAGCGCTGCTCGGGGGTGTAGCCCTCGATGAGGCCCGGACGCCCGTCGCGCTGCAGCGCCCGCTCGAGCGCGTCGTAGCCGATCAGCAATCCGCCGAAGTCGGCGATGTTCTCCCCCTCCGTGAGCTTGCCGTTCGTGTGGAAGGTGTCCACCTGGACGTAGCCGTCGAACTGCTGCACGACCTTCTCGGCCTGCTGGGAGAAGTGGACCGAGTCGGCCGGCGTCCACCAGTCGCGCAGGTTGCCGGCCGCGTCGTAGTGGCGGCCCTCGTCGTCGAATCCGTGTGTGGTCTCGTGCCCCGCCCAGCTGCCGCCCAGGGAGCCGTAGTTGGCGCCGTCGTCGGCCTTCGGGTCGAAGGTCTGGGGGACCAGGGCGCCGGCGGGGAAGACCACCTCGTTCTTGCTCGGATCGTAGTAGGCGTTCACCGTGGGCACGGTGATGCCCCACTCGGTCTTGTCCACCGGTTGGCCGGGCCGGTTGATCGTCCGCTGCCACTCGAACGCGTTGGCGCGCGCGACGTTCCGAACGAACGGGCCGTCCTTGACCACGAGCCTGCCGTAGTCGCGCCAGTGATCGGGGTAGCCGACCTTCTCGCCCATTTGATCGAGCTTGTCGAGCGCCTGCGCGCGGGTCGCGTCCGACATCCAGCTGAGGTGCTGGAGCCGCACGCGGAACGCGGCGCGCACGTCCTCGATGACCGCCCTGGCGCGGGCCTTCGCCTCGGGCGGGAACGTCCGCGCGACGTAGGCCTCGCCGAGCGCCTCGCCGAGGTCGCCGTCGGTCTCGCGGAGGCAGCGCTTCCAGCGCGGGAGGAGCTGCTTCGCCCCGGTGAACCGCGAGCTGAACGCGAAGTTCTCCTGCACGAACGGCGTGCTCAGCCAGGGCGCGGCCTCGGAGATGACGTGCGCGCGCAGGTACGCCCGCCACTGGGCGAGCGGGACCGTGGCGAGGAGCTGGTTCACCCGCTGGAGAAACTCCGGCATCCCCACGTTGACCTTCGTCACCGGAGCGGTCAGACCGACGGCATGGAAGTACCGTGGCCACGGCAGGCGCGGGGTCAGGGTGTCCAGCTGCCGCATCGTCATCGGATGGTCGGTCGCTGCCGGGTCGCGCATGGCCACCCGGGTCAGCGACGCCTTCGCCAGCTCGGTTTCGAGCGCCATCACCTGACCCGCGTCGCGCTCGGCCCGCCCCTCGGCTTCGCCGGCGAGGACGAAGAGGTGCGTCAGGTGCGCGACGTATGCCGCGCGAGTCGAGTCGGCCGACGCCCCTTCGGTCGTGTAGTAGTCCCGATCGGGGAGACCCAGCCCGCCCTGCCCGAAGGACGCCAGGTAGTGTGCGGCGTCGTGCGCGTCCACGTCGGGGCCGAACCGGAAGGCCACGTTGACGCCGCGGACGTGCAACGCCGCGAGCTCGGGCACCAGCTGCGAGCGCGCCGTGATCTGGTCGATCTCGGCGAGCCAGGGACGGATCGGTGCGAGCGAAGCCGCCTCGATCGCCGTCGAGTCCATGCAGGATGCGTAGAACGTCCCGAGCTTCCAGGACGTCGAGTCGGCCGGCACCGACGCGCGAGAGCGGGCTGCGTCGTCCAGGACCGAGCGGACGACCAGCTCGTTCGCGTCGCTCATGTCGCGGGTGACGCCCGACGACGAGTACGCCGCGGGGATCGTGTCGGACCTGATCCAGGCGCCGTTCGCGTAGTCGAAGAAGTCGTTGCACGCCTTCGAGGTCGAATCGATGAAGTCGGTGTCGAGGACCTTGATCGGATGCGGAGTACGGGCGGCTTCCTGCGCCGCCACACGTGCCGGCGCCGCGGCAAGGGCCGCCACAGCGAGGGCGACGAGGAGCGAATGCAGCGATCCGCGCGCGAGGCGTGAATTCAGTATAGGCATGTTCGCGATCTCCTGAATGTGAGGCCTTCCCTATCCCCTGAACCCTAACCCCTAACCCCTAACCCCTGCTTTTCACACCCTTCCCACCCGCAGCGTGAGCGGCCAGCGGACGTCGCGGGATGAGCCTCTCGGCCCCCACAGCGCCTCGAGCTCGCGCTGGAGCGACTCCATCGGCTCCGCTCCCAGCGCCTTCTCCATCGCCATGACGCCGGACCAGCTGCGCATGTAGCCGATGAAATGCGCCAGCGTCCAGGTCGCGTGCATCTCCAGCTTGGGGGCTTCGATGCGCTCGAACGGGAAGGGGAGGGTGGCGTACTCCGCTTCGACGTGGCGGCGCTCCGGCGGCCAGAACTTCCCGAGCTTGTCCGCGTAGAAGCGCCGCACCGCCAGATCTATGCGAGAGTCCACCTCGACGAGATTGTAAACGCTCTGCGCGACGACCGCCCCCTTGCGCGCGACCCGCCGCACCTCGGCGTAGTACGCGGGGAGGTCGAACCAGTGCGCGGCCTGGGCGGAGACGGCCAGATCCACCGACGCGTCCGCCAGGCCGCTCGCCTCCGCGGTCGCGCGGCGATACTCCACCCGCCGATGCGGCGTCGCGTGCGCGAGCTGCTCGGCGCTCCCGTCCGTCGCGATGACGTGCTCGAAGCGGTCGCCGAGCAGCACCGACAGCTGGCCGGAGCCGCACCCCGCGTCCCAGGCGAGGCCGGGCCGCGGCGCCTGCCGGGCCAGGAACTCGGCGAGGGCGGCGGGATAGCTGGGGCGATGCGCGGCGTACGTGTCCGCCGCGCCCGAGAAATGATCCTTGAACTGCATATGGGTCAGGTGGCAGGCGGCAGGGACTCCGGCGGCGGCGGAACCTCACTGCCACCTGCCACCTGCGACCTGCCATTCCCCGTGACGCCGGTGATGGCTTCGAGCCGATCCTGGATCCGGTCGAACTGCCTGTCCGTTTCCGCATACTGACGGGCGGCGTGGTCCAGATGTTTCCCGACCAGGCGGTACGCCTCCTCGAAGCGGGCGAACTGCTGCCGGAGCCCGCCCAGCGACTCGAGGATCTCCTTCGCCTGCTTCTCCACCTCGAGGCCGCGCAGGCCGTGGAGGATCGCCGCCAGATACGCGTAGAAGGTGTTCGGCGAGACCGGGATGACCTTCCGCCCGAGGGCGTATGCGACCAGGCTCTCGGTGCCTTCACTCTCCTCCCCGCGGACGACGGCCTCGTAGTACACGTTCTCGGCGGGGATGTACATCAGCGCGAACTCGAACGTGCCCTCGTCCGGGCGGATGTACTTGTCGGCGATCTCGTCGATCCGTGCGCGCAGCGACTTGCGGAACGCGCGCCGCTCCGCCTCGGCGGCCGCGCCGGTCGCGGCGAGCATGCGCTGGCAGGCTTCCAGCGGGAACTTGGCGTCCACCGGGACCAGGCGGTCGCCCACCTTGAGCACCGCGTCCACGCGCTCGCCCGAGCGGAAGGCGTGCTGCATCTCGTAGAGGCCGGCGGGGAAGATCTGGCGCAGCAGCTCCTCGAGCCACGTCTCGCCGAGGGTGCCGCGGAGCCGGGGCACCTTGAGCAGCTCCTGCAGCTCCGCCACGTTCGCCCCGATCTCCTCGAGCCGCTTCGTGGCCTCGGCGAGGCGGCCCAGCCGCTCGCGCACCTCGCCCACCGCGGAGCCCTGCGAGCCGACCAGCGCGTCCAGCCGGCCGCGCACCTCGATGAGCTGCTGCTGCAGCAGCGCCGATCCGTCGGCCGGGCGGCGCAGCAGCAGCACGACCAGCAGCGCCACGACGACGACGAGCACCGCGAGGATGGCGACGGTCACCGCGCCCTCACGCCTCCGCCTTGTGGCAGGCCACCCGGTGCCCCGTCTCCAGCTCCCGCAGCTCGGGCCGCGTGGTCCGGCAGGTCTCGTCCTTAAGCGGATGGGCGCAGCGCGGGTGGAACGGGCATCCGGCCGGCGGATGCACCGCCGAGGGGGGCTCGCCCGAGAGCAGGATCCGCTGCCGCTTCGTCTTCGGATCCGGCACCGGCACCGCCGAGAGGAGCGCCTGGGTGTACGGGTGGAGTGCCCGCGTGTAGATCGGCCCCGACGGCCCCTCCTCGACGATGCGGCCGAGGTACATCACGGCGACCCGCGGCGCGATGTGCCGGATGACGGCGAGGTCGTGCGAGATGAAGAGATAGGAGAGGCCGCGCCGCGCCTGGAGGTCGGCGAGCAGGTTCAGCACCTGCGCCTGCACGCTCACGTCGAGCGCGGAGACCGGCTCGTCGCACACGATGAACTCGGGCTCGACCGCCAGCGCGCGCGCGATCCCGGCCCGCTGCCGCTGGCCGCCGGAGAACTCGTGGGGGTAGCGCTGCGCCGCGTCGGCCGACAACCCGACTTCCTCGAGCAGCGCGGTGACCCGCCGCTCCGCCTCCCGGCCGGCCGCGAGGCGGTGCACCTCGATCCCCTCCCGCACCGCGTGGCCGATGGACATCCGCGGGTTGAGCGAGGCGTACGGGTCCTGGAAGATGATCTGCATCCGCCGGCGCATCCGCCGCAGCGCCTCGGGGCCCAAGGCGAAGACGTCCTCGCCGTCGAACCGCACCGTCCCCGAGGTCCGCTCGACCAGCCGCAGGATCGTGCGGCCGAGCGTCGTCTTCCCGCACCCGGACTCGCCCACCAGCCCCAGCGTCTCGCGCCGCGCGACGTCGAGCGAGACGCCGTTCACCGCCTGGACGGTCTCCTTCCGGGTGCCCAGCAGCCCCGCGCGCCGCGCGAAGTGCGTGACGAGGTCCCGCACCTCGACCAACGGCGCCGGCGTCACCCCCTCACCTCGCACGTCTCTGGGGCTCCTGTACCAGCCAGCACCTCGCCCGATGCCCGGGCCCGACCGCCAGCAGCTCCGGCATCTCCCGTTCGCACTTGGACCACTTGAAGGGGCACCGCGGATGGAACCGGCACCCCGGGGGCCACGCGGTGGCGGGTGGGACCTGACCGGGCACCGCCTGCAGCCGGTCCTTCCGCTCGTCCAGGGAAGGCACGGCCCCCATCAGTCCTTCCGTGTACGGATGCGACGGCCGCGCGAAGAGTTCCTCGGTCGGGGCCTCCTCCACGATCTGGCCCGCGTACATGACGTAGACCCGGTGCGTCCGCTCGGCCACGATCCCGAGGTTGTGCGTGATCAGCAGCACCGCCATCCCGAGCCGCTGCTGCAGGCTGTCGAGCAGCTCGAGGATCTCCGCCTGGATCGTGACGTCGAGCGCCGTCGTCGGCTCGTCGGCCAGCAGCAGCTTGGGATGGCACGCGAGCGCCATCGCGATCAGCGCGCGCTGCCGCATCCCGCCCGAGAGCTGGTGCGGGTACGCGGCGGCGTGCCGCGCCGCGTCCGGGATCCCGACGGCCGTCAGCATCTCCACCGCCCGCCAGTGCGCGGTGCCGCGCGAGACGTGCTCGTGGGCGCGGATCGCCTCGGCGACCTGGTCGCCGATCTTGAGGACCGGATCGAGGGCGCTGAGCGGCTCCTGGAAGACCAGCGCGACGTGGTTGCCGCGGACGGCGCGGATCTCCTTCGCGCCCAGCGCGAGCAGGTCCCGCCCCTCGAGCCGCACGCTGCTGCCGTGGGCGATGTGGCCGGGCGGCTCCACCAGGCGGAGCACCGCGAGCGCGGTGACGCTCTTGCCGCACCCCGACTCGCCGACCAGGCCGACCGTCTCGCCCTCGCCCACCGTGAGGTCGATCCCGTCCACCGCGCGCGCCACGCCGCCCGGGACGGTGAACAGCACGGTGAGATCGCGGATCTCGAGCAGAGGGCCGTGGCCGGGGGCGGGGGCGGGGGCGGGGGCGGGAATGCTCACGCGGCGTCTGGAGAGAGGGGGACGGGAACCGTCACGGCGCGGAATCTACGCCACGCCGCGCGGGCGTCTAGCGACGGTGCTGAGTCGGGCTCCGCCGGCGCGGTGGCACGGGCAATGCGGCGATCCGGCGGCATGACCGTCGCCTCGGCGATCCTCGCGTCCGGCGCGGTGGCCCTCGGGTCCATCGCGCAGGGTACCGTCGGATTCGGCGTGGGCGTGCTCGCCGCTCCGCTCCTGCTGCTCATCGATCCGCGGCTGGTCCCCGGCCCGCTCCTCCTCACCGCGTTCTTCCTCATCGTCGGGCTCACCTGGCGCGAGTGGCGCGGCGTCCGGTTCGGCTATCTCGCCTGGTCGCTGGTCGGCCGCTTTGCGGGCACGGTCGGCGCCGCGCTGTTCATTCGCGGCGTCTCGGAAGGCATCTTCGAGACGGTGCTCGGCATCGTCGTGATCCTGGGCGCCGCGATCAGCGCGTTCGGTCCCGAGGTGCGCCTCACGCGCGCGGGGTTCCTGGGAGCCGGCGCGCTGTCCGGCTTCTTCGGCACGACGGCGGCCATCGGCGGGCCGCCGATCGCGCTCCTCTACCAGCGCGAGAAGGGCCCGGTCGTGCGCGGAACGCTTTCGGCGTTCTTCGTCGTCGGCACCGCGATCTCGATCGGCGGGCTCGCCTGGGCCGGCAAGTTCGGACGCACGGAACTGCATCTCACGCCCGTGCTTCTGCCCGGCGCGCTCGTAGGCTTTCTGCTCTCGGGCCGGCTCACGGGAATCATGGATCGCGGGTGGCTGCGCCCCGCGATCCTGGTGCTGAGCGTGCTGGCCGGCTGCATGGTGGTGGTGAAGCACTTCATCTGAGGAGTGCGGTCGCGGCGCGCTCTCCGTTCAACGCCCGCGCGCGAGCAGATCGACGTACGCCTGCGCGATGAGCGCATCTTCCCCAATCTGCAGTGCTCCCATCAGCCGCTTCGCTTCACGCACGCCGAGGTCGGCCGGCTCGCCGTTCGCCAGCTCCACCTCGAGCTCGAGGAACGAGCCGAGGTCCTGCACCTCGTCGAGGTGGATGCGCGTGCGCCCGACACGGTAGACGAGCCGCCGCTTGACCACCCGGCCGATGACGCCCAGCGCCGCCGCCAGCAGCTTGCGCAGGGCGGCGGCGTCCCGCACCGGGGCGATCTCGTACTCCGACGCCTTCGGCCCCGGCGCATCCGCTCGCCGGTAGTAGATCAGCTCGGCGTCGGCGCCGGAGCGCTCGCGCAGCTTCAGGCGCGCGCCCGCGACGCGGAAGAACGTGTCGGATTGCTCGACCGGCTGACCCGGGCCGTCGGCGATGGCCTCCACCAGCCGTCGGGTGGCTTCGAGGTCGCGCAGGCGCGCCTTGATCTCGACGTTGCGGGCCACGGCCGACCAAGCTACGCGAGCCGCCGCCCCCGCAACAAGGAGAGGGGGCGCCGGAGCGCCCCCTCAAGCATCTCAGATTGAGTGGTGCTACTGCGGCGGCGGGGTCTTGGCAAAGTCCCCGGCTTCCACGATTGAGATCTTGCCCGGAATCAGGTACCGCCGCATCGCGGCGTTGATCTGGTCCGGCGTCAGCGCCGCCACCTTCCGCTCCAGGTCGGCGTCGTAGGCCATCGTGCGGTTGAGGTGGAGGTACTGTGTGAGCGTGCCCACCAGCTCCTCGTCGCGCGAGCGCGACACCGCGCGGTCCTGGAGCCACCCGGCCTTGTCCTGCTCCACTTCGGTGGCCGTGAAACCGTCGCGCAGCGCCCGGTCGACTTCTTCGCGGAAGGCCGCCTCCAGCCGGCGGACGTTCTGCGGCGCGTAGATGGCATAGGCCATGAAGCTCCCCGACGAGTCGAGCGCCATCGCATCCAGGAACGCCCCGACTCCGTAGCTGAGGCCTTCCTTCTGCCGGATCCGCGCCGCGAGACGCGAGTTCAGGAACCCGCCCCCGAGCATGTAGGTGCCGAGCACCAGGGCGGGGTAGTCCGGATCGTCGTCGCGCAGGTGGAGGTTGAGGCCGGCGAAGAACGCGGCGTTGGGCTTGTCGGGCGTCTGGATCACGATGGTGGTGTCGGGCCGGTCCTGGTAGACCTGCGGCACGCGCTGGTACGGCTGAGCGCTTCGCCAGTCACCGAACCGGTCGGCCACGAGGTGTGAGATCTCCTGCGGGTCGAAGTCGCCGATCACGGCGAGCTGGGCGCTCGAGGCGCCGTAGAAGTCGTCATAAAACCGCCGAGCGTCCTCGACCGTGGCGGCGCCGTAGTCCACCGCCTGCTCCTCGAGCGTGGCGGTGTAGCGCGGATCTCCCTTCGAGAAGGGGTTCAGGTAGCGGGACAGGGCGATCTCGGCCCGCGCCATTGGCTCGCTCTTCATCTCCTCGATCTGGGAGAGGTTCTGCTGCTGCAGCGTGCGGAACTCGGTGGTGTCGAACGCCGGCTCCCGCAGCACCTCCGACACCAGGCCCAGCACGGCCGCGAGCCTGGGGCGCGTGGTCTCGATCATGACCGTGGTCTGCGTGGGGCCCCCGAACACGTTGACGCGCGCCTGAAGCCGGTCGATCGAGTCCTTGATCTGCTGCCGCGTATGGTGCCGCGAGCCGCGGAGCAGCATGTCCGCGGCGAGATCCGCGACCACGGCCTTTCCGGTCACCGCCGCCAAGGTGCCGTAGCGGAGCCGGAAGTACGCGTTCACGGACTGTCCGCGGGTGCGCTTCGGCAGGAGGGCGAGCTTCAGGCCGTTGGAGAGCGTGCTGCGGGCCATCCGCCGCTCGATGTTCTCCGGCGACGCGTCGAAGGCCTCACCTGCGGCGCGCGCGGTGTCGCCGTGGTAGTCGGCGACCAGCGCCGCCACGTCGGGCGCCGCCGGGATCTCCGAGCGCACCGGAGCGGCGGTGGGGATGAAGACGCCCACTGTGCGGTTCGACGGCAGCAGGTAGTGGGCGGCCGCTCGCTGCACGTCAGCGGGCGCCACGCGCTTGAGCCGGTCGCGGTAGAGGAAGAGCAGCCGCCAGTCTCCCATCGCTTCCCACTCCGACAGCCACAGGCCGACGTCCTCGGAGTTGTTGAGGTTGAGCTCGAGGTTCCGGAGCAGCGTTGCCTTCCCGCGCTCCACCTCCTCTGCGCTCGGCGGCGCCACCAGCACGGAGTCAATCGTGCGCTGGAGCGCGACGCGCGCGCTGTCGAGCGGATCCTCCTGGCGGACCCGGGCATAGGCGAGCAGCACACCCGGCTCCTTCAGCTGGTACGCCGAAGCGCCCACCGTCGCCGCCTTCTTCGTGTCCACCAGTGCCTTGTACAGCCGACCGGAGGGCGCGCTGCCGAGCACCTGTGCCAGCACCTGCACAGCCGCGAACTCCGAATCCGAGCCCGCCGGCACATGGTAGACCGCGATCACTACCTGCACGTCGCCGACCCGCCGCAGGGTCACCGATCGCTCGCCGTCCTGCGTGGGCTCGGTCGTGTACGTCGGCCAGACCTCCATCACGCCGGTGCGCGCCGGCCGCGGAATCCGCCCGAACTTCTGCGCGATCAGTTGCAGCGTGTGTTTGAGATCGAACTTCCCCGCCACCAGCAGCACCGCGTTGTCGGGTTGGTAGTACCGATGGTAGAAAAGCTGGAGCCGCTCGATCGGCACCCCCTCGATGTCGCTCCGCGCACCGATGGTGGACTTCCCGTAGTTGTGCCACAGGAAGGCGGTCGAAAGGACGCGCTCCTCGAGGATGTTGAACGGATCGTTCTCCCCCATCTCGTACTCGTTCCGGACGACGGTCATCTCGGAGGCGAGGTCGCTCTTCGCGATGAAGCTGTTCACCATCCGGTCCGCCTCGAGGTCCAGCGCCCAGACCAGATTGGTGTCCGTCGCCGCAAACGTCTCGAAGAAGTTCGTCCGGTCGAACCAGGTGCTCCCGTTCGGCTGCGCGCCGTGCTCGGTGAGCTCCTGCGGGATGTTGCGGTGGTGCGGCGCGCCCTTGAAGACCATGTGCTCGAGAAGATGGGCCATCCCGGTTTCGCCGTACCCTTCGTTCCGCGACCCCACCAGGTACGTGATGTTGACCGTGATCGTCGGTTTCGACGAGTCCGGGAAGAGCAGCACTCTGAGACCGTTGGACAGCGTGTACTGCGTGATGCCTTCGACCGTCGGGCCGCGCACCGCAGCTGTGGACGCGGGCGCGGGCCGCGCCACGCGCGCCGGATGAGCGCTTTGAGGTGGTTGCTGAGCGGCGAGCGGGAGCGCGATCGCCAGGAGCAGGATGACAGATGCGCGCACGAGGACCTCCGGAGACAATGCGGCTGAGGCAGCCTCAAGGGCGGGTACGACGCCCCGATCCGCCCCAATATGGGTGGGCCCGTCAGCCGGCCGTGAGTCGGAGGTCAGGATAATGCCGAGTGGCGCGGTCGGACTTGCCGGACCGGATGCGCCGATCCCATCGTGGGCTGGCGCGCGGAGGCTGGCCAGCCCCGCGCTGGCAACCGTGGCGCGCTGTCTGCAGTGGATCTCCCCGCATGGCACACCTTTGACGGATGCGGAGGCCGAGATGAAGGGCGACAAGAAGGTGCTGACAGTGCTGAACGAACTCCTGGCGGACGAGCTCACGGCCATCAGCCAGTACATGGTCCACTCGGAAATGTGCGAGAACTGGGGCTACGAGAAGCTCCACAAGGCGATCGAGGGCCAGGCCGTGGACGAGATGCACCACGCCGAGTGGCTGATCCAGCGGATCATCTTCCTCGAGGGCGCGCCGGTCGTCTCCAAGCTGCATCCGATCCGGATCGGCAAGGACGTTCCGGCGATCATCGGGACGGACCAGGAAGACGAGGTGGGCGCGATCAAGGCGTACAACGCCGGGATCCGCGTCGCGCGCGAGGCGGCCGACCAGTCCACCGTGGATCTCCTGACGAAGATCCTGAAGATGGAAGAGGGCCACGTGGACTGGGCCGAGGCGCAGCGCGACCAGATCGCGCAGATGGAGCTGCCGAACTACCTGGCGAACCAGGTCGGGGGCGCGGCCAGCTAGCTCGCCTCAGCGCCGCCAGGTCCAGGCGGCGTCGGAGAAGTGGGGGAGCAGCTCGCCGGCGCGCTCGCGCACCTGGGCGGGCAGCTCCCCTGCCGCAGCGGGCGCGCCCCAGCGGCGGGTCGCCGCATCGTGGATCGCGGCGCTCACCGCCGCCCAGGTCGCGCGGTTGGGTGGCAGCAGATCCACCAGCCCCGTGGCCGACGGCGCGTCGGCCTCGCCCCGCGTCACCGCCGCGACCACGTCCTGCTCGGCGGCCAGCAGCACCGAGCCGTGCTGAAGGAAGGCGCCGTCGCCGCGCACCTGCGCGCTGCCGACGACCTTCCCGCCGGTCGCCGCCATCACTTCGCCCCCGGCGGCGCTGGCGAAACACGCCCCCGCGCCGACGCCCGCCGCCGGGCGGTCCGCCGCGAGCAGCACGTGCGCGCCGAGCGTCGTGAGCGCGTCGGCGAGCATCGCGTGGATCTCCCGGTAGCTCGCGCGCAGCGAGCCGAAGACCGCGGCGGGAGCGACGACGGCGTAGGTGACCTCGCGGTCGTGCCAGACCGCGCGTCCGCCGGTCGGGCGCCGCACCACGGCCAGCGCGCGCGCCGCGATCGCGTTCCGGTCGTAGCGCCGGAGCGCCGGCTCGTTGCGGCCGAACGAGAGCGTCGCCGGGTCCCAGGCGTAGAGCCGGAGCGCGCAGAGGCCTTCCTCCTCCGCCGCCCGAAGCAGCGCGGCGTCGAGCGCCATGTTCCAGG
>Ga0187889_10000566_pt1 | contig 44073 bp, 79 predicted proteins | sample June2016WEW_7_10_2_FD_132992 | JGI IMG/M metagenome (GOLD analysis project Ga0187889, IMG submission 132992) | Peatland microbial communities from SPRUCE experiment site at the Marcell Experimental Forest, Minnesota, USA - June2016WEW_7_100 | ecosystem: Environmental > Terrestrial > Soil >... | reverse complement strand
GCGCCCACGCCAACCCCGACCCCCACGCCCACCCCGACCCCCACGCCCACGCCGACCCCCACGCCAACGCCGACCCCCACTCCGGGTGCTCTCGCCGTCCGGGTGAGTGGCAACAAGCTGGTGGACGCCTCGGGCAAGACCCTGGTCCTGCGCGGTGTCAACCGGTCCGGTACCGAATACATGTGTGTCCAGGGAGGCGGCATCTTCGACGGCCCCTCGGACGCCGCCTCGGTGGCGGCCATCGCCGCGTGGACCGGCGTCAACGTGGTCCGCCTTGGTCTCAATGAGGATTGCTGGCTCGGGATCAACGGCGCGAGCCCGGGGGGCTCCGCCTACCAGCAGGCCATCTACGCCTTCGTCCAGCTCTGCCACTCCTATGGTCTCTACGTGATCCTGGAGCTGCACTGGTCAGCTCCCGGCAGCTCCGAGGCCACCTACCAGGAGAACATGGCGGACTTCGACCACTCGCCGGCGATGTGGGCGTCGGTGGCCCAGATGTTCCTCAACGACCCGGCGGTCATCTTCGACCTGTTCAACGAGCCGAACAACATCGGCATCGTGGGCTGCGCCACGACGGCCCCTCAGCCGGCCTGCAATAATGCGGTCTCCGAGGCCGCCGCCGGCAACATCGAGGAGGCGTTTTGGTGGGGCGCCTACCGGGGAACCGGGGCGATCACCAATCAGAACTCGGGCAAGTTCGGCAACTGGCAGATGGCCTCGATGCAGGACATGTTGAACGCGGTCCGCGCGACCGGGTCCACCAACGTCTGTCTCATCGGCGGGGACGAGTTCGCCAATGACATGACCGGGTGGCTCACGTCTTACCCGAGCGATCCCCTCGGGCAGATCGCCGCCAGCACCCACATCTACTCGTGGAACCCCTACAACACGCTGGCCTACTGGCAGCAATACCTCCTCCCGATCGCGGCTCAATTCCCCGTCGTCATCGGTGAATTCGGTGGCGGGGACCCCTGGTCATTCGATGAGCCGTTGCTCCAGTTCGCCGATCAGAACGGCATCAGCTACCTGGCTTGGGCCTGGGATACTTGGGCGAGCCTGATCACCGACTACTCGGGGACCCCGACCGCCTTCGGTGCTGACTACAAGGCGTACTTGGCGGGTGTGGCATGAGCGCAACTGTCGATGTCACCTACGCGGCCAACCCACCGATCATCTACCGCTACGTGATCGAGACGGAATGGGCCCAGCTCGATCCTCCCTCGGGCACCCACCCGTCGCTGCACCTACCCCGCTCGGTGCTCAATCAGGGTCCGGATGCCATCCGTGTGAGCGCCCACCCCGACCCCAACGGCGGTGAGGTGATCCCCCCCACCCATTCCGCAGTCATCCAGCGACCGGGCATCCTTTGGGGCAGCACCGTCCCATAGACAAGTCGGTGAGGCATCCGGTATCTTCCCTGGATATGGATAACGGATACCCCCATCAGCGCCATGTCGTCGTGCGTCGTCCGCGAGTACGGAAGGTCAAGGTCGTGGAGGTGCCCACACGGGCCCCATGCTCGGTGGACGAGATGATCGCCGCGTTGGAGCAGGCCAAGCGCGCCGGCGCCAGCGGGTTGGCGACCGGTTGGACGGTCCAGCACGATCCGCAGACCCCGGGTATCCAGACCCTCGTGGTCACCGAGGACGAGACCTCGGTGGAGATCGCCGGTGGCTGAGATGATCGACCTCCGAGGGATCACCCAAGCCGCGCTCGATGCGGGCGCGATCCAGAAGGGCCCGGAGTTCGCCGCGCTCCTGGAGCTGGCGGGCATGGACCCACCGCGGACCATCGTGGAGATCGGCAGCGCCACCGGCGGCACCCTCCTCGCCTGGCGCCGGGCCTTCCCCGAGGCTCGGGTCATCGCCATCGACCTTCCTGGTGGCCCGTACAGCACGGGGGCCCCCATCGTCACCCCTGACGGCGTGGAGCTGATCGTCGGCGACTCCCACCAGGAGGAGACGTTCACCAAGCTGGTGCTGCTCCTCCACGGCGATCCGGTGGACTTGCTGTTCATCGACGGCGATCACACCTTCATGGGAGTGCGAAGCGACTTCGCCATGTACGGGCCGCTGGTCCGCTCCATGGGGGTGATCGCCTTCCATGACATCTGCCAGCACCCGATGATGCCCGACGTGGAGGTGTCGAAATTCTGGCGGCAGCTCAAATGGCCGGGCTGGCGTTACGAGGTGGTCACCGAACCCGACACCTGGGGCGGAATCGGGGTCCTGAAAGTTCCCGATCACTTCCCCGTTGAGGCGGTTCCCGAGGAGGTTGGACCTCCGATCGCCGTGCTGATCCCCAGCTCCGGGACGAACAGCTCCTTCTTCATGCACCGGATGAGGTTCCTCACCATCCCGCCCGGTGGGCTGCGGGAGGCATTGCCCGTGGGGCCGTACATCTCCCAGAATCTCCGCGATGCCACGCGCGAGCTGCTGAAAGACCCGAGCTGGCGGCGGTTGCTGATCGTGGAGACCGACATGGTGCTGCCTTTCGACGCTCTGATCCGTCACAACGAACACACCGAGCCCATCGTTGGCAGCGCCTACTTCATGCACGGACCTCCCTTCGACTGCTACGCCTGGCACACCAATGGAGAGGACGAGGGCACCCGCATCATTCCCCTGGACGATGCCGAGCTGGAGGCGATGCTGGAGACCCCGGGGACCTATCCTGTCGATGCCGTGGGCTTCGGCTGCACCTCGATCGCCCGGGAGGTGGTGGAGGGCTGGCCGAAGGATCGTCCCCTCTTTCACAACAGTTGGGCGCCATCCACCGCCTCCACTCCGCGCTTCGCCGGTGAGATGGGCCATGACGTCCTGTTCTGCGCTGAGGCGAGGGCCATGGGCTACCAGCCCTACCTGGACACCTCAGTCCAGTGCGGTCACATCGGCTCCATGGTGGTCGATGTCTCAACGTGGCGATCGCACCGCCAGCGGCTTGCCGCGCAGGGTGCGCCGAAGGGATAGGTTTCGGGGTATCCTTCGGGCGATCTACCAGTCCCGTACCCCTGTGGAGGCTTGATCTCATGCCCGTCACCGGAATTGGCGGTGGCCCAACCCGGCTGGCTGGGCCGGCGAACGTCCCCACCGCAGACACCGTCATCTTCGCCGCTGCCGTCCCGACCATCCTGCGGGACTTCAAGCTGTCCACCAGCACCTCCGGGACCGTGGCGCTGGGCATCAACGGCTCCGCCGTTCCCAATCAGGTCCTCCCCACCGTCTCCGGCGCGGCTTCCAGCCTGACCACCTTCGCCCTGGACATCCCGCTGGTCGCCGGCGACATGGTTCACCTCCTGGGCAGCGTGACCACTCAGAACTACACCCTCACCGGCGAGATCGCCGGGCAGGGCGCCGCCTGAGCTGGCTCGACCATCTGATCCCATCGACCACGGAGGAACCCGACCATGGTCTATGAGCCGGTCCTCCAGGACGCGGCGGCCCCTTCCACCGGGGAGGGGTCGCCGGCGGCCGAGGCAGCGGTGCCAATGCACCCCCCCGTCACTCCACCGGAACCCCCGCCCGCGCCGCCGGCGCTCAGCTCCGAGCAGCAGCTCGCTGACGCTGAGGCCAAGCTGGCCGCAGCCACGGCGGAGCTGGAGACGGCCCGGGCCCAGCTCGCGGCCCAGGCATCCCCACCGCCAGTGGTGGAGACCGGGGATGACGGGGCGCCCAGCTCTAATGGCGGGCGCAGTCCCGTGGTCGAGGGTCGGGGGCCCGTGGTCGGGGGCCACGTCGAGGGGTCATAGGGGACATGGCCGACGCCCTGGTCATGGCCGATCTCGTCCGCATCCTGGAGGAGACCCCCAAGGCGCGCTCCGTGGCGGAGCGCGCGCTGCTGATACATGCTCGGCACGAGCGGGAGCCGATCTGGTTGGGCTTCGCCTGGGACGAGTTGGGCATCCCCGGCGTCTCGTGGTCGACCTGCTCCCAGCTCACGGTATCCGGTCTGCTGGAGCGTAGTTACAACTCCCGGGCGTTCACCTACTACAAGCTACGTGATCCCCAGGCGACAGAGCTTGCGCTCCGCGCGACCCTGGAGGAGCAAGTCACGGCCGCGCCCGACCAGCCGCCGCCGGCGGACCTGTTCGACATCATCGTGGGTCTCGATCGGGCCAAGTGGGTGAGTCGGCTCGCGGTGGAGGCGGCCAAGCCGGCCGCCATCGGCTACGTCGGGCCGCCGGGATCGGCCAAGACCGAGTTCCTGCTGGAGCTGGCCCGGCTGCCCGGGGCCCGGATGGTCACCGGGGGGGCGACCTCCCGGGTCGGCATCGAGGACATGTTCCTGGACGGCCCGCCGCCGCGCTTCCTGCTCTACGACGAGCTGGAGAAGGCGCCGGCGGCCGACGCCGCGGTGCTCCTCTCGCTGGCCCAGGACGGCTCGCTTCGGGTCACCAAGCACCGCCGGACCCGGGAGTGGCGTGGCCTCGTCTCGATCTTCACCACCTGCAACCGGCTCCCCGACCGCGAGGAGCTGGTGGACCGCTTCACCTGGCTCCGGCTTGCCGCCTACACCGAGGACGAGTTCCACGCGGTCTGCTTCAACTACCTCACCCGCCGGGAGGGACTCGATCACGAGCAGGCCGGGCTCCTGGCCGCCCTGTGTGCTCCGCTCACCCGCTCGGTGCGCCGGGTGAGGGACATCGCGAGGCTCAGCGGTGGGGACCGAAAGCTCGCCTCTGAACTCGTCCAGACCCTCCTCGTGGGGACATCGGAAGGGACATCCTGAATGGACCACGATCACGCTCTCCAATTCCTCGCCGCCCTGTTCACCGTGGGCGCGGTCGGCTACGTCGGCTATCAGTTCGGCAAGGACCACGAGCAGAACCGCTGCGCCGACGCCCTGCTAGGCCTCGGTCTCCTGGCCGTGGAGGGGCAGGTGGAGCAGCTCCAGTATCCCCAGCCCTACGCGGAGCTGCCGGTGAGCTGGGGCAGTTCGAGTCCTGCTGGATGTGGATGCGGGTGAACCCTTGGCGGCCGGATTCAGTCGGACCGAGCGCGAGTTCAAGGTCCGATGTGAGAATTGCCGGCGCTACCTGCGAGCTGCGCCGAACGTGGACCAACCCCTCGCCGAGTGCGTTCTGGGGCTGATCGAGGACGTGGGTGGTCAGGTGGCCGAGTTGAGACACACCGCCGTTAGTGATCGAGCAGCGGACCGAGCCGATCGCTCTGACCTCCGCCGGGAGGTGGCCCACTTCATGTTCCGGATGATCGGTTTCGACCAGCCGATCGAGCATCCGGAGGAGGTGGGCGTCGTCGGCGATGTCCGAAACAAGGTGGACGATCTGACCAGGTGGATCCGCCGCGCCTTCTGGGGGATCATGGGCGGGGTGGGCCTGATCGCCGTGTTCTTCGTGGAACAGGTCATCGTCGGCCTCCTCCACCACTGATCCGCTGCTCATCGGGGCAGGGATAATGCGACCGTGCTGACCGGGACCACGCTTCGCACCAAGACCCTCCGGGACACCTGTGGCGCCTCCCACACCATCACGGTACTCAACCCCGAGGCCACCCAGGCGAACGCCCGGGCGCTCACGGCCACGGAGCGGTCCTGGGCCCGCCAGACGGCCGCCCAGCCGCCCGAGCAGCGTCACCGAGGCCAGCTCGCCGTGGACACCGCCCTGCTGGCCGCCATGGCCGTCACGCGGCCCCGGCCCGACTACTACATCGTGGCTGCCCAGGACGAGACCGGGACCGTCCGCGGTCTCTCCCTGTTCACCTTCACCCCCACGCCGCCGCCCGGGGTCTGGGAGCTGGACCTCCACGTGGTCTCGCCCCACGACCAGCTCGGCTCGCCCAAGGACTGCGTGACCCGGGGGATCGGCTCCGAGATGCTGGGCGCCGACATGGCGATCATGACCTCACGCGCCTGCACCCGGACCGAGCTGCACCCGCTGGACGAGAAAGCCGATCGCTTCTGGCGGGCCCGCGGCTTCGTGCCCGACAAGCCGGACGAGCTGGGTCTCTCCTGCCCGGGGATGCAGGGCCTCGCCGCGGCCTACGCGCACACCCCGACCGACGACGAGGACATGCTCACCATGCACCCCGAGCAGCTCCGTCGCGTCTCCTTCTTCGCCTACTACAGCCGGGTGACCACCATCGTCGCCGCCCGGGGCTTGCAGCCGTCAACGACCAAGGAGACCTGACCCGTGAACCAACAGCTCCTCTACGCCTTCCTGATGGCCGCCGGCGTGACCATCGTGGACTGGATACTCGGCATCCTGGTGGCCCTCAAAGGTGGCACCTTCTCGGTGCAGAAGCTGCCCGGGCAGCTCGTCACCATGATCCTGCCCTACCTGGGGGGCTCCGGGCTCCTGGTGCTCGTCCAGGGGTGGGCCAATCAGTACGTGGGCTCTGTCGCCGGCGGCACCGCCCCGGCGATCTCCCTGGTGACCGCCTACGCTGCCCTGTCGGCCTACGCCCTTAAGGTGCTCGCCGACGTGTGGAGCAAGATCGTCGCCCTGACCCCTACGCAGACGACGCCGGCGCCGGCCGCGGTGCTCCCCGTGCCCATGCACCCTCCCGTGGTCCCGCCGGCGAGCTGACCCCCGTGATCCCCTGGGTTCGCTTCCTCACGACCAGGAGCAACCTGGACGGGCATACGTCTGCTGGACCTCTCCAGGCCACGAGAAAGAGCTGGTCGTCCACGATGGGCACCGCGGCAACGCCTTCCGCGAGGCGGTCAAGCGGTGGGGCTCATTCGTCTGCCTGGACTGGGACATCGCCTACGACACCTGCGACATGCACGTGGTCGAGACGGTCGTCACTGAGCGACCGGACCTGGTGGCGATGGGGCCCTATCTGATGTTCCCGTCGAGCACGTGGAAGCACAACTTCGGCTGGCATGACACCGGCGAGCGACCCGAGCCGGTGTGGAGCGGGATGGTCTGGACGGGCAACGACTGGCGGCGCATCACCCGCGACGATCAATACTGCCAGGCGTTCGGGTTCGGCCTCGTCTACCTGCCCGAGAAGGTGATCCAGCTCGCCGACCAGCTCGGGGTGCTGGATCAGTGCATCTACCCCCAGGATGACGCCGTGTTCTCGGACTTCTTCTGGCGCCAGGGAGGACAGGCCCGGGTGCTCTGGGATTGCGTCCCCAAGCACCTCCATTTCGACCTGCCGGACCATGGCTGACAACGCCGGCCTCTACGCGGTGGGCGGGCTCGGGCTGCTCGCGCTCCTGGCGCTCGTGCTCGCCGACCGCTCCTCCCCGGCCCCATCGCCGGTGCCCAATCCCACGTTCACCCCGACGCCCTCACCGACCTGCCAGGGCGTGCTCAGCGGCACCATCGCCGAGCTGACCTCCTCGATGCCCTCCGAAGGCACCTTCTACGTCCCCAGCGCCGGCACGTTGGAACTCAGCATCTCGCAGCCGGGTGGTGACCTGTCCCTCATCTACGTCTCGGTCACGGACTCCGCGGGCAAGTCGGTGTGGAGCGGCTACGCGAGCACCATCCCGGCCGACATGCCCGTCGAGCACGCCGGCACCACCTACCTCACCATCGAGACCTACGACACCAGCCTGATCGCCTTCGGCATCGAGTACGCGGTGACCTTCTGCCCGGCGCTCAGCCTGTAACCTACTGACGGCGCCCCTCGATCGCCAGGAGGATCACCACGAGGAGGCAGCCAGCCAGGATCAGCACGTCGATTGCGAGGATGATCGCCACCAGGACGTTCATCGGTTCGCCAGCTCCAGGAGCACGTCAGCGTGGCAAGGGACGGGCTGTCCGTTGGCGTCCTCCAGCGGGCACCAGCAGACAAGGTCGTGGCCGCGAAGTCCGCTCCTGATCCTTTCCCGCTGCCGCTCGCCTCCCACGTTCACCCATTGGCGGAACAGCACCACGGCGGCAGCCCGGTCCAGCAGCACCCCTTCGGAATCGACTACGAACGGGTTGCCCCACGGGCCCGGCCTCCCGACGTAGATGGCATTAGGCGGGAGCCTGTACCCCTTGGTTCGGCGACGCTGCAACCTCACCGGCACGGCGCCACCTCCATTCCGCTCGCCCTTCTCGCGCCGGCGTTGGATGCGCTGGGGCATCACTCCCTGGGGTTGAAGCAGACGGCGTGCCTCCTCGCGACATCTGGGGTCATCACACCAACCCAGCCGGACCCAGGGGTGGAATGGGCAGGCGCCGTCAATGGCCTCCATTTCAGTCGTTGACCTCCGTGATCCGGACCAAGACCCCTTCCCAACTGCCGAGACCCCTTCCCCAGCCGCCGGCGCCGGCGTAATCCTTCTCCACGGTCAGCCGGACCACCTGGCCGTCGTCGTAGATCAGTACGTGGGTGATCCCGTCCAGGACCGCGCGAGTGAGCTTGTCGATGTCATCCTTACGGCCCACCGGCCAGATGCGCCGGCGCTTGGGAGCTGAGGCGATGGGGGCCAGCCGGAAGCGCAGATCGACACGCACCGGGACACCTTTGCCGAAGGGGATCACGTCCGAGAGGATGCCGTCACCCTGGACGGTCTGCGCCTCCTGCGCGATGCGGTCGCGCCAGCGGGTCAGCTCGCGTTGGTTGTCGGGCACCACGTTGGTGAACCTGCCAGCGCGGTAGGCGCGCATCGACCCCTGGGGGACGGCGGCGCCGGCGACTCGGAACTCGATGGTGCGGCCGAGCGGCAGGGTGCTCACAGGGGGAACCACACGTAGGTCCCGCGATGGCCGCCGTTCGGCTTCTCGCTGAAAGTCACCCAGGATTCATAGCCGTCCCGCCCATGGTCCTCTCGAACGTGCTCCTCTGAATCTCTGCTACCCGGTGGGTTATCAGCCTCAACGGGGATGCGCCACCAGGATCGGATGAACGCTCCGGGGATCCGCGAGCGGAACAGCGCATCGACGTTGCGAGCCCCGTAGGCGAGAAGCACCGAGGGTCCGCCCGCGTTGATCTCCGAGCGGGATCCGTCGAGGTGATGGAAGTGGAGCCGACCCCGGATGAACAGCATCGCGTCGGCCTTGTCCCAGGCTCCGTCAAAGAATCCCGTCGTCTCCGTCCGGGCGAAGGTCAGGGCGATCCCGTCGCCGTGCCGGGCGAGCCGCCGGAGCCAGACGAAGGTCGCGGGGCCATAGGGTGGGTTGAGCCAGACGCGGCCCTCCCAGGGGACGCGGAGCCCGTCATCGGCCAGGGTCAGGTGGCGGGCAGCGGTCGGCCAGGGCCGCACGGCCGGGGCGCACGGATCCAGGTCAAACGGCCCCAGCGCCCGAAGGATGTCGGGCGGGGTCAGCCACTCATCCGTCCGGGAGGACGCCGACTGGTGCCCTCCGATGCCCAGGTGAAGCTCAATGCTCATGGAAATCTCTGCTACCCGGTGGGTTATCAGCGGCGGCGATCATCTGCCGCCCGACCCATTCCGCGACCTGGGGGACGACGGCGTTCCCGAGGCAGCGCAGTCGGTCCAACCGAGAGGGAACCCCATGAGCCACTCGACCCACGTCGGGTTCAACGCGCCAGTATTCCGCCCAATCTCCTGGGACACGGCGTCCTCTAGCTTGCGGATGCCCCCGCCTGGCGTCGTTCGAGCCATCTGTCCGCCACCCGTCGGCGTCTTCGGGGTTGGCCACAGGCCTCGCCTCGCCATCATCGTTTCCTGGAGCGACCCGTGCCGCCCGCTCGCGGTCATACGCACCTGGCTGGCGTCGCTCGCCGTCGGCGTCGGCCAGAGGCCACGCTCCGCCTTCATCGCCAGATGGGCCTCGGGCGTCTTCCCGTCGTCTTGCCCCACGGGTGTAGGCCACAATGAAGACCCGGTAACGGAGATGCGGGGCACCGAAGGCGGCCGCGGGGATACAGTCCCATTCCGCATCGTACCCGAGCGCGGCCAGGTCCCCAAGAACCTCGGCCATTCCAGGTCCAGCAAGGAGCCCTGGGACGTTCTCCAGGAGCGCGAGGCGGGGTCGTAGAACGCCAAGGAGCCGTGCGAACTCGGGCCAGAGCCATCGGCTGTCGGCGGCTCCTCGTCGCTGTCCAGCCAGGCTGACGGGCTGGCAGGGGAATCCTCCAGCGACGAGGGTGGTTCGGGGCAGCTCATGGCCGGTCAGCTCCTTGATGTCGCCAAAGCGGGGAACGTCGGGCCAGTGCTTCTCCAGCACCCGGCGGCAGTAGGGGTCGATCTCCACCTGGGCGCGGCACGTCCAGCCGGCGCGGTCCAGCCCGAGGTCGATCCCGCCGATCCCGGAGAAGAAAGAGACATAGGTGAGGTCATCCTGCATGGGTCTGGGAATCTCTGTGGAGTTGGCCGCTGCCGAATAGCTGGTCACACCCCCAGCAGAGTTGGGAGGTGGGGACGGACGGGCGGTTCCACCGGGTCAGCAGGCAGCGGCAGACGGCGCAGCGGGGGTCCTTGTCGATGGTCTTACGCATGGGAATCTCTGCTACCCGGTGGGTTATCAGTCATTCAGGAAGCCTCCACGACGCGGGCGGTGATGCGAGGCGCCTTCTTCTCGACGGGGGCCGGGAGGCCCGGGAGTGTGGCGGGCATCTGACCGCTCAGGTAGGCCGCCTCCACCTGGGGTGCCATCCATTCCGCGACCGTCTCGCCGTTGGGGAGCATCAGATGGGCGAGGAACTCCTCCTCGAAGGTGGCGATGCCGCTCTCGATGGTTTCCAGCTTGGCCTTGATCGTCAGGGCCAGCGCCCGCCAGCGGCGTCGTACCTCCTGCTCATATGCGGCGGTCGCGGCCGTCTTGGATCGGGCGCTGTAACCGTTGGCGAGCGTGGTGAACTTCCGATCATCGGCGTCAAGCAGCGGCAGGTAGAACCGGACCATGCGAGCCTGAGCCCGGAAGGCGATCACGGCGCGGCCGTTGTCCCAGCCATACATGAACCCCTGAGCGCCGTACCGGCTCAGGATGCGCTCGATCTCGGCCCGCGACTTCTCGGGCGAGACGACCGTTCGCTCGGCGTAGCTCACGTCTGCTCCTCTCGGTGGGTATGAGAATCTCTGCTCTTGGGTGGCAGCGGTCGCTTGTCCCACGGGGACCGCAGGTTGTAGCCCTTCGGTGGGAATAGGCGCAGGAGCCGCTCTAGCCGGTCGGACGGTGACTCGGGTGGCGGGGTCCACCCGCACATCGGGCACGGCTTACGCATGGGAATCTCTGCTGAGCGGCTCGTTATCAGGGCGGGTGTTCAGCCGAGCCCTGAGCCGCCGCTCCACCTCATCGAAACAGGCACGACGCTGGGCGCGGGTAAGCGTCCAAACCCCGAACCCCCCGCCGACGGCCAGGCAAATCTCCTTCTCATCGAAACCGGCCTCGATGATGTAGTCAAGCGTCAGGGTCGGTGCGTCCCAGTGCATCTCCCCTTTGACGCGCGTCACGTTCGATGCTCATGGGAATCTCTGCTATCAGCACGAACCGGCTCCGGCTCGTCCTCACGCTCCAACGGGTCGCCGCAGTTGTCGCACTCTGGAAACTCCATGTCATCCTGGGCGACGCAGGCCCACCCGCAACTCTCGCAGACGTACCTATGCGTAGTTTCAGACATCGCTAGCTCCCGTCGAATCTCTGCTATCAGCCCAGGACCTCGCCGACCCGCCAGCGGGCCGTCGTCATCCCACTCCTCGGTCCGCCATCCATCCCTCTCCAGGCGATCCAGGACCAGGCTGGCGCCGCGTAGGAACCGCCGCGCCTTCTGGATCACGATGCGAGGGTTGCTGCCTACCACCAGCCGGGTCTCCTCGCGGTGACCATCGGCCGCACTGATGACATCCAGATAGAACTCGACTTCTCCGGTGTCCACCCACCGGATGCCAGTCGGGGCAAGACGCGGCGCGTCAGCCATGGTCTAAGTCTCTGTTTACCGGAGCAAGCCGCCAGATCACGTCCTCGGGCTTCGTGTCGGGACCGATCCACTCAGGGTATCCCTCGCGCCACACCCCGTCGATCCGCAGCAGCAGGGGGAAGTGATCCCCGCGACCGGCGAATAGGGCTGCGTTCTCCCGCTCCACCTCCCTCAGGAGTTCTGACTGGCAGAGGTACTCTGGATCGACGGTCGCGAGCATCGTCTTGATGTAGGCCATGCGCTCCGGGGTCAGGGCGTCAGCCATGGCTCTCCTCCGAGTCTCTGTTCTCGGGAGCATGGGCTGACTCCAGGTTGGGGGTCACCTGCCAATCCCTCAGAGCAACTAGGGCTGCGTGGAAAGCCGGCCATGCGTCTCGGTAGTCGCCTGCCCGGTCGAGCCTCTCGCTGGCGATGACCAGCCCCTCCAGGAGCGCGTACCGGCGGGTGAACACGATCATCTTCTCGCCGACGAACTCCACGATGTCATCGACCGGCAGTGCGGACGCCACCATGTAGGCGACGGTTCTGGGCTCGGGCATCACTTCACCCTCCAGCGGATCGGGTCGGTGCAGGTGGCGAAGTGGGAGACGTGCAGCTCGCCGGCGTGGTCGGCAGCGCGCTCCACCGTGACGATCTGATAGGTCCGGTCCGGGTGGATCAGCACCCGGCCGGTTGGGGACGGCTCCGCGTCGATGGGCATGAGCTTGCCGGTGATCGGCGTCGCCCAGTGCCGGGCGAACAGGATGCGAGCCCCACAGCTCCGACAGGCGGTCACCGGGATGCCGGCGACCTGGTCCTCAGGCATCGGGCTCCTCCGGTCCAGCCCCGAACGGGTCCTCGGCCCCGAAGGGGTCGGCGTCCGCCAGCGTCGCCACCACCCCACCGCCATCGACCACGTGCAGCGGTCCCGGGTCCTTGGCCTCGGCGTCGATGCGCTGCTGCCCGGACCGCTCGTCACGCAGCCGCTCGATCCTATCGTGGGCGTCGGCGATCATCTTCTGGGCATCCGCGAGCGGCAGCTCGGCGATCTCGTTGGTCTTGACCGTGTGGACCCGGACGACCTTGCCGTCCTTGGTCCGGTGGGACACGTCCACCACGGTGCCGATGAGCACGTAGGCGGCCTCGTCGCTGAGTCCCAGCGGGCGGGGGTCCACCTCCAATGCAGCACTCAGACCGTCGCCAGCATGGACGACCCGAACCGCTGCCTCAGTCACGTTGCGTCCCTCGAAAGCGGGGAGTGTTACTTGCTCTGTCATTTTTCCCTCGATTCTTGATTCGCGTTACCCATGCCGGCCAGGCCCCACCTCGCCCCGCCGCGCCTGACCGAACCATGCCTTGCCACAACGCGCCTGCCTCAGATCATCCATCCCCTCCGGTCACGGGCACGGGTGGGGCTCCCAGCGGCGTCGGGGTCGGTGTCGGCGTCGCGGTGGGGGTCGCAGTCGCAGTGGCAGTCGGTGTCGGCGTCGGCACCGGGGTGGGACTCGGTGTCGCGGATGGGCTCGGCGTCGGCCGTGGCGTGTGCGTGGGGCACGGCGTCGGGGTGGGCCGCGCAGTGTGCCACGCGGCGCCCATGGGGGCCGTGGCGGCCTCCTGGTGGGCCACGGTGGGCACCGCGACCGCGGCGGCCAGCGCGACGCTCATGGTGGCGGTCAGGACGGCGGCGAAGGGTGCTCTCATTGGTGGGTCTCCTTGGCTCTGATCTCGGCCAGCGCGGGCACGGCCTCGCGCAGCATCTCCCGGATGTCGTCCGGATTCTGGGTACGGACCCAGCCGGTGATGGTGGTCCCCAGCTCCCGGTTCCACCCGCGGTTGCCCACGATGTTCTCCGCCATGACCCGCGCGTCCGGGTTCACGTGGACCCAAAGGGTGTGCAGCACGTCGATCAGCTCGCCGGCAGCCTGCACGGCGGGCATGTCGGTGAACCGATCAGCGGTCGGCGTCGTGGCGGAGCTGGCCGAAGTGGGTCCAGCGTCCACGTCGGCGAAAGGGTCAGGAGCGCCGGCGGCGGGGGCGGCCGCAGAGGTAGGTGACGGTGTCGTCGTCGTGGTAGATGCGCGCCCAGCCGTCGCCTTCGACCCACCGGCCTGCTCGAAAGGGAGGACGGCCCCGGTCGGCGTCACCTCTGCCGCCGGGGCCGTCGTTGCACTGGTGGGGGACCCCAATGTGTCCTGTCCGCTCGGCATCACCTCCTTGTCGCGGGGATCGCTGGGCTGGCCGGCGCGCAGATCGGCCGCCTTCGCGTCGATGGCCTGCTCGGTGGAGGGGGTCGCCGCGGCAGCACCTTCCGGTGTCCGTGGCGGAGCCCCCTCCATGGCCCCGGGGGTAGAGCCTTTGCCCTCATCTACGGGCGTGGCGACCGATGGGGAAGGGGCCGGAGGGGTGACAGAGCCCTCGGTGGAAGGTTCGCCCTCCGACCCCGGGGTGACGGGTGGACCAGGTGGAGGCGTCTGCTCGCTGGCGGGGACAGAGTCCGCGGGCGGCTCGTTCCCCACCGGGCCCACCTCGGAGGATGGCATGTCGATGACCAGCGTGTCCACCAGGTCCGGGCGCAGCTCCGTGGTGACGGCCTCGTCCACCCGCTCGGCCCGGTCGATGTCCACCGACATCGGCATCTTCCCGCTCGTCGCGAGCGCCCGCACCGCCGTCTTGCGGCACATCGCCGCATAGTCGGTCACCCAGGGGCCTCGGTCGGACGCACGGCTCCGCCCACGGCGCTTCTCGATCTCCTGGCGGGTCAAGACCACGAACGGGGTGGCCCCGCTCGTCAGCCGGACGATGGCCCAGGCGTGGGTGATGTCCTCGTCCTTGTGCTCGCTCCCCTTGGGGATGTGCTTCAGGTGGGCGTTGGTGCCCAGCTCGTACTCGAACTCGTCCCCCTTGTAGACGACCTCGGCCTCCGGTGGCGAGGCGACCTGGCGGTGACGCGAGGCCAGCTCGGCATAGCCTCGGAATCCCACGATCACCTGGCAGAGCGTGATCCCGCGCTTGGTGTCTCGGAAGGGAATCAGGTAGACGTGGCCGAGTGCGTCGGGTTCGAGCCCGAGCTGCGCTGAGATGAGCGCGGCGCCGATGATCGAGCCCACCGTGCAGGCGAGCAGCTTCTCGTCGCGCTGCGCGGCCACGATGAGAAGCCGGCGGAACCGGGCGAAGTCCATCCCGGCCGGCAGTGACTCGGTGATCGCGTTCTGACGCTCAGCGAGGAGCTGGCCCAGCGTGGACGGGCTGGCGACGGGCCGCAGCGCCAGCTCGGCGCCGCTCTTGGCCTCGGTGTCCGGAGCCACGGGCGGCGCGTCCCTGAGCGCCTGGGCGGTTGATCTACGTGCTGGCATGGATGGCCTCCTCGTGCTCCCGTCGCAGGGTTTCCCAGTGCTCCGCCAGCTCGATGAGCTGGGCGTTGGTGAATACGTTGCGCCGCACCCGGGCGAGTAGCACCCCGGTGCTGTATGGCACCTTCGCCTCCCAGTCGGCCATGGCCGCGTCGAACCGGGCCAGGGCGCGGGCACGCCGGCGTCGGTAGAGCAGGTGGCCTCCGACCGCCATGACCAACCCCACTACGGTCCACGTGGGATACAGCAGGTGTATCAGCAGCGTCGGGTGGGGATCGGCGAACCACACGAGCCACATGAATGGGGACCCAGCCACCATCCCGAGACCGAGCGCGCGGACGGCGTTTATTCCTTCTCCTTCGGTGTCCACCACCGATCGGCCTTGGTCGTCTTGGTGAACCGCTCCGCGATCTCCGGCTCCACGGCCCGGAGCGCGTCGGCGTCGATGGTGCGCCGCTCGTACTCGGTCAGCCGGAGCACCACCTTGTCCCCCACCTTGCCGGCGCGCGACCCCTGGAGCAGCAGCCGCAGCTCGTTCTCCGCCTGGAGTCGACGCTGCTCAGCCTCCTTCTCCTCCAGGATCGCCATGGCCCGCCGGCGGAGCATCATCTGGGCCTCCCAGTCCAGCTCCACCGGCGCCTCGCCGGCCAAGGCGGGGAAGGCGGCCCGGAGCGCATCTCGCTCCTCCTGGGTGCCCACGATGACCGGCGGAGTGCGGTCCTCGACCAGCCGCCAGAAGGCGCGAGCCCGCTCCACCATCAGCCCCTCGATCTCGGGGTCGCGCTCCAGCTCGAACACCTGGAGTTCCACCCCGCCGAGCAGGGCCCCGATCCAGCCGCGGGCGCACCCGAGGATCATCAGATACCACCGGAGCTGGAGTTCCGCATCGATCGATGGTCCCTCCTCCCAGGAGCCGATCATCCGCGGCCCGACCAGCTTCCACTCGCCGACCCCCATCCAGGTCTCGCGGTCGATGACCAGGGCGTCGGGGGAGCCGAGCGCGAAGGCGGGATCAGTGGCGCGGAACAGGCCGCGCTCGGGCATGACGGGCAGGCTCAGGCGCTTCGCCACCTCGGCTCGGATCGGCTCCTCCAGGGCGTGCCCCCAGAGCATCGACTCGGACTCCTGACGCGGCGGCTGCTCCAGGTCGAGCTTCGCCAGCCACACCTCCAGCGGCGACCGCCAGCGCGACAGTCCGCAGGCTGCCGCGACCTCGGAGCCACCGAGACCGCGGCGCCGCGCCTGGGCCCATGCCTCGGGCTCGCGGTTGCGATCGGACAGGACAATAACGTGCCCGCTCATTCGTTCCTCGACTGGGTTGGTGGTGACAGGTTAGGTCGCGCGCCGCGTCCCGGTGATGACGGCTCGCTCCAGCTCGGTCAGGTCCCAGGTCGCCAGCACCTCCCAGAGATCGCCCTCGATGTGCCGGATGAGCGCAGGGTCACACGGCGCCACCGTGGTCCATTCGGCCTCCCAGAGCACGTGACAGGCGGCCAGCGGGTCCGCTGGCGCGAGCCCGTGGAGCCGGTGCCGCCTCGGCGGCCGGCAGCTCGGCGGGACGATCGGCACCATGGCGGTCCATCCCCACTGCGGGTAGTTCAGCTCCGGCCTCGACTCCTTCTGCAACCGGCGGGCAGTATCCCGGGCGTCCGGCCACGGCACGGAGACGTGCATCCCGCCGAGCGGTGTCCGGTAGCGGTAGGTGTTGAGCTGCCGCCGGTTGTCCAGGAACAGCATCCGGTCCGCCTCGATCGCCAGCTCGCAGCGGGTCGATGTGGCCCGGCATACGGCCATCTTCGGCCGGCCCTGGTCGTCCACCCCGGCCGCGTGCAGGGTCTCGTTGAGGAGGATGATCCGCCTGCCCTTGGCGGCGATGGTGAACGCGCGGGCGAGCCGCTGATCCTCCACGCTGCGCTGTTCGCGCACCGCGGCGCGGTACTCCTCGACCTTGGCCTTGGCCTCGGTCGGGTCAACGACGATCTCAGTCATGGTCGGCATCGGGTTCCTCCTCGGATTCGGGCAGCAGCTCGGATGCCGAGATCACCCGACCCGCTGCAAGATCAGCGTTGGCTCGGTCGCCGTCCCAGAGGATGCGCCCCACGAGCGCACCATCCGGGTCCGGGTGCAGGTCGATTCTCAGCCGGTCGGGGAGCTGCATCCGGCGCAGCACCGAGCCGCGCACGGTCTTGTCGGTGCGGAGCTTGAGTCCGTCCGGGCGCTCGGCCGGCAGTCCGAGGAGCCGGATCGCCTCGACCCGGCCGTGCTCGGGCGTCCGGCTGATGGCGACCCAGCCCTCGCCGCGGGCCGCGAAGTGATCGCGAGCCCCCTTGCTCAGCCAGCCCCGGACGTTGGGGACGCGGGGCGCCTTGCCCTCGCCGGGTAGGTGGTAGACGCGCAGGAACATGGGGCCCTCATCACGCTGGCCGGGGACGGTGGGCGTCCAGGTCGGATCAGTCATATCCGGCAGTCTATCCCTGCCCTGTATCGGGCGTCAATGTCTCCTTGGGCCAGTCGGTGAGTGTGCCCGCCAGCCCGAGGAGGACTGTCCCCACCTCGCCGAAGCCGCTGGGCACGTCCGAAACCCAGATGCCGGGGCCCAGCTCGACCAGGAGCGGGAAGTCTCCGGTGTCCGTGTGGGCGACCAGGAAGGGGTGTTGGCGGATGGGCCAGAGGTAGGGTGGGGCGCTCTCCAGGTGGCGGAGCGCCACATCCTCGCGGACGGTTCCCACCGTCTCCCCGTCAGTTGTGGTCAGGGTGTGCAGAATCAAGGGTGATGTCCTCCTCGCGAATCGCCAATACCATGTCCAGGAAGGCGTCGATGGCGAGATTCCCTGCGGCGACGGCCTGTCGGCCAAGTTCGGCTTGACCCGTGGGTGTGGCCCGGTCCATCTCGACGTGGATTTGGGACAGGGCCGTGCGGGCGTAGATGAATCGGCGTGCTGCCTGAGCCACGATCTCGTCGCTCACGTTGGTTTCCTCCTCTGCTTCTCCAGCTCCCGGGCGCTGGCGATCAGGTCGTATGGCCGGCCCCTCAGCGGTTCCGGGATGGGCACCCCGAAGCTCCGCAGAGAGGCGATCTCGGGGTCGTCCAGCGGCACGTTGCGCCGGCGGGTGAAGGTCGGCCACTGCTCCTCGATGATGTAGTGGTCACCCAGGACCATATCCCCGGTGACCAGGAGGATGCGGGAGCTGAGGGGCCCGTCGATAGGGGTCACTTCCTCACCCGGGAGTCCACCTCGCCGCGGGCGAACGCTCGGGCGGCCAGCCGGCGGGTCCCGTACCGCGTGGCGAAGGTGATGTGCTCCATGTAGGCCGGGCCGGCGGCACCCTTCCACCAGGACCAGCCGCGGCCGGCGGGGTACAGCTCCCAGCCCATGCGGCGGGCGCGGCGGATGACGGCCTCGGCCTCGTAGACAGGGAAGGGGGATCGCGCATCCTCCTCGGCCAGCTCGCGCAGGTCCAGCGTGGTCGGGGCGAACCCGCGGGGACGGAAGGTCATGCTCCAGAGCGCGTCTATGTCGTCACTCATCCTCGACTCCAGCCATGTGCTTCCGTGCGTCCTTGACATTCCCGAACCACCCTACGATCTGCCCATGGTGGATCAGGGCGTAGGGGAAACAGCTCTCGGGACCGTGCATGGGGATGCCGCAGCCGTCGCCGTGTCGATGCAGCTCGATCGTCCAGATTGGAGTGACACCGAATCCCGCTCCGGTGGCGTCGCTCGTTCTCGCCCGAGCCGTCAGCCGTGGCTGCTGTTCTGGCGGCACGGGGCCCACCCAGGTCATGCCGACCACCAGTGGGGTTTGAGCCCCAGGTAGACACGGGCCTGGGCCTTGCTGATGATTCCGTCCTCGACCAGCTCGGTGACCTCGCGCACGTTGCGCGGTCGAACGTGGACATCCTGGATGGCAGCGGGGGCGGCGGCCTGGCGCGTCTGCACGGCGGCCGGCGCCGCCCCCTGCGGCGTCTTGATCAGGTAGGGGGTCGGGTCGGGCATCCGCGGCGTCCCCGCGGCGACGCGCATGGCGTTAGAGCAGGCGCGGCCGTACTCCTCCAGGTCCATCCGGGCCCAGACACTCGGGTCCTCCCAGCCGTGGCCGATCTCCTCCAGCACCTTGCGGCCGAAAACGGCGTAGTTGGTGGTCTGGCTCATGGCTTCAACCCATCAGGACGATTGGCGATTCGAGTTCGGTCAGGGTGAACACGGTCCCCGGTGGTGCCGGAGGGCGAATGAACATCAGCTCTGGACCCCCATCTCGGTGCTGGGTGATCCATGCCTCGCCGTCCTCCTTGCTCGTGAACGGACCGACGTGGCGCTCGGCTCCTTGGGGCACGATCAGCACGTCAGGGGCTCCCACGGGCAGCACAACCACGGTCACCATCCAGTGCCGCGGGACGGGCTCCATCGGTATCTGCCACTCGATGAGCTGGCCCTGGTGACCGCACTGCCGGCACCGAGCGGGTGCGAGATCGCCGAGCCAGTCCCAGGCGTGAGCCGTCCCCTCGATCACGATGGCATCCCCTGTGTCCGACATCGCAAAGTCCGTGCCAGCATGGACGATCGCTCCGGGTGCCGCGCAGTTGGGGCATCTGAAAGTGCTCATCGTCCCCACCTCAGCAGGCGCGCAAGCCAGCTCCGGCGCCGCGCCGGCGGGAGCAGGACGGCCCGGGCCTCCGGGCAGAGGGGTCGCTGGAACGAGTAGGTGCAGCATTCCCGCGGGTCTCCCTTGACCGGGCAGGTGAGCGGGGGAAAGTCGTCACCGTGGCCGGCCGCGCTCCAGTCGGCGCCGCCGCTCCCCGCGAAGGTCTCCCCGCGCGGCCCGGGGCCGCCGTTGCTCGTCGTCATGATGTCAGCTCCTCGAACATCTGGGTGGTGAAGTCGTAGGCGTCACGCCAGGCGACCGACCATGCGTCGGACCCGGGGTGGGACGCGGCGCCGGCCTGGAGCCAGGTGACGGCCTGGGCGGCCTCCGGGACGGTGATGGCGGTCGTCGCGGCGACGGGGAAGCAGGCATCGTTGATCCAGGTCGCGATCTGGGACCAATTGTGCTGGGCCTGCTCGTAGGTCTCGATGTTGCCGGTCGTCTCGGAGTCCTGGCCCCACCCGGGGATGGTGAACCCGCGCCCGCTCAGGAGCAGGTTCTCGGTCTCCAGGTCATCCGAGGCGTCGGCGGTCATGGCCGATTGGGCCCACGCGGCGTCTGTAGCGTCCCAGGGACACGATGGCGCCGCGGGGGGCGCGGTGGCCGGCGGATAGACGGGCGGGGCGACGGTGAACTCCCCCGGGCCCCAGGTGATGACTCCGTGGGCGTCGGCCCCGGGCCAGGGCGTCGCCAGGACCCCGGGGTCACCCGGCAGGCCAGGCGTCGGCGACGATGGTGATGCGATTGGCTCTGACGTCGTTGCCGGCGTCAGCGGCGTCAGGGACGGCGCCGGTGGGAGGGTGGGCGTCGCGGTGGCGGCCGCGTCGGTGTGGGTGACCTCCTGGAGCTGGAGCGCGGTGCCGCGGCTCCATGCCCAGCTCAGGACCACGGTGGCGATCAGGAGCGCGATGGCCCCGGGCAGGATGCGCCTCATGGCTCCTCCTTGCAGGCGGGGCACAGATCGACCATCCGGGTGCGCCGGATGCCATGGTGATCCTCCGACCCGAGCACGTAGCGGCGGACGCGGACCCATCCATCCGCGCGTGCCAGGATGATCGCCTCCCGGCCGGTCGGGCACATGGTCGAGTCCTCGTTGCAGGCGTCGCACAGAAGCCAGGCGCCGCGCTCGGTGCTCATCGCTGGCGGTCTCGCCAGGCGAGTCCGGCCACGTAGCCGGACCCCTCGACCTCGGCCTCAGCGATCAGCTCGACCACGGCCTGCTCGGGGTCGCAGGGGCTCCCGTCGTCGTCGCGCCAGGTCTTGCCCCCGTCCTCGCTGGTGATCCGGGCGTAAGGCTGCTCGGGCGCGTCCCGGTCGGAGACGCGGTAGGTGATGGTCAGTGCTCGCATTGCTCAGTGCTCCTGTTGGTGATGTGGTCCTCTCGCCCCTGGTAAGGGCGGCCGGGTCTCCCCGACCGCCCCACCAACGGGCGAAGGTGTCAGCTCTGGCCCGCACCCACCGGCACGGGGAGCAGGATGTCGAGCGCCCGGGTGGCGAGGGAGTCGCCGCTCGTCAGGCGGGCAAAGCGGTTCTCCGCGAGGCTCGCGCCCGAGGTGTTGCGACCGCGGGCGATATGGGAGTCGAACTCGGTCACGGCCTGGAGCGCGCCCCAGGCGGTGTCACGGATCGGGGTGATGTCGTCCGAGGTGGTGTAGCAGCCCCAGATGGCAGCCTGCGTGTGCTCGGCCATGGTCCGGGACCGGCCCTCCTCGGTCGGCACCGGCACCAGCTCGTTCAGGAACGCGCGCACGTCCTGACGGCTCATCTCCTTCGCCAGCAGCTCGGCGGCGATCTGCTCGGCCTGGTCGGCGGCCATCTGGGCGAGACCGAGCACACGCTGGGCCTCGGCCAGCTTGGACTCGGCGTTGGTGGTGTGGCGGATCGAGTAGCTCACCTTCATGGCCCGGGCCGCGGAGTCGGCCCAGGTGAGGGTGTTGTTGCACACGACCCGGATGGTGGTGAGCTGGGCGCGGATGGCGGTCGAGGCGTCGTGGCTGTTCCACAGGAGGAGGTAGTGGTCGAGCGCCTCACTGTCGGGGAGGAGGTTCGACCGCTGCGGCAGGGCCACCAGGACCCAGACGCGGCGCCCGCCGCGCAGGGAGCCGGCGGTCTTGACCTTGCAGCCGCCCCCGACCAGCTCGTCAGCCCAGGCGAACGCGTCGGCGTTCTGCGCCACCCGGTACTGATCGCCCACGACCCCGAGGACGTGGTCATCGCTCTCCCGGACGGTGAAGAACCGCTCAGGGACGGTCTGATCCTTGTAGGTGCACGGGACCTTCTTGACGGTCCAGCGCAGCCCGCCGATCTCCAGGGCCTCGGTGACGCTGATGTCGTCGCGGTCGGGGAGGGTGATGCCCAGCCCGTGCCAGGCAGGCTCGCGGGTGAAAACGCCGCTCTCAAACTCGTGGCTCATGTGTCTCTGTCTCCCGTTGGTGGTGCCGGGTGGGACCCGGCGCGTTTCTCTACTCTGATCGTCTCATGTATCCCGGCGGTCTGTCAACGGCGGTCGATGGTGGCCTCCAGGCAGGTGGCATGGGACAGGGTCCGCCTCTGGCCCGGCTTCGCGTCTCCCACGGCGTAGAACCGGCGCCCGTAGCCGATCGGCTGGCCGCACTCCTGGCAGGGGGACGCGGCGTCGGCGCGGGTGCCGGCACAGTCGATGTGCTGGCAGGGCTCGACGCACGGCCCGTACTCGGTCCCGGGCTCGGGCAGGACTCCCGCGGCCATCAGTCCACCCCCCGGGATGAGGGGATGATGCGGCCGAGCGCGCCGGGCGGCCATCCGTGCCGTGTGCGCGTGTACCTCGGCCTCATAGGCGCGATCGGCGGCCATCTGCCACTCGTCCTCAGTGGCCGCCTCCTGGGCCTCATCCAGCTTCACCCGGGCGAGGCTCATGGCTATGACGAACGTGAGTTCGTGCTGGCTCACAGTAGCGCCCCCTGCTCCCCGCGGGTGATGCACTCGGGGAACGCGACCCCCTGGAGTCCCCGGTGCTCCGTCGATGTCTGCCAGTCGAGCGCGACCGGCGGAGAGACGGCCGAGCCACCCCCCGCGAAGTGCGCGGCCAGGGCGTCGGCCGCGTGCTTCGTCCGGTGGTCCGCCGAGCTGCCGGCTCCCTGGTAAGGGGACCCGGGGTAGACGTACCCGGGCACCAGCCGCGCGGCTAGCTCGCCCGCCACGTGGTCCATGGAGACCGAGGGAAGCTCGGCGGTGTCCGCGTAGTAGGTGGCCCGGTCGAAGTCGGCGGTACGCCGGCCCGGCCAGCCCAGGACCTCGCCGAATGCGCCCGCGATCTCCTCGGCGAACGCGGGCGAGATGAGCGCCCGCGAGTCCTCCCTGATCGCCTGGATTGCCTCGTCTCGCGTCATGGTCAGCGCCTCTCGTTGTGCCCGGGGCTTGCAACCCGGGTCTCAGTGCGTTACGGGCGGGGGATCGAACCCCGCACCGTGCTCCGCGTGTCAGGCTGCCGCGGCCACCTCCCCGCGGAGTCCCGCGATGGCCCGCGCCAGGGTGCGGGCGATGTCGGCTCCGCAGTCGATCTCGAACGTCGCGCCGGCTCCGCCGTGGTTGGTCTTGACGCGCACCCGGAGGGGGTCCCCGTACCGGCCCAGCTCGGCGACCGGCTCCCCGTCCTGGCGATGGGTCGGCCGGTACACCGTGCCTCCCATCAGCGCGGCCAGCTCGGCGGCCAGCTCGCCGCGGGCGGTCTCGGCCGCGTCATGCTCGGCCTTGGCGGTCAGCACCAGCGCGGTCAGCGGCACCAGCCCGGGGAGGAGCCGGCGGCGGATGTCGGCCGCGATCTGGGCCGGAGTCTTGGTGGGGGCCGTGGTGATCTCGGGCACGGTCGCCCGGTAGGGGAGGAAGTCCCGCGCGTCCCGGGGAAGGTCCCCACTGAACACGTAGCGGTCACGGTGACCCCACGAGTCCGTCATCAGGTGGACGGACACCCCATCGGCGGTGAGCCGCGCGTCCGACCCGTCCCCACGGTAGCCGGCGGACACGGCCCAGCCGGTCCCCAGCTCGGCGGCCACGGCCGCGGCGATGCGCTCGGCGTTCCCAGTGTTGGCGATCATGCTCAGAGCCTCCCGTTGACCGCGGCCGTCAGCCGGCCGCGCGAGATGTTGGCGCCGGCCTGGGCGAGCATCCAGACCGCGAATGAGGACAGGAGCCCGAACCATTCCGGACCCCCCAGAGCGAAGGTCACCAGGGACCCGGCCGCGAGGGCCAGGAGCGCGGCCAGGAGCCCGGCCAGGAACCGACCGCGGGCCGGGTCCTGACGCGGTGCCACCCGGCCGCCGTCCCAGGTCGCCAGGGGCCGGCCGGCGGCCACGGCGGGCGCCACGGGCGCGGGCCGGGAGACGTCGACTCCGGTATTCGGATGCTTGCCGTCTGGAGCGATCGGCCACGTCCAGGCCGGCGGAGTCGTCACCCGGGGCCGCGTCGCGGCGGCCGGCCGGGCAACGTGAGACGGACGCGGGCGCCACGCACGCGCGAGCCTGACGGCGGACGCGGAATTTTGTGCCGATAATATCGGCATGGAATTCACCCTTGACCTAGACGACGCGGATGGCCGCGGCGATGGTCCGATAGTCACGCCGGCTCATGCCCGAGTCCCTGCGATCGACCCGTCACGGTCGATGCGGCGGATGATGTCTCCCAGATCGCCCATGGCCGCTGCTCCCGTTGGTGCCGGCCCCGCGGCCGGCTCACCCTGAACTCTGGGCGAGATATCCCGACAATGCATCCCCCTAAAATGGGGTGCTAGGGTTTTGCTTTTTTGTTTTTGCAAACACTCACGGTAAGAGGCAATACCGTGGCCGCGGTCACGCGCGCGGGGTGAGAGAATCGACGCGTGAGTCGCGCAAGGCGGGCACCCGCGGTGGGGGAGGCCGTGCCCACGCGCGGTGGGGGAGGGGTCGTCGCGAGTCGCCCAGTGCCTCTCCCCTCCCCTGCCGAACCGTGGCCGAGCCGGCGCGAGTGGTTCCTCGAACACTCCCGGGCTGAGGAGACCCACCGAGCCCATCGCGCGGACTGGGCCGCGTGGCGCGCGTGGGCCAGCTCCAGGGGGGCCCCTCTCCTCCCCGCCCGCCCCTCAGACGTAGCCGACTTCGCCTCCGACGAGGCGATCACCCATGCCCCCGCCACGGTCGCCCGTAGGCTCAGCTCCATCGCCTTCGCCCACCGGCTCCGAGGTCTCCCCTCTCCGGTGGACGACCGGGTCCGCGAGGTGCTCCGCGGCATCCGGCGGGCCCAAGTGGTCCCCGGCCACGGGCAGGTGGACGCGCTCCGGCTGGATGACCTCCGGCGCCTAGTGGCCGGTCTGCCCCCCGACCTGGAGGGGACGCGCGACCGGGCCATGATCTGTCTCGGGTGGGCCGGCGCGCTCCGCCGCTCGGAGGTCGCCGCGCTCCTGGTCGATGAGCTGGCCGAGACCGACGCCGGGCTGCTCCTCACCATCAGCAGGAGCAAGACCGACCAGGAGGGAGAGGGAGCGGTCATCGGCATCCCCCACGCCACCGACCCCGAGGACCCGGCGTGCCCCGTCTGCGCGGTGGCCGACTGGATCGCGGCGGCCGGGATCACCGGCGGGCCCCTGTTCCGCGCGGTGCGCCTCGGGACGGTCGGACGCGAGGCCCTGACCGGGTGGACGGTGTGGCGGGTGGTCAAGACCCGACTCGCCGATGCCGGGATCGAGGGCCAGTGGGGCGGCCACTCCCTGCGAGCTGGCCTGGTCACTGAGGCGGCGCTCGCCGGCGTGGACGTGGTCACCATCCAGGAGACCACCCGGCATCAGCGCATGGACACCCTGGTCCGCTACATCCGCACCCGCGGCGACAAGTTCACCCGGAACGCCGCGACCATGGCCGGGCTGTGACGCCTTACAACCGACCCTGAGCTGGCCCCTCCAGGGCCTTGTCGCCGCCGCCTGCCATCTCTACGATCGCGGTGGAGGTAGCGAGCGGCGTGTAGCCGATCAGCACACCGGGTCGCTGTGTCAGCCAGTTGTCCGTTTCGAGATCAAGCGGGGTGAGGTAGGGATGCGTCGGCGCCCTGCCCACCCCGCGGCTCCACCTCTGAGGGTGTACCTCCAGGGGCGCTCTCTCGCTCCGAAGGTTAGCAAGGCGCGGCCCCCGGGTCCCGACTCCGTCGGTAAACCGGGGGTCACCTCCCGCGGCTAGTGCCTTGGGCCTCTCTGCCGATCCCCGACAGGGGGGCATTGCACAGAGCATAACCGGTCGGCGCGCTACTATGGTCACCGCCATGACGGAGCGCCGCCTGGTCTTTCCCGACGAGACCACCGCCCAACACGCGGCCCGGTCGGAGACCCTCCGTCGATTCGACAACCTTCTCCTGCTGATCGAGGCTGAGATCGAGTACGGGACCCAGACCGTAGGGCCCACCCTTGCCTCCTGCTACCAGGCGACCATGGCCCAGGCACCCGGGGTCGGCAGGGTGCCCAAGGTGCTCGGTACCCCGGTCACCGCACTGCACGAACGGGTGCTCGACACCCAGGAGCTTTACACCAACACCCCCTGGGTGCAGCTCAAATCGGGGCTCGTCTCCGAGACGACCCTATCCGAGCTTGCCGGCCGCCGCGGGCCGGGTCCACCGACCCCCTCGGTACGTGCTCTCCCGTCCGGCCAGGTACAGGGCGGATAGCAGCAGCACGGCGCCGGCGCCGGCGAAGGCGACCAGCTCCTCGTTGAACCCCGCGATCTGCTGGTAGGCTGCCTGCCCGGCGAGCGCCGAGAGGACCCCGTGGAAGGGGTAGAGAACCTGCCCCTGCCAGGTCATGAGCGCCGCGGGGTCGCTCGGCACCTCCCCTGCCCACGTGGCCGCCTGAGAGGCGGCGCATCCGGCCTGGTCGGCGAGCTGCTCATCCCCGGTCGCCCCGTAGTAGGTCTGGGCGTAGCGGAGCCACTGGCTGACCGCCTGGAGACTGATTGCGCACGTCCCCGGGTCGCTCGCGTGGATCGCCAACTCCAGCTCGTAGCCGGCCTGAGCAACGTCGATGGAGGCTGCGTACCCCTCGGCGTTGACCCCGGTGCCCTGAGCAAGCAGGGCCGAACAGGCGTTCATACCGGCAGCTTCTCGACCTCGGCCCATGTGCCGTCCGGTTGCTTCGCCCAGCGGGCACGGCTGATGACGCTCTCGGTCGGCATGCCGGCGCCAATACCGCCCGATGTCGGCACGGTGGGCTCGGCCGGCTCCTCGTCGGGTCCGTCGCCCTCCACCTCGATGTTCACGGCTCCGGACCAGGCGAGCATGGCGCGCAGGTTGCGCTGATCGTCTGGCTCCTCGGCCGCCACCTTGACGATGTGGTAGGTGGCGATGCTCATGTTCTGGATGGCGGCACGGGTCCATCCACCGCTCGCCTCCCACAGCAGCCGCGTCTGCTCGGTGATCTCCGTTGGGGTGGCCTTGTAGTCCACGGTCCCAAGGAGGTAGCCGTCCTCGAACACGGCCATCACCCCGTCCTGGAGGGTGCAGCGGAGCCGCAAGCTGATATGCCGTGCCATCGCCCTACGCGGTCCGGCCCCACGGATCGGTGTGGCTCAGGGACGCCGGCGGCGCGGGAGTCGCGGTGCGCCGTCGAACGACGGCCCGATAGGTGAAATGAGCTTCCAGCGCAACCACCCCGGCCATCAGCCCCATGCAGAAGCCGCCCACCCACGGGGAGTTGCGGCGCAGCCACTTCAGCATCTCGGCCGTCACGCGGGGATGGTGAGGGTCCAGCCGATCTCGATGAGCCCGGGGTGGGTGGCGAGACTCGGGTACTTCGCCTCATTCGCCGCGGCGATCTTCGGGTAGAGCGCCCCATTGCCGTAGAAGTGAGCCGCGTAGGCCCAGAGGGTCTCGCCGGCGGTGACCGTCACCGTCGCCAGGACGGCCGGCGGTGGCGGTGGGGTCACCACGGCGGGCGGGCCCAGCACAGGGATCAGGAAGGTGGCGCCGACTGGGATGCGCGAGGGGTCAGGGTAGGCCTCGGACCCGCCGTTCGCCTGCCAGATCGCCGGCCAGTCGTTGCCGTCCCCGCTGTAGGCGGCGACCGCCATCTTCCAGAAGCTATCCCCCTCGACGGAGACGTACCTCTGCCCAGCGGTGGGGACGGCCGAGGCCGGGGGTTCAGGGGCGGGTGCCGGCGCCGGGGCTGGTGCCGGCGCCGGCGAGGGAGTGGGAGCAGGAGGGGATGCCGCGGCGAGCTTGTTGGCGAAGGCCACTGTGCCCCAGACGCGGAGCTGGGCGATGATCGCCGCGTTGCCGTTCCACTCGGCGCGGGGCAGATCGGCACGCAGCGCCGCCAGGATGTCGGGGTAGCGGCCGTTCTCCAGGGTGTTCGCGGTCGCCTCGGCGCCGATGGCCTCAGTGGGGTAGTTCCACACGTGCTCGTTGTCCCCGAAGGTGTTGAAGGGGGTCGCGCCGGGCATCTCCCAGGTCGTGTCCAGGGGGTTGTTCTCGGCCTGCGGGTCCCCCTCGGGAATCTCGTCCAGCTTCCACTCGGTCAGGATCGCCACCGTGTTGTCCGAGACCGGCGCCTTGGCCGCAGACAGGATGGCCTCGTACATGGATGCGGGGTAGCTCACCAGGGAATCCTCCTCAGACCTTCGGCGAAACGCTCCGCGGCGACCTTGATTCGCCGCCTGTACCGCTCAGGGATCGATACCCGGATGATCTCTCCGGTCAGCCGGAACCAGGCATCCAGGAATGCCGGGTCCACCACCGGCCCCTCACTGGGCTCGTCGGCGTCAGTCGCGGTGGTCATCGACCACCTCCAGGCGCAAGCCCACGATGTTCGAGAGGACGGGCAGATCGAGGCCACTGAGCATCATCTCCGCCTGCCATCCTGGCACCTCGCGCTCGACCGTGCTCCCATCGGGCAGGGTGATCTTGATTCTCACGTGGCCCATTCCACCGGAGAGTGTACGGGCCGCCGAGCACCATGGGAATCCCCAAGCTGGGAGGTGAGCACTCGCCAGGGCCCTTCGCAGGGTCCGGCGAGAAGCAAGAAGGGCGCCGCCCATGCACCTGCCGGTGGACGGCGCCCCACCAACGTGAGCCCCCCGAGCATAGCGCGGACAAGCCCCTCCGAACCCAACCTCCGCAAAGTGGGTAACCTGTGGATAAGGGTCGTCCCCCCTTAAGGGGGGACGAGAAAAACCTCCGCAGATTATTCGTATTCAAACCGGCTGAACCTCCGCAAAACCTCCGCAGATTCAGGGCCTACCCGAACAGGTCCACTCCGCGCCATTTGACCACTTTTCCGGCGACGTGCTCGGAGAGTGGCGGGATGCGCCGGATGCGTTCCTTGCGAGCCAAACGGATCAAGGACCGCTCGACCGTATCCAGCGATGGAGGCTTGTCGCCGAGCGCCTGGCGAACGTCACGAGTGGTCAGCTCCTCCGCGGTGTCCTCCAGGATGTCGGCCACCAGGCTATCCAGCTCGCGGGTCTTGACGTACCCTGCCTCGCCGAGCACGAGGAGCTGGCCGAAGTCGCTCCCCCGCTCCACGCAGAGATAGGGGCGCGGGTGGCCACCCCGGATGCGAACGCCGGAGAGGAACCGCTGATTCTCCTTCTGGGCGAACTTGTATTCGAGGGCCACGTCGAAGGGGGTCAGGATCGCCTCGCTGCCGGCGAACCGCTCCCCGTGCTCACCCTCGCTCTTGCGGTGATGGTGCAGGACGATCACGGTGGCCCCGCGCTCGCCGGCAAGGGAGAGCCAGGGATCGAGCGCGACCCGCACCTCGGCCGCATCCTTCTCGCTGACCGGCTTGCAGACCTGGCGCAGCGTGTCGATCACCAGCACGTCGAACCGGCAGGCCGCCGCATCCTTGACGAGCGCCGACGCGCTCCGCCCCGAGGCGGGGATGATCCGCTGATTGCCCCAGGGGACAGAGGTGTCACCGTAGATCGAGCGGAGCACGTCGCCGTCGTCCCGCCATATCTTGTAGTTCTCCTCCGACACCCACAGGACCCGCTTGCCCATCCGCAGCCAGGGGACCGAGGCGTGTTTGATGAGCGGGGACTTGCCGGTCCCCGTGTACCCGCCGATCACGTGGGACCAGCCATCGACCACCACGCCGTCGTGCCCGAGGAAGGGGAGCCAGGAAACCGGCTCCATCAGCTCCTCCGCGCTGAGAATCTGATCCATGCCCATGCCCGGCGGGGCCGCCGCGGGGCCGCCGAAGCCTGATCGCTGCCGGGTCGTGGCGATCACCCGCTCCAGCTCGGCCAGCGCCGAGGTCCGATCGAAGTGGCCGTTGCTCGCCGAGCGGACCAGCGCGTCACCGGTCTGGAGGAGGGTCCGCTGGAGGGAGAGGTCCTGCACCACCTGGGCGTAGTGCCGGACCGAGACCGCGGTTGGCATCTTCTGCGCCAGCTCCGCCAGGTACTCCACCCCCCCGGCCTTGGCGAGCCACTCGTGCCGCTCCAGCGCGATCTTCACGAGGAGCACGTCGATGGCCTCCCCCTGGTCGGCCAGCTCGGTCGCCACGGCGTAGATGCGTCCGTTGCGCTCGGCGTAGAAGTCCTCCGGCCTGAGCAGGTCGCGGACCCGGTCGATAGCCTCAGTGTCGATGAACAGGCAGGAGAGAATCGCTTGCTCGGTGTCGAGGTCGTGGGGGAGCGTCCTGGTGCTCACCGCTGGCAATCCACGGGGCGATCTGTGGTACGGTGCATCTCGTTCCTCGATATGGCCGCCCCCTCTTGGTGATGGACGGGGCGGCCAAACTCTTATATGGCCGGTATCAGGTTAGGTCAGCCTCCGGGGAGGGGAGCCAGCATCATGGGGTGTATCCGCCGCACCCCGACACCCCGGGGGAGCAGCCGAGGGGATTGCCGACGTTGTATTGGACCCGGTCAGTGAACTCGGGTTGCATGCAGAACTGCCAGAGGAGGTGCACCGGACCGCTGAGGGTCTCCCCGCTTGGCTCGGTGAACGACGTCTCGTATTCCGACCGCCAGGTGTCCATCAGCGACGTGCTGGCCCCCGTCCAGGAGCGGTTGAATACCAGGTTGAAGGCGGCTGCGATGAAGCAGTCCTCGGCAGGGTTGGGGCTGCCCGAGAACTCCCCCGCCGCCAGGTACTCATTGGCGAGACGCTGGACATCGCTCAGGAACTCCTGGCCACTGTCCGAGACGATCCGGAAGGCGACCATCTGGATGGGGCTGTAGCCGCAGCAGGGCGCGTTGTAGATGCTGGTCCAGTGCTGATCCTGGGGCTCCGAGCAGTCCCAGCGGCCGAGCAGCATGGCGACCACGGTGGAGGCGATCTGGGTCGGCAGCGCGGCCGAACTCCACCAGTACGGGGTGGCGGCCAGGTCAGTGTCCGCGAGCGTGCCGCAAGCCCCAACGGGGGTCGCGGTGGGGGTTGGCGTGGGCGTGGGGGTCGGCGTGGGGGTCGGGGTGGGGGTCGGGCAGGCGAGGGTGGCGGGGTACACGGTGCAGGCGGTGATGACATCGGAGCTGGCCTGGTAGAGCTTCTGCCCGTTCGCCAGACAGGTCGCTACGTCCGCCGCGTGGTAGGGGCCGTAGATTTCGGCGTTGCTGTCGGTGAGGTAGTAGTCCCCGGAGTCCGTGTCCTGGATGACCGCGTTCGCGTAGGTCGCACCCAGGATGGTGCAGTTCGTCTTGGGCCGGGTCAGCAGGTAGGCGCCGGCGCCGGCGGCGCCCAGCAGCAGCAGCAGCCCGAAGCCGCCCTTGCTCTGATTGTCCTGCCGGGTGGCGGAACTCGCACTCGGGGCCAGGGTGGCGGTGCCGTTCGGCACGGAGGTCTCCTGCTGAGGGTCAGCTCGCGCGGGTCGATGGTAGCGCGCTCTGGAGCCTGGTGGTCAGCCGACCCCATTCCCGGCTGATCGCGCCCGGGCGGCGCACGTGGACCAAGATCAGGCCGCCGGCGCCGAGCGCCAGGAGGCCGAGGAGGAGATCGTCGTTGCCGGCCCCGGCGCCGATGATGCCGATGGGCGTCGGGGACGGGGACGGGGACGGGCTAGGACTCGGGGTGGGCGTGGGGGTCGGCGTGGGCGTGGGGGTCGGACAGGCGGCGATGGCCTGGACGTGAAGCGCGAACCCGTAGGTGATCGGGCTGGTCGAGCCGGTATTCCAGAATTGGAGGCCGGCGACGAGGCCGGGGACGCATCCCCACTGGCTGAGTGGGAGGTCATCCCGGAGCGCCTGGACGATCGGCGCGTATTGGCTGTATCCGAGCAGGTTGTCGGCGAGGGCCTGGCCACCCTGCTCGGCGGTGCAGTAGCAGCCCACGCACGCCGAGTTCCATGTCCCGCAGGGTGCGCCCGGGTCCTCGATCGCCAGCATGTTGAAGCCGCCCACCCCCTCGTAGGGCCACCAGGTCAGCAGCGCCGCGAGGTTGTTCTGACCGGGCGCCGGCGCCGCCAGGGCGGCGAGCGCCGCGGTGAACACGGCGGTCGCCGCTGCCTGGGTCCCGCCACCCGAGGTCGAGCAGGTGACCGCGCAGCTCATCCGAGCTGGCCGAGGCGCCGGCGCAGCCCAGACACGTCCGAGCTGAGCCGGGAGCGGAGCCGGGGGGACCGCGCCAGCGCGATGCCGCCAGCGACCAGGCCGAGGGCCACGAGCAGCGCCAGGTCGTCCGAGTTGGAGCTGCCAACGATGATCGGGGTCGGGCTGGGTGTCGGCGTGGGCGTCGGGCTGGGTGTCGGCGTCGGCGTGGGCGTCGGCGTGGGCGTCGGCGTGGGGCTGGGAATCCCGGCAGTCGGGTGCTGCCAGCCGAGGCAGCAGGCGTAGCTGTGGCTGCCGAGCGCGCAGTAGGGGACGGCGTAGTTCTGCTCGAACACCGGGATGGTCGAGAGGGTGGCCCCGGGCATGACGATGGCGATGTGACCGTCCCCGACGTCGTAGCCACAGCCTCCCTCAAAGACGACGAGATCACCGGCAGAGGGGACATTGCCGTTCGGGCCCGTGATGTTGGCGATCCACTGCCACCCGGACCATGAGCCCCCGGCCCAGTCGATCGCGTTGCAGGGTGAGTCGCAGGGTGGAGCGAGTCCGAGATTGTCGGCCCAGAGGCAGGTGAGATCGACGCACTGACCCACCGTCGAGAAGCCGGAGCAACCGACCCTCTGCCCGAGGTAGATGGAGACGAAATCGCTGAGGGGCAGCATCTCGCCCGCAAGCCTACGACGGGCTGGGACTGGGTGGGAGAGCCTGGCCTACGCCCTTCCGTTCATCGCGAATCTGGATGCCGAGGATGACCAGCAGGCCGCCGGTCATGACCAGCGAGGCCATCGACTTCTTCCCGGTGTGGCCCCGGGTGGCCTCGGTGCCGGGTCGGGGGGTGCCCTGGTCGTAGATCACTGCGGCTGGCTCCGCGAGATCGCCACCGCCGGGATGAGCACGAGGTTGGCGATGACGATGACCACCAAGGTGCGCTTGGGGGGAAAGGTGCTCCGCGGCGGGCCCTTGGAGTAGATCACGGCGCAAGGCTACGCCGGAGGAGAGGGAACCGGATCACCGCCTCGGGGATCGGCAAGGAGCGTTCCTGCCGAGGGGATGGTCCGAAGAGGTCACCGCGAGATGCCCCGCAGGAAGTTCTCCCGCCACTTCGGGCCCTTCCCGGAGACGCTGGCGTCGAAGTCAGCCGCGGTCACGGCCCCCACCCCGGCGGAGTACGCCTGGGTCGAGATCGGTCCGGGCTGGGCTCCCGCCCGACGCAGACCCTCCGCCCACCGCCCGGTGTCGCCCACTGCGGCCTTCCACTTGGCGCCGGCGCCGGAGGTCTTGCGCTCCCACTTGACCTGTCCCTGGTCGATCGTTGCCACTTTTCCGAATCACCTCCTTTCGCGGCAGATTCGCCACCCCGCCCATCCGAGAGATGTGCTCCCACCACGGCTGGGGCCGGTTCCACGGCCCGTCTGGGCAGGATGGCGCGGCCAGCATACCCCCGGGATCAGCCGGTTTGAGCACCCTCATAGCGGGCGATCGTCTCCGGGCCCGGCTCGGCGCCGGCGGCGCGCATCCCCTCCACGTACCGCCGGGTGCGCTCGGCGGGGTCGGGCGCGGCCCGCAGCCCGGCCAGGTAGTCACCCTCCACCGAGCGGAGCCGGCGCTCCAGCAGGTCGAGCGTGGCCTGCTCGCGGATCGGGGCCGAGAGCTGGGCAGCGATCTTGCGGGACCAGCGAAGCGACTGGCGCACCGCGGCCTGAGCCTCCGCCGGCGTGGCCCCCTTGCTGACCAGCTCCAGCTCGGCGCTCTGGCAGCGCGAGAGGATGGTCAGATCGCCCATGCCAGCTCGGGGTGGCTCGCGTGGGCCCAGAACCACCAATTCACGTCACCCGCGTAGGACCACGCCTGATTGCAGAGGTCATCGGCGATCGACACGTCCTCGGGGCTGAGTTCCCCCTGGAGTGCCTGCCGGGTGCGGATGATGAGGCCGGCCAACTCCTCAGCCGCGTCCTCGCGACCTCGCAGAAGCCCCCGCCGAAAGGCGAGGTTGAGCTGGTCATACGCCTGGCCGCACCGCCAGTCGGCGAGCGGAATGGTGCCGCCAAGACCGATCGGGATGCGGTGGATCAGGTGCGCCTGGAAGCGCAGGTAGTCGAGCAGACCCCGAGCCTCGGAGAGCCGGGAGAAGGTGTTGCAGACCGGGCAGTCGTCGGAGAAGGGCCGAGCGGTCATGTGGCGCTCCTGGGGCCGGCTGCACATCCGGCAGTCGTCCTCGTCGTGGTGGGGGAAGTCCATGCCGGGCATGTGGCCGATCTCGTGGAGCATGGTGTCGCACGGGTCTCGGTCCAGCTCGATGTGCGGCTCGTAGAACACCTTGCTGACGGTCCGGTCGCCCAGCCCGTACTCGACCGCGGTGTCGGGCAGGATGGTCACCCCGAGCAGGGTGTGATCCTGGTCGGTGCGCGTCAGCTCCAGCTCCAGCTCGGAGGGCCGATCCTCCACGTACAGGTCGGCCGACTGGATGATCGCCTGAGCGTCGGCGTCGAACGTCGGCCACCATGGGCAGTCCGAGACCCGCTCGGCCATGGCATCGACATCATGGGGCGAGACCATGGCCCGGATCGTACTCTCAGGTCAGTAGCCTCGAACGTCGCCGTGAAGATCGCCCCGGGGAGCGCCGAGGATGTCCCCCCGCTTGTCCCCCTGGATGTCGCCGCGAGAGAGTGCGTCGTTCATAGCCTTTGACCTCGCTGGTGTAGCTCAGCCGACATGCAGCCGAGGTAGGGGTCGAGCCGGTCGCCCGAGGGGAGGTCCGCCACCTGGACCTTGCAGGTCTGGGCGGCCTGGGTGAACGCGGTGAGCCGATCCCGCTGCGCGTCGCTGAGGGGCCGGACCTGGATGGTGGGGCAGAACATCTCGACCTGATCTCTGTCGAGCGCCCCCACGACCCCCTTGGCGAATACCAGGTCCGGCTCGGCGTCCGGTGGGGCGTCGCGGCGGAGCTGGTAGCCGATGCACGTCGACTCCCGGGCTATGGCCGGGTCCACCACGAACCCGGGCGAGCCGTTCATCTGGGAGACGAAATCGCCGAGCGATGGCGGACCAGCGAGGAACGGGTCCTCTGACATCGCTTCTAGCTGCCGGACATCGATCCCGGCGACGGTCGCCTCAGCCTCGGAGTCGTCGTTCCCCGAGTCGTCGTCGCCGAAGTCCGGGTCCTGATCCACGTCAGCCATTGGTGAGCACCTCCTGGAGTTGCCGGTAGAACTCCTCCGGCGCCATATTCTCCCGCTGGGCTCGCTCGTAGAGGTCGGTCATGCGTTGATGGCCGCGATAGTCCCGCTCGCTCTGATAGAAGCTCAGTGCCAGGTTGCCCGCCTGGTGATTGGCCCCCTCGATGGCGCCGGCCGCCTGGCGGGCCTGCTGGATGGTCATGGTGGCCGGCTCGGGCAGGGCGAGCATCGCCTGATCGATGGCGCCCGAGGTCTCGTCGCACTGGGAGGCGAGACGAGGCACCTGGGCACGGAGCGAAGTCACCATTCCCCGCGCCCGCTCCATGCTCTGCCGGGCCAGGAGCACCAGCGGACGCACCTCCTGGGGGATGCCCCCGTTCGATCCGGAGAGGTAGACGACCTGCTCCAGCTTGCCCCGCGCCTCCCAGAGCGCGTCATCGATCTCGCAGACCGGACACCCCCCGCGGACCCCCGGCTCGGAAAGGGCCGTGGACGTGCTCCCCGGGCGCTGCGGAGGCTTCGGCATGAGCCGGTCGGCCACCCAGAAGATGCCCAATTGCGTCACGCTCTCGGCCATGCGGGACCAATCGATCACGAGGGGAGTATGGCTGATCTATCATCGGAGCGCGCATGAGCCTCAACGCGAGCGTGGATCAGACCCCCGCCTACTGTCGCTGCGGCAAGTTCGGCAGCCCGGAGGAGCCCAAGAAGCTCATCCAGGTCAGGATGCACAACCGGCACTGCAAGCTGCCAGGAGCCCCACACCCGCCGATCATCCAGGCAGACGATGGCACCTGGGTCGAGTCGGTGCCCGCCCACAAGCTGCAAACCAAGGTGGAACCGGCCCACCGTGCGCCGGCACCGCCGGTGACTCCTCCAGCACCCACCGGACCGCCCGACCCGCCACCGCCACCCCTCCCGGACTGGGCCACAGCGCCCGGTGGTCCCTTCGCGGGGGCCGAGCCGCCGGCGGGGGGGAACGGCAACGGGCACATGCCAGCGCCCCAGCTCACCACCGGCCGGCTCGCCGTCCCCCCGATCGCGCCCGGGGCCGGCCAGCCGCCCGAACCCCCGCTCACCCCGGTCACGGTCAGGCTCACCCAGTCCGCCCTCCAGTTCTACGACTTCGTCCGGCAGGAGGGGTATCTCGGCACGATTGACGACTTCGTGGATCAGGCGATCCGCGGGTACTTCCGGCACGTCCGTCACAAGACGGTCGCCATCGTTGACCTGGAGACGTGAGATGGCAGTGGGACCCAGCCTTGACGACCTGGCCCGGCGCAACGTCCCGATCATGCCGGGCGCGGTGCCGGCGCCGTCACCCGAGACCAGCCTTGACCGGGTGCTCCGGATGGACGATGACGAGCTGGCCCGAGAGCAAGTCCGCTCCACCCTGGACCTGCGGGACCTGGAGCGTGAGGCCCGCAAGGTGAGCCTCCGGGCGCAGATCGCCGAAGGCAACGCGAAGCTCCGCAAGACGACGACGATTGACGCCGCCACGGGGGAGATCACGGAGTCGGCACCCCAGGGTGGCCTCCTGTCTGACGTGTTCGGCTTTTTCGCCAATCAGAACCTGGAACTCCAGAAGGCGCTCGCCCAGCGGAGCGACGAGGCATCGGTCGCCACCCGGGAGGAGTTGAAGTCGCTGCGGGAGATGGTGGCCCAGGTCGCGCAAGGGGGAGGCCAGGGCCCCACCGCCTTTCAGGCCCAGCTCCAGATGATCCGCGACGCGATGAAGTTCCAAGCCGACCTGATCGCGGAGTCCAAGGCTCTCCAGCCCGAGCCGGCCGTGCCCGCTGGGGTGCAGCGCGTCTCGGACATGATCGCCTACGAGGACGCGATGACCCGACGCGACCGGATGCACCTGGAGATGGATAAGGAGCGGGAGACCTGGAAGGAGGAGGTCCGCGAGTTCAACGAGCAGATGCGGCTCTCCATGCAACGGATGGGCTTCGTGATGCAGTTGGCGAGCCGGCACGTTCCGGAGATCGTGGGCGCCATCACCGGCCGGATCACGGGTGTCCCGCCGCCGCCACCTCCACCGCCGCCGGACCCCGGCGTGGCCGCCAGCCAGGCAGCCGCCCCTCCAGGTACACCGCCGGAGCCGCCGCCGCTCACCGCGGAACAGCTCGTCCTCACCGAATGTCCCACCTGCCATCGCCGGTTCGGGGTCGCGCCGGGCTCCACCGAGGCCATGTGCGCCTACGCCGACTGCCCCTCGAACGGCGAGCGTCTGCTGCTCAGCCCGATCGATCACGGGCCCCCGCCGGCGCCGGCGTTTGGGAGCGCGCCGCCGGTGATGGGTACGACGCGAGACCCGGAGGAGGAATAGGATCGCCGCGTGGCGACCGCCCCGATCCCCTGCGTCAACCCCTGCCGCACCGGGTACTTTCCCAAGGACTGCACCTACGGTCCACCGGGCGAGTCGGGGTGCGCGTCTGATCAGGTGCGATGGAGCTGCGCCTGCTGCAACGCTGACACGTGTGACGCGAGCGTCTACATCGACTGCGGCTGCAACCCCAACGCGCCGGCGGCCACCGGCGGATCGGACGACTGGGCGCTCCTCCTCCTCGCCCTGATCGGGCTGGGCGGCGGCTACCTGCTCCATCGCCGCGGGGTGATCTGATGGCGAGCTGCGCCAACGCCGACGCGCTCTGCAACGCGCTCCTCCCGCCACCCGTGGGCCCGTTCGGCCTCGCCTGGGAGTCGCTGGGCTGCGGGCTGCCCTCCGACTACGGGGTTCCAAGCTGCGTGGATGTGACCGCCTGCTGCACCTGCTGGGACCCGTCCAGCCTCAAAAGCCAAACCGTGTGCTGCGACGGCTCGACCGGGGTGGGGCCCAATCCGGAGACCGGGACCTACACCTGCCCGGGCGGATCGTCGGCGCCGGCGCCTCCATCGACCGGCGGCAGCGGCGCCGATGACCTTTTCCTGCTGGCTGCCGCCGCGGCTGTCGGGTTTTTCGCCTGGCACTACCGGCGCCGGCGGTGAGTCGGCGGCGCTCCCCGCCCGGGTGGCAGCCGGCCGGGCGCAAGCCGCGGCGCTCCGTGGTCAGTCACACCCAGGCGCTCCAGGTGACCCGGGATGACCTGGCGCTCCTCCCTGGCATCGTGTTTGGCGATACGATGCAGCCGCCATGCCCGTCACCACTCCGGGTGCCCCGCCGCCCAGCACCACCGACGCCCCCGTAGCGTCCATGATCCCGAGCGGGGGTGACTGGCAGCTCATCGCTCCGCTCCAGGCCGTCTCGGTCCCCGAGGACACCTCGGCGATCGGGGTGGACATGACCGACCATCAGATGTCCCCTTACGGGCAGACCCAGTTTCTCGACTACCTGCTCGCCAACCTCCAGGAGAAGGCCGCCGAGCAGGGCAAGACCCTGTACGGGGTCTGGATTTGGGGGTCGCCCACCCAGATCAAGTCGAGCCAAGGTCAGGGCGGCCACCGCTTCGTCGTCGTGACCACGAGGTAAGCCCGATGTGGGATGTCCTGACTGCCCTGATCGCTGCGGTAGCACCGCTCATCATCCCCCTGCTCATCATCTGGCTGGTGGTCACCCACTGGCAGCAGCTCAGCGCCGCCATTCATGACCTGGCGAACATCCCGGCCATCATCATCGGCCAGACGGCCGCGGCGCTCACCAACGAGGGGCTGATCTTCGTGGGCGGGTTGGCGGTCATCTCCATCCTCGGGTTCCTGGTGATTCGCAAGGTCGAGCCGAAGGCGCCGACGCCGGTGTTCGCTGCCATCGGGCCCCAGGGCTACGGGCCCATCGCCGGGGCGGCCGCACGGGCCCCGGCCTACGCGCCCTATCAGTTCGCCACCCCCTCCACCTACACCTCGGGCTTCCCAACCGCCCGCCTGTCCTACAGCTCCCGGGCGCCGTTGCCCGTGCCGAGCCGGAGCCGCCGCCGCTCCTCGGGGTAGGTGCTCCGCCCGCTCGGGGCCGGTGCTATGCTCGCGCCGATTCCGCCGGTTCGTTCCCGGCAGCCAGCCCTTTGAGGTGAGGTCCACACCATGCCCCGGACGCCATTCCCGGTCATCGAAGCCGGCATCGCGCTCGTGGTCGGCGCCGCTGACGGAGTGGCGGCGAGTTCCGACACCAAGAACTACCGGGTCAGCCTCGGCCAGCGCCGGAGCACCTGGGTGGAGGGTGGAGCCCTCGCCCTGGGCCTGGTCGGGTGGTGGATGGATCAGCCCGGATGGGGTGATCCGCTCATCATCTCGTCCGCGACGCTGATCGGCCGCCAGGCCGGTTTCCGGGCGACCTACCCGAGCGGGGCGCTCATCACCAGCACGCCGTCGCCCACCCCCAGCACCGCGCCCTCCATCCCGGCTGGAGCCCTCGGCTACCGTGCCTCGGTGGCGCCGCGGATGGCCCCCTACCGCCAGTCCAGCCGGGTGACCGTCGCCGGCTGACCTGGACGATCCTCAACACCGCGAACATCCACCCTTCCAACCGCGTGAGGATATGAGCCCCCACGCGCGTAAGAGGAGCCTCCCATGGCATCGGCCTCCCCAGTCCTGATCTTCCCCCGGGCCTCGCTGGAGCAGTCCGCGATCACCGCGCAGCGGCAGCGGGCCAACAAGGCGGCACAGGCGCTCGCCCGCGGCAGCTCCACCATCAACAACCTGACCGCGCGCCTGCTGCGACCGACCGACTTCAACAACACGCAGGTGCCGACCGGGGCGAACATCCTGGCCCGGCTGAGCAACCCGGTGGCGCTGGTCGCCAACACCTACGCCACCGACGTGTTCCCGAACTGCACCCCAGGTCAGAACCAGGGGATCGTGCTGACCCACTTCACGGTGTTCAGCGCGGTGCCCTTCATCGATGAGGTGACGGTCTACGTCGGGGCGTTGAAGGTGGCCGTATTCACGCTGGAGGAGCTGTACGCGCAGGGCGGGGCGCAGTCCAAGGTGGGCTACCTGTTCGACCCGATCATGGTTCCGCCCACCAACCACCTCCGGATCGACCTGCTCAGCTCGGTCCCCCTGGCGATCGGCGCCGAGCAGTTCGGCCTCGGCGGCTACATCGGCGAGATCGTGGGCTACACGGTCAACCTCCAGGACAACAACGAGGACGACCTGGTGGCCCAGTTCGACGCGGGCAACCGGGTTCCCTCCTGATCTGATCGGACACCATTTCGCGAAGGGGGCGGCCTGATCGGGGCCGCCCCCAGCGCGTGCCATAGAGAGGCAGCAGCAAGGTGAGACGCGGACACGGCCAGGTCAACCGCGAGGAGTTCGGGCCCATCGCACAGATCGGGGATGTGGTCGCGATTCGCGACAACCCGAACTTCGTGACTGACGACTCGGTGCATCCCTTCTACGTGGTCACCGAGATTCTCACTGCGCAGCGGGTCGGCACCCTTAACAACTTCGCCGGAATCCTCGGCCTGTGGTGCCAGACCGCCGCCTTTGGGGCTCCCTATGCGGGAGACGCCGCGTGCCAGGCGGGAATCAACCTCAACATTGCCATCGCGGTCAAGGGCAACAACGCCCTGATCCCCAACGCCTTCCAGCTCCAGAAGCGCCAGTTCGCCCAGTGCCGGTATCTCGTCAAGGCGCTGCCCGACTCAAACGGCGCCTACGTGAGGGCGATCGATGACTTCGCGATCCAGGTGCAGGTGCCGCCCCAGACCCCGCGGAGCACACAGCAGACCACTGGGGTGATGAGCGCGCAATCCCAGGGCTCCGACCCGGGCGACGCCGTGCAGTCGCCAAGCCCGGGCAACAACGTGGCGCAGCCGAGCGCTCCCAGCAAGGACCCGTTCGACTACGTGGGACGTGACGAATTCTGGCTCTACGGACCGGATCGCAAGGGATCGGTGACGATCTACAACAACAACCCGGCCGCCACCGTCCAGGGTGCCATCGGCATCGCGCTCGGGATGTTCGCCTTCAACCTGGTCCCCCTTCCGCAGGACAACCTCATCGGGGATTGGTTCCTGGGGCAGAAGGTTGTCCGGCCGGCGAGCCTCAACCTCGATGATGTCATCGTGATCCCCTGGGGGACGCAGACCGCCCCGCCGGGCGTGGGCTCCGCCACCCAGACGACGAGCTGAGCGTAGGATCGCCCCATGGCGATCGACTTCGCTCAGGCCCCGGGACTGCTCGCTGCGGAGGGGTGTATCCCGACGCTGGCCCAGATACTTGCCTGGGTTCCCCGGGCAACGCGCAAGCGTCACTTCACGGTCACCGTGGGCAGCTTCACCCCTTTCAAGGTGCCCTTCTCCGCCGGTCGCATCGCCTCGGCGATCGTGCCCGCGGGCGCGGTGTGGGTGGGTGGGGACAGCTCAGTGACGACCACTGGCCCCTCGGGAGGTATCCCGCTGACTGCTGGTCAGCCCTTCACCTGCGGATTGGAGGAGGGAGACTCCGACACCTGGCTCATCGCAGCCGCCGGGCCTGTGACGGTGGCCTGCATGGAGTTCCTGCCGACGTAGAGCCATTGGCTGAGGAGCAGTAGATGGATTCCTTCACAGTCCCCCCCGGTCAACTGCACGACCGTCTCGCGAGCTACCTTGGCCGAATCCCGCAGGTCCAGGGCGAGATTGCGACTTACCTGGAGTGTCAGGGCGAGACGACTGGCAACTTCCACATCGAGCTGGGAGAGATACGGGTGGTTCTCGACACTCCGGTGGTCACCCCACCATGAACATCGGCGTTCCGAGTGGCATGGCCAACCCCATGACTGCGGCCGGGGACATCATCGTCGGCGGCGCCACCGCCACGCCGGCCCCACCGATCCGTCTCCCCCTGGGGGCGATCGGTGATGTGCTCACCGTAGGTGCCGGCGGACTTGGATACGCCCTCCCCGCGCCCCCTATCACCTGGCCTCTCACCAACGCCGGCGACATGGGCTTTCAGCCGGATGGGGTGGCCAACAATGCGTTGACGCTCAAGAACGCGGCCAATGCCGCCCACGGCGTAGTCATCACAGGCACGCAGAACTCACCCGTCGTCATTAGTTCCGACGTGGAAATGGAGTTCGAGATCGACGGTGGTATCTACGGTCCCCAGCTCTCGCTCACCAACAAGGGGGCTGACGCCATCGGTGGCGGCCTGAGCATCGTGAGCAGCTACACCGATGGGACCAACTACGGACTACTCCTCGACGCGCAGGGGTCTCCAAGTGGGCTTTGGATCGGAGGGCCACAAGCCAGTTTTGTCTCGATAGGGAGCATCCTCTCCGTGGCCTCCCTCGTTGTAACCGGCAATGAGAACGTTACCGGCTACATGATCGCCACATCCGGGATCAAAAGCACACGGATCACCAAGCGGGTGCTGGCCGTCGCTGGCCCGGGTGCGACGCCCATCATCAACACCAACAACTACGACGTCGTCCACCTCACCGCTCTGGCCACCCCGATCACCTCGATGACTACGAATCTGAGTGGGGCGCCGGTGGACGGGGACACGCTCCGGATCTCCTTCACCGACAACGGTGCGGCGCAAGGGATCACCTGGGGCGCGAGCTTCGAGGCATCGACGGTTGCGCTGCCCACCACTACGGTCATCTCCACGCGGCTCGATGTCGGCTTCTTATGGAATACCGAGACGAGCAAGTGGAGGTGCGTGGCCGTCGCCTGAGCGGCCATGGCCCTCGCCACCCAGATCACCGGTCTGTTCACAGGCGGCACCACCCTCACCTACGGGCAGGCGGTGACTCCCGGTCACACGCTGCTCTGCGCGACCGCTGGGACCAACGAGGTGACGGCGGTATCGGACAGCGTCAACGGCAACTGGACCGTGGTGGGCGCGTACACGTACCAGGTCCCGCACTGGCTGACCCTGTGGAAGTTCGTCGGTACCGCGGCTGGCACTCCCCAGGTGACCATCAATCAGGCTTCCGACATTATCATCGCCGAGTACCCGGATGGCGACGTCGATCAATACACGGGCACCGCCAGCGGCTACGACGGTGGCGGCAATATGACTGCCGGACCCACCGCTGCCCTCGTGGCGTCGGGCGAGGTGGTGATCGGCATTGCCACCGCGACGAGCACGAGCAACGACCCCTTCACGGCCGGCAGCGGTTTCTCCATGGAAATCCAGGGCAACGGGCCGGGTACGGGCACCTACGGCTGGGAGGACATGACGGCGGCCTCCTCGGCAGGGCAGTCCATGGCGATGACGGCAGCTCAGGCGGTCAATTTCGGTGCCATCGTGGCGGTGCTCAAATTGCCCGCGACCAGTTCCAAGGGCTCCTTCATGAGCTTCATGGTCGGGTAGACTGTGAGGCCAGTGAGATGACGCTCCGAACCGATCAGAAGGTGGGCTTGGGACTAGCCCTGTTCGGTGGTCTGCTGGTGCTGTTCGGCGCAGGGGTTGAGAACCAGCAGCCCCTCACGCCGACGCCGACGCCCACGCCGACCCCCACGCCGACGCCGTCGCCGACCCCGACCCCGACGCCGACCCCCACGCCGACAACGCTGCCGCCCTGCTCGACTTGGCCACCCTGTCCCCGCTGGAGGTAACATACCCCCGCGAACCCGGGCCTTAAGGATTCTGCCATGACCGAGGTCACCCCGACTCCTACCCCGACCCCGAGCCCCAGGCCGACGCCCACCCCCACGCCCCCCCCGACGCCCGCCCCCCCCGAGCCCCTGACCCCGGCCCTCACCCCCCGCGCCCCTGGCCCCAGTGGCTCCATAGCCGGG